>Ga0316201_10000270_pt1 | contig 27108 bp, 19 predicted proteins | sample CS6wburrow_MG_FD_204516 | JGI IMG/M metagenome (GOLD analysis project Ga0316201, IMG submission 204516) | Coastal sediment microbial communities from Delaware Bay, Delaware, United States - CS-6 worm burrow | ecosystem: Environmental > Aquatic > Marine > Coastal > Sediment | place: USA... | reverse complement strand
TTTAGTAAATGCATTGTGGTAAGAGCTGCCTTGTTTAAACTCAGGTATCATTTTTCTATCGTTAGCCTTATTGCGATTGTCACCACTGCCGTGACTTTGAGCCTTTATTATCGGCACATTACGATCGAACAGCTGGTTAGTTTAGAAGAACGTAACTATTTGTCCCTGACACAGACGATCGCGAATTCACTATTGCCCAAATACCGCGATTTCCTGAAGCAAGCTGAAACACTGCCAGAATCCCAGTTGAAAATTCACCCAGTATCAGAGCAGCTCCATGGTGATGTCGAAAAAATAGTTCGCGGTCTGACAGTACTCAAGATTAAGATTTTCGACACCAAAGGTAAAACCCTGTTTTCCACGGACTCGACCCAGACCGGCATAGTCAAACCGGTGGATTACCCGGGGAGTTTGGTTGCTGTTTCAAACGAAGTCATTAGTAAAATATCGAAAAGAGACGAGTTCCGTAAGATCGATGGCAGTTATACCTATGACCGGAGTGTACTATCCAGTTATTTGCCTGTTCGGGGAGGACCGGACGATAAAGTTATTGGTGTAATCGAAATATATTCAGATATTACCGAAACAATCTCCGAAATTAATCGCGAGCAGCTCGAGGTTATCGGTGTTGTGCTCTTAATTCTTGGCCTGCTGTATGCAATTCTATATGTATTTGTTACCCATGCAGACCGGATATTAACTCGCCAGCACAAGGAACATAAACAAGCTACTGACCTTTCCAGTCGGCTTGGGCGGCTACTGGATAAGTCGACAAACGAGATCTATATCTTCGATGCACATAGTTTTCAGTTCACACATGTCAACCAGGGCGGTTGCGACAACCTGGGTTATAGCATCGAAGAACTATACCGGATGACAGCGCTGGATCTAAAACCAGAAATGACCCGCGACAAGTTTTTATCCTATATCGAACCATTGCGCAACGGCGAGCGCGACCAGGTACGATTCGAGACCGTGCACAAACGCAAAGATGGCTCAACCTATCCAGTCGAAGTGCGACTACAGTTTTCTCCCGAAGAAAAGCCTCCAGTCTACGTTGCTATTATTCTTGATATTACCGAGAAGAAAAAAACCGATGATCGTCTGAATTACCTCGCTTACTACGACCATCTTACCGGTCTGCCAAATCGAGGTTTATATGTTGACCGGCTGCAACAAGCGATGAGGGCAGCTGATCGCGAAAATCGCATGGTGGCAATCTTGTTTATCGATCTCGATCAATTTAAGACTATCAACGACAGTTTGGGCCATGATGCAGGCGACATTTTGCTGAAAGAGGCTGCACAACGACTGCAAAGCTGTGTACGCGCGAGTGACACAGTAGCTCGATGGGGTGGTGACGAATTTAGTCTGGTGCTGCATGACGTAAAGAATATTGAAAATGTCAATGTGGTCGCAGAAAAGCTGATCGAGCACTTTTCCAAACCATTTAACATAGTAAACAAAAATCTTTTTGTTACCGCGAGTATTGGAATTATTCTGTATCCACTGGATGATAGCAGCGTGGATAGCCTGCTGAAGAATGCCGATGCCGCCATGTACTACGCAAAAGAAACCGGTCGTAACAATTATCAATTTTACAATCATGAAATGACGACGCGACTGGAAGAACGTATGGGGCTTCAAATTGAGCTCCGAGAAGCACTGGGTAACGACGAATTTATTTTATTCTACCAACCGCAGGTTGATACTTGCAGTCATACCGTTGTGGGTATGGAAGCTTTGATTCGCTGGCAACACCCGGAAAAGGGTTTGATACCTCCGGACGAATTTATCAACCTGGCTGAGGAAACTGGCCTTATCGTTCCCATCGGCGAATGGGTTTTACGTGAAGCCTGTAAACAAAACCTGCTCCTACAAGCGTCTGGATTGCCACCAATAAAAGTTTCAGTTAACTTGTCTGCCCGCCAGCTTATGGAATCAAACCTGGTGCAGAAGTTTTTACAGATCCTCGATCAGACAGGCCATCCGCCAGCCCTGCTCGACCTCGAGATTACAGAAAGCATGCTCATGTCCGACATGGAACGGGTTAGTCAGACATTGAAAGAGCTATCAGCTCTTGGTATCGACATCTCTATCGATGATTTTGGTACGGGACATTCATCCCTTGCTTATCTCAAGCAATTCCCTATATCCACACTGAAGATCGATCGTTCTTTTATCCGCGATATCCCCGAGGATAAAGACGATATGTCGATTACCATTGCGATCATTAATATGGCTAACGCATTGGGCATTGAAACCATTGCGGAAGGTGTGGAAACAACAGAGCAGCTCGATTTTCTTAAACTTCACAAATGCAATCTGATGCAAGGGTATTATTTTAGTAAGCCGGTTGCATTCGATGAAGTCGAGAAGTTATTACAACAGGAACAGGATGAGGCCCAGATGGCAAGTATTAGTTCTGGCATCTAGCGGGTGACTTGCCAGGCTAAATTTCAGCCAACTGTCAATATGGCCAATTAAACGAACGCCTATATACTCAAAAAAGCGGAACTACACCCCGGAGAGAGACAATGGTTCCGACAACCGGAGTGACTACTCATGAAGTCACTGCTGATACTTTTACCGCGCTGGTGAGGTCTATATCCTCAACCTGCTGCGCATCGACTTCTATCCAAAAAGCCTGCACGGGCTGATTGATGTTCTTCACGTAACGCTTGCCCATCGAAACAAACTTTAAGCGGGAGGGGCTTGTCAGATTTGAACGAGCGGTATCGGAAACGCAGATCCCGCCAGTACCGGCAAGGCTCTCGAGCCTGGCGGCAAGGTTGACAGCTTTACCGTAAATATTGCCCTCCTTGGTAATGACATCCCCAAAATTGACACCGATACGAAATCGTACCTGATGATTTGAATCGAGGTCGGCATTCCACCGACGGACCGCCAGCTGCATATTGATAGCGCAGTGCAAGGCACTATCAGCATCCTCAAACTCTGCAAGAATTGCATCGCCGGCGAAGTGAGCAACCCGACCGTGACTGGCGTTTACATGTTTCTTCATAACCTGCATGATTTCGACCAGACGGAGATGCGTACCTTCCTCGTCCTCTTCGGTCAGCCTGGTGTAATCGGCAACATCGGCATACAAGATCCCGACCTGTCGTCGCTTGAGAGCCTTGGACTGGCGACGGGATTGATCTGCGGAAACCGGGTAGCCGTATCCCGAGACTAGAACTGGTATCGAGATCTCGGCTACCGATAACATGCTGGAATTAATCCCTCGTTTGCAGTACGTAATCGCATTCTGTATTAAAGACTTCATGAGTTCATCCATCTAAGTATTAAAAGGAAATCCTTTCGGATTCGCTGATTTGCAACTGTCATTAACATCGAATACGAGATTAAGGATCTCCAGTGAGGCTTGAGTATGTTATTCCATTAGTTAAACGTAACTTTTACGTAAGTTGTCACAAAAAAGGTTCCAATCCGCGAGCCCGTCGCTGAAAATAAGGTAGAAATCTGCGACTTAAAGAGAATCCGGTAATGAACAAGAACGACAAAACGGCTAAGAAAAAACTTATGCGGGACAGCGACAGGAAAGTTCGGACGGCTCCGCTTAACAATGCGAGCCTACCCGACCTACCGTCCTATGAAGTAATGGCAAAACAGCTCGAGCAAAATGGGGTCATGACGCAGGAGGATATCCATGCTCTGGATCACATGGAGGCATTCGACCGCGCTATGGCGATGGCGATGGCGATGGCAATGGCGATGGCAATGTCAAGAGCCGAGGCGGTCGAGGCCGAGAATTTTGACGGGTTTCCCTATTCGCTGGGACATGTACGTACCTTCACAGAATGGAAGGACTACATCTATGTAGCGAGATTCCTGCAGGAGCCTAAAGCAAAAGTAAAACTCCCCTTTCCTAACAGCTCGGGAGGCGGTTTCAAACCGAATGTCCTCAACTACGATAACACTCTGACGTCGGACGAACTTGAAGAACTTTTCTGGAAGCAAAACCACCCCGAGAGAGAGGAACGCCTGCAGGATATCATCGACCAGGATTACGATTATGTTCCGACCTTTCTTCACCATCTCGGCATTGATCCGCATCAACACTCGAAAACGGTGCGCCTGATCGAAACTCTTGGTTTCCTTGGCGCAGCCGTAGTGATGCCGTGGAAATTAAAGTGGAAACGCCCACGCCCTTCCCATCTCGATAAAGACCTGGAACCAGCCATCCTGGTGCCGGCACATAATTCCTACCCGAGCGGTCACGCCACCCAGGCATACCTGACCGCCGAGGCTCTGAAACACGTCATGCCCAACCATCTAAGCATGGTGTGGCCACACATCGATCATGTCGCGAAGGAAATTGCGGTCAATCGGGAGTGGGCCGGTGTCCATTATAAATCGGATACTGACGCTGGTGAAAAATTAGGCAAAGACATCTGGGAAAAGGTGAACGACATCCAGGAATTCAAGGACCTCCTGTCAGATGTTAAAGAAGAATGGAATTAACTTGTCAGCATTTCGAAGTCCATATCAGCAAAACTAATTGTTGGAACCGAAGTGGCAACCTTAGCGGCAAATAGAAAATACTACGAGAATTACGACTGGTCCTTCGGCGGTGAGGAATGGTCTGAACCCTGGGGCGGCACACGTTCGATGTGGCTGGCTTCGATTTACCCTCGAATCAGCGAGTTTCTACCAGCTAAGAATATTATCGAAATTGGTTCAGGGCATGGTCGTGTCGCCAGAATCCTTCACGCTTTTACGACAAATAAGCTCGTACTATTTGACATCGTCGATGAGTGTGTATCGGAGTGTAAAAAGAAATTCGCTAGCTCGTCAAAAACTATTTGTCGAAAAACCAATGGGACGCGCCTGCAGGGCGTTGCAGACAATAGCGTAGATTTTATTTTCAGCTTTTACTCGCTCGTGGGCTCTGATGCAAAAGTCATCACTGGCTACCTGAAGGAATTCAACCGCGTACTGTCAGACGACGGCGTTGCATTCATCCATCATTCCAATGTCGGAGCTTATTTCGACCCCGGCGATTCAAACACTGACAAACGAATGCTGTTATTGGCGGCCTATCGAGACATATCCATTGATGCCTCCAAGGTCCGGGATATAGCAGCGAGCTGCAATCTCATGTGCGTAAAACAGGAGTGTATCAATTGGGACATCACTGAAGTCTTGAGCGACTGCTTTTCAACCATTGTGCGTCCCGCTTCAAAATGGGCTCACGAGCCAGTCTTGCTGCATAACCCTGAATTCCAGAAAGAACAGAATCAGGCTAAAAATAACAGGCGACCTGGGAGGTCGATATGATCAGCGTCAAGGTCAGTCATATAGAAGTGGTTCAATCCATACAAAATGCCATCAATGATCCTTACGATGGAACCACGGCATGCATGGGCCCTATAACCACGGGGGGCGTGCCGTTAGTCACTGGAAAATCTACATTTGTCAGAGTGTACTTCGATAATTTCAACCCTGAAGATCGCATCAAGGCAAAAGGAATACTTGCAGTTGAATACACCGACTCTGCGAACCTGCCACAAACAACAACTGTACCCAGCCAGGGAGTCGGTAGCCGTTACGAAGGCGCCTCACCCACTCTGATTGACCAGCGTCTTAACTGGGGCCTCTCACTCAATTTCGAGCTACCCCATGAGATTACTATCAGACCGGGAGTGAAGAAATTTATACTTGAATCGTTGACGGATACGATTACAAATCAGCCAATTGAGATCGTCGATACTCCCTTGCCACCGAACTGTGATTTGGAAGTAGAATTTCTGGAAGCAAAGAAGTTGACCTGTCGCGCGCTAATATTCAGATATCGGGATGTCAGGAACAATGTGTACCTGGAACCTACGCGAGAGGAAGTTAATACCATTCGCAAATTTGTAGAAAGAAGTTTTCCCGTGGCCAGAGTCGAGTGGAGCGTAATCAGAATACAGGCCCAGCGAGATTTCTTTGCGCTGGACCGGGCAACGCAATATGAAAGAGAACACGATGAACTGGCAACCAAAATGCTGGCGAAAATGTTACACCAGATCATGGCTCACCGTAATCAAGAACTAAAAGCCGGGTTCTCCAGGAAGACCTATTACATTGGTGTATTTAGCGACCCGCAAGGGCGCTTCGGAAGTGTCGCAGTCGACGCACCTCAATTTCCGTTACCCCATGTTGTAGCCGCCTGTGCAACAGATTCAACAGGTGAAAACGGCGCACATGAAATAGGCCATCTGCTCGGTAGAAGCCACCCGGGCGTACCACTGCTGGAAATTCATGGCCGCGAAATCGGCCAATATCGCATCGACAAGTTAGCCCTGACCCATATGGGCAAAGAAGGACATCTTTCCCCCCCGGATAAGACAGGTGACGAAGATATGTATATTGGTCTCGATATAAATGCCTCGAATACTTCGCCGACTGTACTGGCGCCCACAAAGACCTTCGATTTAATGTCTTACCGCGCCCCCAGGTGGCCCTCTGCCTATACCTATCGTGAACTATATAAACGCCTCGCCTGCACTTCAGATATGAATTTCCAATGCAATCCGAAGCGTCACTGGACGGTTATCTGCAGTTTTGACATAAATAAAAAAGAAGGGCAGATACTCAGCGTATTACCGACGAACTATCGAACGCCAGAAAAGCCTGATGGATACGTAACTATCGAGCAATATATTGTTCGCCAGGCATTCGATCGATTGAAGTCTCAACTTGATTGGTTACGCGATTATGACTCAGAAAATCAGAAAACCTGGGATTTATTGCGGGCCTTAATACCAGAATTTGCGCTTAAATCTGGCTCGCCCGTCCATGATTCGGCCAAATCCGCACCAATAGCTTATACGGTATCGAGTTACAACGATTTTATACTCGCATTTATCGACGAGCTCGGATTACCTTATGAGGAAATAATTCCCCTGTTGACCAGTAACAATATTGCCACCGAGCTATACGAACCCGATATCCGAATATTTCCCAACTACTCCGCCGACGGCGAAGAACCCAACTGCTTCGAGGACGATAAGCAATATATGTGGGACAATGGCATCGATGTTTACTACCGCCGTATCGGCAGCAAAGATCGCTTTCCTTTTGGATTGTTTCAAGCGACCGTAACAAGCAAACCCGATAGCAAAGAACCACCAGCAAGCATTACACTGATGATCGACAGAATCGTCGTCGACAAGTATGCACAATCATTTGAAAAAAAATCAAATGCCAGAAAAGTGGCGAAAGTAATTTTCAAGCTAACAGACTGTATTTATGCCCAAAAATGCGATGGCGTGAATATGCTCCCTGTCGGCAACGGAGGCGATTGCGAAGACAGGCCTCCCTCGAATTCTCTGGTATACGACATCAGGAAAGACGGCTATTTCCTAAATTTCCATTGGTCCATGGCCGTACTCAGGCAGGAACCGAGCAACGAGAAAGCCGCCACGATAACCACTACCATTCAGTGCTGGCGTTCGTCTAACTGTGTTGACTCGGATTTAGTTAAAGACAAATGGGAAACAGTGTGTGTAACCGATGAGTTACGCGGCCAGGTATGGATAAGCCCCGATTTGTTTAAAATCGAATACGATCCTGGTTGCCCCGACGAGCGCCCATCAGCAAAAAAACCGACTCGGCCCGTCGCAGCGAGGAAGAACGACGAGTTGAAATTTCGGATCTCGATTACGGTCGGGTTCTTCGAATTTCTCAGTGACGAGTACGTCGCATCCCCGGTATTGGTAAAACCGAGGAGAAAAGACCGGTTCAAGTGCGCGAAATCAGTCGATCAATGCCCGGACGACTTTCAGTATGATGATGGCACACCGTCAGTCATCGACGACTATACGCCGGTTTAGTGCCTCGATGTGCTCAGGTCGAGTGCCGCAGCAACCGCCGACAATCCTCAGCTGGTGATCCTGAATCCAGCACATCACCTGGTCAGCGTACTCTTCGGCTGGAATACTGCTTTCAAATTCCCACTCATGCTGGGTTGCCATCCCCGTTTTGGCATAAGCGAATCGGGGCCCGGACCATTTGGCGGCAACTTGCGACAGTGCGGAATCCATCACTTCTACCGGGGTGTGCATCACGCCCAGGAATTCGACCGGTAGCTCGCACAGGTTAGTCAAAAGGCTATCAAAAGATTCATGCGGCAAATCGGACAGTTTGCCTGGTTGCCTGAACGTCATCAGCTCCCCGGTTTCGTCATCCTGCATCGCGCTCACTCCAGCCCAGACCGGAAGGCCCGTTTCACAACAGGCATTTAACAGGCTAACGGCAGTTTCACTATCGATTAGCATTTCCGCGAGCAAAACATCTACCCCTGCGTCTGCCAATAGCAAAGCCTGCTCACGGAAGTTCCTGTCGATCTGTTGTCCCCGAGGCAGGTCATATGCCTGGTTCAGCGGCGGGAACGTCGACATACAACCAGCAACGAGCACCTCAGATCCGGCAAACCGGTCTCTGGCCTCAAGCGCCAGTTTCACTGCGCTCCTGTTTACTTCTTCGACATTCCCGATCCCACTTGCCTCAAGCAAATGCCGGCTGGCCATAAATGTATTGGTAGATAAAATTGTCGCCCCAGCCTGCAAATAGTCATGATGAATCGACAACAGCATTTGCGGTTCCTGCAAGTGAACGCCCGAACTCCAGCAGCAGGGGTCCATGCTCGAACCACGACGTTGCAGCTCCGTCCCGACGCCGCCATCAATAATATAAACGGGTTGATCCATTATAAATTGGCTGAATATTTTCTGGTGATCGTGAATTAACTGGACAGAGTCAATTTGGCGTCTGCCTGCTTAGCTATCCAATCCAGTCCCTGACGGTAAAACTCCCGGTCCTCAGTGAGTGCGAATGGATACGAATTAAGAAAAGCTTCAACCTCAAAAGTAGGCTCAATTTTCATTAGCATGCCTAAGTAATTCTCGCATTCGTCCGTCCGACCCAGATGCCCCAATGCCACAAGCAAGTGTTTATAGCCATTGCTAAACCCAGGATTTTCACGAACCGTCTTATACCCCCACTGAACCGCCTGCTCCGGGTCATGATTAAACAAATGTGCCAGGCAAGTCGCGGTATCGAATAAGAACTCCCAGTGCGACTCGACAGGGCAAAGTGATTTGGATTTTTCTAGTCGGCGTAGTGCTTCTAATGGTTCCCCACTATAAGAACAGGTGGCGGAACTAAGCATCCAGGCAAATGATGAGTATGGATTCAGCTTGAGGGAATTATCAATTAGTTTCTTGCCCTGCTCGAGATTACACCCCAGGAACGACTCTATGTGGCCCAGGATCAACAGCGCGAGCGCATCCTCAGGATCTCGTTTTATCGCCTGGTGGGCTAGCTCGGCGGCCCGCTCAATCTCCCTTTTCGTGTCTCCTCCCCAGACCTGACCCGCACAAAACGTTTTCCATAAAGCCCAAATGGAGTAGAACCAGGAATTATTCGGGTTTAGATTTACCGCATCGGCGAAGAGCTTTTCGGACTCTTCGTAAGTGTCACTCGAAAGATCATAAAAATTTGAAAGCGCCAGCAGAGAGTATTGATATGCCGACAAATTCTGCCTGCTCAGTCGATATGTCTGTGAAATTTCACTCGCCCGAATTTTTGCTTCTAATTGGCCGACTACGGTCGCGACGATATCTTCAGGATAGGACAGCGAATCATTCCCAAATTCGAAACCTTCGCTCCAAATCATGCTGTTATTAACGCCATCGACCAATTCAACTTTTAACTGGTGTATATCGCGAATTTTTCTGACACGTCCCGACAACAGGTACTTCGCACCTGTTATACTGCAAATCTCGCCCGAACCCAATGAATTCAAGTCATGCCTAAAGGTTTCGCTTTGGGGTAACACGCGGAACCACTTGAATCTTGCTACTGCCCCGATAATTTCTTCACTGACAAGTTCGCCAAATTCAACCCCGATCTTATTCGAATTTACAACGCTAAACGGCATAACCGCCAAAGCAATTTCCTGCGTGGCTACGGGTGGCGCCATGACTGCGCTCTTTCTGTCCTTGCCTGAATGGTCCTTTTGCTTAGCAAGAGCCGATGAAGAATCAAAATCTGTTAATAGCGAAAGGGTTTCAGCCGAAACATCGGTATTGTATTGCGAACGCAACCTGTCTCGGCATAGTTCGAATTGACGTTGTACCAGCGATGATTTTCCCTGGCGGTGATAGAGTTTCATCAGGGTACGGTGCGCGTCCTCATCCGCGCTATCTAGTTCCAAGAGCCGATTTGCAACCTGTTCAATTTCCTCCTCTCGATTTTCAGCCTCGAGCGCAGCCAGATATCTTGCCAATAGCTTACGAAAAACAGCCTTCGTGTTCTGCTGCTCTATTTGCTTCCATTCTTCAAAGGCCTGTTCGTTTAAACTGACCGACTCTAAAAGATCGCCCTCATATAAATCTACAGCAGCCGAAAGCGATTCGAGAGAAACTGATTTGGTTGCACCATAAAGCTGCTCCGTATCAATTTCGACGAGCTCCTCATTGAGATAGATATTGCTACGGTCCGCCCTGATTGGCGAGTCATCATAGTTTTGCAGGCTCCGTTTAAGTTCGCTGAGAACACCTCTTAAGCTCGCGCGCGCCTGATCATCCGATCGAGAGCCCCAAAGCAATCCCAACAGACGTTCGCGGCTTACTGTCTTCCTGCTGGACAGGGAAAGATAAGCCAGAAGCGCCTGGTGTTTGCGCCCAGGTAAGCTAATCCTTAGACCGTCGGGTGCAGTTAAGGAGAATTCCCCAAGCAAGTTCACCTTCCAGCATGTCATTCCAGTTATCCTTAGTGCTTATACAGGTTTCGGTAGGCCCTACTGTGTTCCAGTATAAGGAATATTGTTTTTTTTGGAACCTTGCCTAAATTTGGGCCTTGAAGCTAGCCAAACCGGGAAGTGTAGGCTCAGGTATAACATTCGACCTAAGGCCTGTGATAAAGGAAGCATTCTCATCACTATCCGCAGCGAAGGTGTTGAAGATAATTTTAAATAATGTAGAGATTTCAGGCCTGACCCATTGCTTCCAGGGCATAGACCTGTCTCATTGCCTCCAAAGCGGCTGTTTCCCCAATATCAGGCGTTTAATTCTTTAAACATCAAGATCATGGATCCGCGGTGACCGGATCAGATCTACACTGATTCCATTGATCTGTTTTTGTCCCCCCTCTGATTTTTCATAGCTACTACCTGCTTGCTGGAATTTTCATAACTTACCTCTCGGCAACCCTGGTTCAGTTTAAAAGCCCTTATGACTAACTTGCGCAAAAATCACTTTCATCTTGCATGAAATTCTATTCGACGCTCACTAGCCCTTATTAACCTAATCCCCAACATTAACTGCAGGTTCGAACTAATTCCCTGCAAATCCGGGACAACCGGGGACTGGTGCTCAGGACTTCAATCAACCAGGCATCAGGGCCTGTCCCGCTAACAATTCAAATTAGTAAGTTAGGTAGAAAAAATGCTGAAATTATTTAAAACATCAACAATAGCAGTATTGCTCGCGATAACATCGTCCGTCCAGGCCGATGCCGTAAGCGGTAGCTTTACCAACCGCGACGAGGCCAAAGTCAACAATACCAGGTCCTCGATTAAAGACGGGGATACTCACATCGCTATAGTAAAGGACGGCCTGGCCATTGCCGAAATTGCTGTCAATTGTTCACCCCCCAAGGACAGGGCCTCGTTAAAAAGCGCGCCTGACGATATGACCGCAGAGTGCCACGACCTCATCGTGATTGATAAGTCTGTAGATACAGCAATGACCAACAAACCCGAGATGTCGCTGGAAGCATGGCAACTAAGACTTATAACCGACCCGGACGACCATATGCTGAAACGCGAGGCAAATGGTTTAGTCTTCATTTACGACAGGCTTCTCGATTCCAAGGTCGATGAAATTCTGGACAATCATTTCGATCGCATCGATTCGATGATGTTCACCCGGGTAAAGGTGACCGATGCGAATGGCGATATCCAGCTAGATCCTGAAACAGGAGAGGAATTACAAGAGGACGATGGCTGCGACTAAGTCTTGCAAGTCCCCGAGCCACCCATAGGATAACTCGTTGAAAATCAGGAAAAATGGTGCCCCAGGGGCGTAATCGAACCGGTCCGCGCTCGGCACCGACACGAGGATTTTTAGTCGGACTTTAATTTTTACAACTTAATAAAATCAGCTACTTACGACGTATTCCAATCCCATTTGTGCCAGTAAATGCTTGCTAGTGCCAGTTTTTAGGGCACAAATTCGGCACACTAGCTGGATTTCGACACATTTGTACGCTCGAGTTACGGCACACGATCACAATAGCACCTGCAGCAATGGATTTGGAAAACGACGCTCGATCGTGACCGCGTAAAAGGTCTCGACTATACCGGGAAGCTGGTCGGCTTCCTGGAGTATCTTTGCTTCGAGTTCATCCTTGACCACGATAGGCGGTATCACCGCGATGCCGGCGCCCTCGCGTGCCAGGAGGCGAATCATCGCCATGTCATCAACTTCAGCCGCTATCTGCGGGACTGCACCCAGACGGCTTGCCAACGCGTCGAATCCTCGTCGCAGTCCGCTGGAACGGGTCGGCAGGATTAGCGGGCTGCTGGCCAGACGCTCGGGCAAGATCATTTTTTGAGCGCAAAGCTCGGGCAATCCAATCAGGCTGACTGGTTGTTCAGCGATCCTGTGCGCAATGAATGGACGGATAGCGTCGGTACCGGGCTCCTGATTGGTAAGCACCAGGTCTAGCTGAAGTGCGGTCAGTGCTTCGAATAGCTCTGCGGCACTTCCCGCGCGCAATATTATCTCGACATCGGAGCGCCCGAGTACCGGTTTCAGGAAAGATAGCTGGAAGTTTCTCGACAGCGTGGCGATCGCACCTACCCGCAAGGCCTGGCGTGACTGTCCGGTCTGTTGCAGCGTCGCCACCAGCTCATTGCCGGTAGAAAAAATTGTGTCGGCGTGATCGAGAGCGATCCTTCCGGCCTCGGTCAAATGCAGAGCTCTGCCACGCCGCTCGAAAAGTGGCTGGCCGAGACGCTCTTCGAGCTGGCGTATCTGTGAAGACAGCGCGGATTGCGAAACGTTGAGCCGTTCTGCAGCTCTCGTGAGATGTCCTTCATGCGCAACGACGTGGAAATAGCGCAGGTGGTGATAATTGAGTCTAGGCATTTCGTTCACTTTAACAGAACGTTTTACAATAAAGTATGTATTTTATTGAACAATAAAGGTGAGGTATGGTGCCGCCTGTCGATGCCCTGGAGTCTGTGATCCATGCCCCATACCTACCATTTTCCGCTGCTCGCCCCCTTTCTGTTACTCATTGCGGCGGCAGCCTCACTGTCGATGGCAAGAGTTCGCCCACGCCAGTTGACACGCCTGGCCGAAGCATCGGCCCTTGTTGCGCTCCTCGTGGCATCAGCCTCGGTAATCCTGCTGGTCTGGACCGGTCCGGGAACGAGCCCGTTAATCGGCGCCGCGGGAATTGGCCTGAGTGTGCGCCTGGACGTGGTCAGCGCTTCGATGTTTTGCCTGGTCGCCTTTATCGGCTGGATCGTGCTGCGCTATTCGAGTGCTTATCTGCACGGCGAAGCCAGGCAGCGTATTTTTATCGGCTGGATGTGTGCAACGCTGGCAGCGGTATTACTGCTCGTTCTGAGCGGAAATCTTTTCCAACTGGTGGTTTTCTGGATCGTGACTAGCCTGTGCCTGCACCGGCTCCTCCTGTTCTATCGAGATCGCCGTGCCGCCGAAAGCGCCGCGCGCAAGAAATACATCGTCGCCCGCGTTGGGGACCTCGCAATTGTCGGTGCGGCCATTCTGCTATTTGCCAGTTTCGGTACGACAGAAATAGCCGCCATACTCGATGCTGCCGGCACTGGCGATTCAAGTGGAATGATATTTTTTGCGGCCGCGTTGATTGCACTGGCTGCGCTTTTGAAGACTGCGCAATTCCCCACGCACGGCTGGCTAATCGAAGTGATGGAGACGCCAACCCCCGTGTCCGCGCTATTGCATGCCGGCGTGATAAACGCGGGTGGATTTCTACTGATTCGTTTTGCGGACGTGATGCTCATGGCACCCGGCGTGCTGGCCGTACTGGTCATGGTTGGCGGCTTCACAGCCATTTTTGGCGGGGCCGTAATGCTCACCCAATCGGCTGTGAAAACGTCGCTCGCATGGTCGACGGTAAGCCAGATGGGCTTCATGATCATGCAGTGCGGACTCGCACTTTTCCCGCTGGCGCTGCTGCATATCGTCGCCCACTCTCTCTACAAGGCGCATGCATTCCTCGCATCAGGAACAGCAGTCGAACTGGTCGCGGCCAACCGACGGCCCGGAGCGATCGCAGTTCCGGATGGTAAATCGGTTATCAAGGCTTTTGCGGCAGCGTTGGCAATATATGCAGCTGTAGGATTTGGATTTGGCCTCGAGGATAAATCACCCCAGGCTATCGCTCTCGGTGCCATATTGATCTTTGGCGTTGCTTACCTGATAGCCCAGGGTATGGCAGACGATGCGCCGCGGGCGCTAACCTTGCGCACCAGCCTGTACTCGGTCGCCGTGTCGATCAGTTACTTTGTTCTGCAATTGGGCGCGGAACATCTTGCGGCAGGATCGCTGCCCGCGACGCCAGCTCCCGGACCGCTTGAGTGGGCCCTGATCACGCTTGCCCTGATCAGCTTCGGGCTGGTTGCTCTCGCCCAGTCGACATTACCGCTATGGGCTTATCATCCGGCAGCTGCTGGACTCAGGGTGCATCTGTGCAACGGCCTTTACCTCAACGCGATTTTTAACCGGCTCATCGGTGGCTGGACCGCCCCAGCCGCCAGCAGGAGATAACTCGATGAATAACGTGCAAACCATTGTAAATAACCGATCGGTTGGCCTCGAAAAGGCAATCGACGCAGCTGTACAAATGATCCCTCCAGCCTGGCCCCTCGATACCTCCGTCGCGGTCAATCCGTTTCTCGGTCAAAGCGCCGATACGCTTGCATCGGTGGCGGCACGCCTCGGGCGCATCGGCGACATCGCGGTGGTTATGCCCAGAAGCTGGTATGGCCGGAAGATCGCTTCGGGTGAAATTACCGATGCAGATCTTCAACAGGCGCTTGCAGCGTCCCCTTACCGGGACAAGCCTGCCGATATCGAAAACCTGAAGCATGCCGCACGAACCCAGGCCGGAAAAACCGTGCCGTTGCCTACGGTGGCCGATCTGGCGGTAAATCCTTCCGGGATCGATTGGCCTAGCCTGGTCGATGATCGTCTCGGTATCTGGGCGGGCGGATATTTCGATCGGGGCCAGGCGCTGTGGGCGGTATCGCGCCGCGATGGTCCTTGGAGAGCCTGGCGCTCCTGGGCTACGCATGATTTGACACCCGAGATACAGGGGCTTAAGAATTTCTGCGATTTCGTGGAGAGGCTGCCCGACTCTCCGTTCGTCGCCATTGCGCAGGCCACGGACCGGCTCGGAATTTCGGAAAAAGCTCTTAGCAACTATTTGCATCAACTGCTGCTATCGCTTGGGGGATGGTCCCAATTTGCCCGCCATGAACTCTGGAAGGCCGAACTGGCCGGCGATACCGATACGACACTGACAGAATTACTCGCCATCCGCCTCGCCTGGGAGGAAGCCCTCCTGGGTCAATACGAGCAGGAGATTTCAGCACGATGGAGAAAAATAGCGGAAAGACATGCCGCGCCGCTTGAGCCTTCGCCCGCTCAGATCGTCGATGAAATTCTGCAGGAGGCCGCCGAAAGATCCGGCCAACGCATACTTTTCGACACTTTAGCAAGACCGCAGATAGCGGGAGCCGTGGAGCGCCCCCTATTGCAGGCTGCTTTCTGCATCGACGTTCGCTCGGAGGTTTTTCGCCGTGCCCTCGAGTCGGTGAACCCGTCGGTTCGGACTATGGGATTTGCCGGTTTTTTCGGTCTTTCGACGAAACATCGCCGCTTCGGATCGGTAATCGAAGAGCAGCGTTTTCCGGTACTGCTGAATTCAACCGTAGCCTCACGCTCGGGCAAAATGGAAGGCGTCCCGGATGCATCAGAGCAAAGGCTACGTTACCGGGCACGTGCAACGAGGGCATGGGGGCGATTCAAGCTGGCCGCGGTATCGTCATTCGCGTTTGTCGAAGCGATGGGCCCCGCATACCTGGTGAAACTTTTACGCGCCGCACTTGGCCTGTATTCCCGGGGACAGCCGAACGATCCTGCGCCAGAGTTCGATCCCGACCTCGATGTAAAAACACGAACCGATGCGGCCGAGACAATCCTGCGGGCAATGTCGCTCAACGAGGGTTTCGGCAAGATCGTTGTGCTTGCGGGCCATGGTGCAAACGTGGTGAACAACCCTTATGCCAGCGGTCTGCATTGCGGGGCCTGCGGCGGATATTCCGGCGAGGTAAACGCTAGATTACTCGCGCTCGTTTTAAACGATCGCGAGGTTCGCAACGGCCTGGTGGAACGCGGTATCGACATTACGCAAGACACGCTGTTCGTGGCAGCATTACACGACACGACCACCGACAAGGTGACCCTGTTCGATCGCGATATCGATTCATCATCGCACGCCGAGGACCTGGAGCAAGTTCGCGCCTGGCTGGAGCGTGCCGGCAGAATAGCGCGTGCAGAGCGCATGGCGCGACTACCCGCGGCGAACACGGAACATGACGTGCAGGCCCGCGCATACAACTGGGCGGAAGTTCGCCCCGAGTGGGGGCTAGCGGGTTGCCAGGCATTTGTCGCGGCGCCGCGCTCACGGACGGTCGGGCGCAAGCTCGAAGGCCGTGCATTTCTGCATGACTACGACTGGAGGCAAGATGAACTCAACGGTTATTCTGTCCTCGAACTCATCATGACGGCCCCGGTTGTCGTCGCCAGCTGGATCAGTCTGCAATATTACGGCTCCAGCGTCGCCCCCCGGATTTTCGGATCCGGCAATAAGCTGCTGCACAATGTCGTCGGCGGCATTGGCGTTTTCGAGGGCAATGGCGGCGTCATGAGAGCGGGTTTGCCGTGGCAATCGATTCACGACGGTGAGAAATTCATGCACGAACCTTTGCGCTTATCGGTTTGCATAGAAGCCCCAGAAGAAGCGATGACGGAAATATTGAAGCAGCACGAGACGGTCCGCGCTCTGTTCGATAATCGGTGGCTGCACCTTTTTGCGCTCGATGAAGAAGGCAAAGCGGCATCGCGCTACAGGGGCAATCTTGCCTGGGAGCCCATAACGGCTTCGGGCGCAGCAGAAGCCCGACTGGAGGCCCTGGCATGAAATCCGGGGTTAAGTAAACTATTGCCGAATACCGACCTCGGAGCCAGGAGCAAAACCCGGCAAAGCCCGACAGAGTCGATCTAGGGAAAGTTCAGGTTCCAGATTGCCTCGATTGCAGGCCGATTCCTTAGCGCATCAAACAGCTTGTCGAGATTTGGATATTTCTCGACGAGGGCGTCAGGTTCGGGATGCCATTGCGCAATCATGAGCAGACAGATATCTACCATGGAGTAACGCTGTCCAAGCAGGTATGGCCCATCGCCAATGGCGTCGGCCACTATTCCCCAGTATTGATCGAGATCCTGACGTGCTTTCGCACGGATGCCTTCATAGTCCGCCTTGTTCAACGAGTAGTGATGGGTATCCGCGATACGGCATCCCGCCTCATAAAGATTAACCGCACTGAACACGAGCCATCGATAGGCAACGGCACGATCGCTATTCCCGATGTCAGGCATGAGACCTGATTCATGATGACAGTCGGCGATGTGAATCATCATGGCCACGGACTCGGTCATTATGGTTCCATCCGGCAATGTCAAAACCGGGACCTGGGCCCGAGGATTTATCGCCAGAAATTCTTTCGCGTATTCCTGACCGGAATCCAGATCGACCTCGACCAGTTCGTAAGACGCGCCGACCTCGTTAAGCGCAGCGTGCGGTGCGAAAGACCCACAGCCTCTTGACCAATGTAATATATACATAGCGATAGCCCCTCTGTACCAGGCAGACGCGCCCTGGGCGGCCAAAACGCCACGGCTTCCGGGTAGAAATCACTGTCTTTTACCCCAATGTCGGCCCGTTTACCAGTTGCCTCTGGTTTGCTACTTCACTCAAATCGGGGCGGCGGCATATTCAGCGGCTATGATGGCCAGTACTAATACTTGCGAGAGCGATATGCAAGACAAACCGCGATACTCATCGCCGGTAAAATAAACCAATGCAAATCAAAAAGCATGGTGCCCAGGGGCGGGATCGGATCGGACCGTGCCCGGCACCGACACCGACACCGACACCGACACCGACACCGATAGGAGGATTTTCAGTCGGAACTATATTTTTGTAACTTTTAAAACCAGCTATTTACACGCTTCCTAATTCAATTGGTGCCAGTAGATGACAGTTATTGCGAGTAATTGGGGCAAAAATCTGGCACAACATTGGTTTCGTCATATTCAAATCTTGCATTGTTGAATTAATCCAACTTGTGCACACAATTTAGCCGGAGGGGTTCGCCAAGATCAGGTACGCATAACTCTTCCATCTAAGATGCTGGCATAAATATCGGTAACTCAATAGATACCGAACATGGAAAGGCTCAACTTTCAGCGGATTGAATAAAAATTTGATCACCGGAACAATCCAGGCGAGAGGAACATACCCAGCGCAATTCAGGACTCCGGGTTTTTATCCATACCAGAATGATCGATAAATCCCTGCCTTTAAGTTTGCGGATAAATTATACGCGTTGGTTACAAACCAAATTCGATGAATTTCGCAGTAGGCCCGGCACACGATAGAATTGACGCAGACGTAAAAACACTTTAACCAAACACTAAGGAAGCTCTTACATGCTGTTATTGCTCATAGCGCAATTCGAGGTCGGTTTGCTGCTTTTACTGGCGGGAGGCGATGCGCTCGTCCGTGGTTCGGCGTCGATCGCCCGTAATATGGGCGTGCCGCCGGTGGTGGTCGGATTGACCGTGGTTGCTTTCGGAACCAGCGCGCCCGAATTTGTCGTTGCCGTTACCAGCGCGGCGTCCGATGCCGGCGGCATCGCCTTCGGTAACGTGGTGGGAGCAAGCATAATTAACGTTGTGCTGATTCTGGGGCTAACGGCAGTAATCCATCCACTAGCGGTAACGCCGACTATCGTCACCCGAGAACTGCCTATGCTGGTGCTGGCCATCAGCGCGGCGTTCGTTTTGTCGCTGGATCAGTATCTCGATAGCACACCCAACCGCCTTGCCCGCAGCGACGGCCTGATTCTCTGCCTGCTGTTTGGCGTGTTCCTGTATTACACGATCATGGCTTTGCGACGCCTTAAGGCCGACAACTTTGTCCAGGAAGCGCGAGAATTCGGAGGGACCTTGCCTGTCAAATCGATGGTAACTCCGGTCGTTTTGGTTCTGCTAGGGCTCGCAGGCCTGGGTCTAGGTGGCAATTTGCTCGTTACATCGGCGGTCGATATTGCCGATCGCTTCGGTATGAGCCAGGCCATGATCGGCCTCACTATCGTTGCCCTTGGCACCACGTTGCCCGAGCTGGCGACATCGTTGCTGGCTGCTCGGCGCGGCGAGGCCGATTTGGCGATAGGTAATATCGTTGGATCGAATATATTTAACATTCTACTCGTGCTCGGGGTCGCATCGGCTATAACGCCAATCCAGGTTCCGGCTCGCGGTCCCCTATCGCTAGCCATAGGACTGGGTGCCGCAATTCTATTGCTGGGTCTGATCAACCTTGGCGGGCTAAGTTTGAAGCGTCGCGACGGTTTTATACTATTGTCGTTTTTTGCTATTTATCTTGTTTCGATGGTTGTTTTCGAGTGAGAATCAATCAATAAGAACCAGGTCTTCCTTCTCAAGCATATCGAACCAGAGGCCCTTGCATCCCAGGCACCGATCGACCTCGATCTCGCTGAACGAATTTTTCGCGAACGCCGAAGCACATTTTGGGCAATTCATGGACGCCTCTGCTTGGTGGTCTAAACCAGGTTTGAAGAAAAAATTGCGAACTCCCGGCAACCGTGGCCGGCAACTTGAAATATACCGGAAGTCCGCTCAAATGCTGCAGGAGAACCGCAGCAGGGGATCTTAATTTCAGCCATTGGTTTTTCTGGCGGTGACTTCGAGATCGACTCGACGATTGATCGCACGACCTTCTGTCGTCTCGTTAGACGCGATAGGCCTGGACTCTCCGAAACCCGTATAGCGGAGCTTATAACCTCCGTTTAGCGACGACAGGAACTGCGCTACTGAAATGGCCCGGTCATTTGAAAGTTTCGAGTTCATGTCGTCGGGACCTATCGAGTCGGTGTGCCCCTGCACGTCAACGACTTCAGCACCGAGTGATTTTATGATGTTATTAATCTTTACCAAGAGGGGCTTGGAAACCTCGGGAATCACCGAGTCTCCGGTAGCAAAGTTGATTCTCTTAAGTCTGAAAATAAGCTTGTTGCCCTGCTGGTAAACCCCTGCTTCATCACGGGAAAACTGTTCTACCGCCTCGTCCATGGCTTTCTGAAACCTGACCTGGGTTGAGCTTTGTTCCAGGGCCTGGTTTTGCATCATCAGGGCACTTTCGGTCTCCATCAGATTCGACCGTGTCGACTTTAATTCCTCGTCCTGGATTTTCAGTGCGCCCTCGGTCTGCTTCAAACTTGACTCGGTCGCTTTCAGGTTCTTCTCCAGGCTACCAACATTTTTTGCCAGCTTTTCGAGCTCTCTGTTTTGATAAACAATCTTTAAAGCAACCTCCTCCGGGGTTCCCGGGGCCTTCAGGATGACGTCCATGACATCGGATAGCAAGATCGAGCTGGCCACGGCGTCATTGACGCTTCTTTTGTGTACCGACGGATCGCGGGGACTTTGTGCAATCAGGTTCTCGGCTTCACTGACATCCAGCTGCGCCTGCCTGAGTGTCTTCGGTGCGAGGTCATCCGCGTCCGCCCGGTCAGCCTTCCGGATAGTGTTTTCAACGGTGTTCAGCTCTCTGAACTGCACCGCTTTGATTTCCAGGGCCAGGTAATTTTTCTGAAAGGTCGAAAATTCCCTGGGCTCAAGCGACTTAGTAAAGTTGTTCGTTTCATCTCTCAAGTCATCATCGACATTTGCCAGCGCCGTTACCAATGGTTTACTGTTTCTTAATCCGGCATTTAGTGAAGACCTGCGGGCCTCGAGTATGCGCCTGGCGTTTGGAGTTCTGGCCTGGGCCAGTTTGAGCGCCTGCAGAAAATCGGTTTTTGCCAGTTCCGCTTTATCCAGTATGTATTTTTTTTCATAACCGCCGGCCAACCCCTGTTGGGCTTTTTCCAGGTTTTGTGTTGCCCTGGCATATTCCTTGATGGACAACAGATCCGCCTGTTGTTTCTCGGCCTGGTCCATTAATTTTACAGCCTCTGCAATTGCCGGCATTGGATCAATTTCTTCGTCGAGGTCAGTCTTAGTGCCACTTGCGCAGCCAAGCAGAATCAGCATGAGACTGCAGCCAATAACGACGCTTAATTTTTTCATAGCTCACTACTCCGTTGGATGTTTGTTTCTGAATTGTTTTAACGTCTACTTGGACTCAACAGAATACGAGTTAGTCACAAATATTTTGCGGCCCGCCAAACATGCTGACAATCAGGATCGCCTGTCAAATGTCGTTGCGCGTTGCCAGACACCTAGCGAAGAAAGCCTGGACAGGGCGTAGCTCGCGCTCGACTGGTCAAATAAGCATTATAATGTGGCGTAAACAATCGATAAGATGTCTAACCAGCTGAGACTCAAAAAAAGGTTTCCAAATTACCCGAGGTAGCCACAAATGGCCTTAGAAAAAATCGACCAGATAATCGCCCAGCTTGGGGAAAGCGTGGTTGCCGCGATTTCTCAAACCGAAACTTACACGCAACTGGGCATGATTTTATTGATCTATCTTGTGTCCTTCTTGCTTGCCGCACGCATCAAACATTACGTTCCATTTCTCGGCACCAGGGACGTAGACCCGGCAGCTCACCCATTGCGTAAATTTGTCGGCAAACTCGGCAATCTTGTGTTTCCACTGATCGCAATCCTGTTGCTGCGTATCTCTGTTGAGATCAGCCAGTCCGCTCTAGATCAAGGCTGGCTGGTGCAAACTGCGCTCACCATCGCAATATTGCTGATGTTTAATTCAATTGTTAATGGATTTATCAGTAATTTGGTGGTCGCCCGGACATTCAAGTGGCTGGGTATACCATTATTATTCCTGCATCTGCTTGGACTTTTGAGCGGACTGATTGAAATTTTGGAATCGATTTCAGTCAATATCGGCAATATCGAGATTTCAGCTTATGGCATCATCCGCGTTGCCATTTTTGGCTCACTCCTGTTTTGGCTCGGTCGTATCAGCAACAAGACTGGCCGGGAGTTGATTTCCAAGCAAGAAAATCTAGATATCCGAACCCGTGAAGTCGCCGCGAAACTTTTCGAGGTGGCGGTATTCTTCATTATCTTCCTGCTGCTGCTGCAAATCATGGGCATTAACCTGACCACCCTCGCGGTGTTTGGCGGAGCCATCGGCGTGGGCATTGGATTCGGCCTGCAGGCGATTGCCTCCAATTTTATCTCCGGGATCATCATACTGCTGGACCGATCCGTCTCTATCGGGGACTTTGTCGAAATCGAAGACGGCCGTTCAGGGACCGTCCGCGAATTAAATATGCGCTCCACGACGTTGGAGACATTCGACGGCAAGGACATCGTAGTGCCCAATGAAAAATTCATTGTCGAGCCCTTTACCAATTGGACCCACAAAGACAAAAATCAAAGATACCGGGTCGATTTTTCGGTCGCCTATCGAACCGACATCAGGAAACTGGTGGACGTCATCAAGAAAGTGGTGGCAGAGCATCCGCAGGTTATCAGCGGCGAGGATATCCCTATTGAAGAGCGACCCGACTGCGAGATCGACAGTTTCGGCGATTCAGGCGTCAATATGTTTGTCGAGTTCTGGATGGAAGGCATCGACGACGGCAAGAATCGGGTTGGTGGTGATCTCCTGCTGGATATTTTCGAGGCAATGCGCGAGCATGGTTTCGAAATTCCGTTCCCGCAGCGAGAGGTACGTGTGCTTAACGAAAACATCGCGGTCAGCAAAAAATGATACCGGAACCTCGACACTTACTACCTGGATACCTTGTGCTGTTACTTCGAGGAACGCTATACCGAAGCTTTAGTGGCTTACATCGGATGTTTAAATATTGCTATAAACGACCCGGGTCGCTCGAAAAACCATATCCATTGCTTGCATGATCACGACTCCATCAAATCACGCAGAGCTCTCAAGCCTTTTTTGCGCTGTGCCTTGATAATTTCGAGTTCCTTGCTCAGCCGTTTGCGTTTGCGGTTGTCGGCTTCCGATTTCATTTTATCTTCCAGTTCGACTTTCTTTTTCTTGAGCTTCTTTAGCAGAGCCTTCAGCTCGTCACGGTGTTTGCGTTGCTTATGCTCTTCCATATCCAGAAAACCGGCAAGTTTGTTTAACAGTTTTTTTCTTTTCATCGTAACTACTCCACTGCGGTATTGTCAGCTCAGTTTCCCCGGCCAGCCTGCTCGCCGATCTGAGTCAGATCGCTCTTGTCCAGCAATACATCATGAGCAGCCTGGGTTACGTGCTGCTCGCCCGCAACGAACAGGGCCTGGGCCGCACTGATTAGATTCATGCAGATTTCGTGCGCAAATGCGCCGTCATTGATTAACGAAGATCCCATATCCGGGGTGATGGCGCGTTCCCCAATCAACTCGGCGATGGTTTGATTAAGGCTATCGCGGTCTTCGTCCACCAGCAGCTTGAGGGCATCGAGTGACAATGCATCTATTACACCGGCACCGGAAATACGCAATTCTTCCAGGTCGCGGATAATCAGCCCGACCTGGAGGCGGATCCGGTTATAAACATCGCGCATGTTCTGATTCTCCGACCCGACATAGTAAATCAGGTTTTCCTGTAAAAGTCCGATATCTTTAACGGCCTCCACCAGGTGAACGTTGGTCTCTCTGAGCCACTGCAGGTCGGCTGATGATTCTTCGCGGCGGGAAAAAGTCGTTTCGCTGATGAAGGCGACGATAGCGCTGTAGATTGCTTTGATGTGTCTTTCGTACATTGCATCGATGTCGAAACGGTGAATACGGTTCTGTGCCGCAAGCGTCTGCTGCAAATCAGTATCGGATATCACTTCCGTACTTTTCATTCCGAGCCCATCAATGATAATTCGCAGTGCAGCTTCATACACGCGCATTGTCTCCATCCGAACCGCCTCAACAGCCGTACCCGGGAACACTGCCGACGACTCTGTCAGGTACTTCGGCTGGTCCACTTCGGGCTTTTTCTCCGGAATATACTTTTCCAGGTTCACCACCAGAAAATTGAGCATTGGCAGCGTGACGATAATGCCAAGAAAGTTGAATATGGTGTGAAACACTGCAAGCTTGAGGGTGTAGTCGCCGTCCGCGATGCCGACAACGCTCGACAGCTCGTTTACCAGCGCGACCAGTTGATAGATGAAAATGATGGCAATAACACCGGTCAGGACATTGAAGATGAGATGGGCGGCAGCAAGACGCTTGCCCGCCTCGTTGGCGCTCATGGCTCCGAGTATCGCGGTAATGGTGGTGCCGACGTTGGCCCCGATCGCCAGTGCCAACGCGTTCTCATAGGTAATCTGGCCGGCCGCTAATGCGGTGATGGTTAATACCAGTGTGGCATGGCTGGACTGCATTACCACGGTGGCAAGTATGCCGATGAGCGTAAACAGCAGTACGCCGGGATAGCCTGCGACTGCGTACTCGGCCAGGTTGATGGTGTCCTTGAATGCGTCGAAGCCTTCCTTCATGTAGTGAATGCCAAGAAACAGGAAGCCAAGCCCGGCCAGGATGTAACCTATTCCCTTGAGCGACCGGGAGGACTGAAAGATCAGGATTATGCCGAAGGCCAGCATCGGCATCGCGTAGGCGGCAATATTGACCTTGAGACCAAAACCGGCAACCAGCCACGCCCCCGTGGTCGTCCCCAGGTTGGCGCCAAAGATGATGCCTATGCCGGCGGTCAGGGTGATCAGCCCCGCGCTGAGAAAAGAAATGGTAATCACCGAAACCAGCGAACTGGATTGCATCAGCGTAGTGCTGACTATGCCGAACAACAAACTTTTCCCGGTCGACGAGGTAGTGCGCCGCAGCAATCGTTCGAGGGTGCCGCCGGTAAAGGCCTGGAAGCCCTGTTCCAGCGACAACATGCCGAACAGAAATATGGCGATGCCTGCAGCGATGGCCTTGAAGTTTGGACTTATCCAGAAACCGTAAGCAAGCACCAGCAGAATGCTTGGAAGCAGGATTTTTTTCAGCAAGGTCTTACCCCCTCTTTCGGCTCTTTTAGTCTATTAAAGTGGCTGTCTGGGATGTCAGGTCTTTCCCAACAAAGGTTCTCCGGACTATAGACAGTTTGTTAACCTCGGGAGTCACAAAAGTCGGTTAAATATGTTGCTCATCTATCCAGGTCTTTTGCAATTTACCATTGTTCATCGCCCATCGATAACGAGCTCAGATTCGATACTATGGCTTAAAGTATTAATCTGTAAAATACGGGGGACAGTATACCAATTTACCTGTTACTGACTTGTTTCTTTGGTTATTAAAGAGCAGCACCGTTAATCGGTCGTCGTGATCAATCCTGCTAAAAGTAATGGGCTGCTATCCCAGGCTGTCTGCAGAGTGGCTACTATCCGAGACTCTCCGCTGGCTGTCACTGACAGAGAGGTTTTCAGTGTCGGCATTGGAGATTAAGTTGGTGCCCAGGGGCGGAATCGAACCACCGACACGAGGATTTTCAGGTCAGTGCTCTATTCAGGGGTAACCATCTGATTCCACCACGCTTTTCTTCTTTTCAACTTCCAAAAAACCTGGCTGCAAAGGGGCCATAAGCCCTTGATTACCCTCTTTTCGCGCATTCGATTTTGGAAGTTTCAACCCCCATCACCGAGACTCTTCCACAGTGGGGACTGCAGCCAGTTCTTCTCGCTCGCCTGAACGATTTTCGTTGACAGCGTCATTGTCGCGGTTTGTTTGAACTGCCTGAGGTAGCTTGAATTAGCAATTCGCCATGGACAGGATTATTCTCCCAGATTACACAGAACTTCCGAATATGTATTATAATGTACACATTCGAACACACCGAGACAGACCATGAGCCAATCTACTACCATGACTATCCGCCTGGAACCCGAGCTGAAGTCCCGACTGGATAAGCTGGCGGCGGTCACGCACCGCAGCAAGTCATTCCTCGCCTCCGAGGCCGTTCGGGAGTTTATAGAACTCAACGAGTGGCAGATTCAGGAGATTAAAGCCGCCCTTAAGGAAGCCGATGAAGGCGACTTTGCCAGCCCAGAAGAAGAAGCCTCCCTACTAAACAAGTGGGGTGTCAATGCAGATTAAATGGTTGCATAAGGCACTAAAAAATTTGGACGACGAAGCAGAGTATATTGCCCAGGAAGATCCCCAAGCGGCCCGCCTTGTGGTACTCCGGGTTGTTCAAGCTGTGTCTCTATTGAGCGACAATCCGGCACTTGGCCATCCGGGACGAGTACCGGGCACTCATGAACTGGTGATTCCCAAGACCCGTTATATCGTCCCTTATCGGGTCCGCCCTCGCCTGCAACGTATCGAGATTCTCCGGGTCTTTCACACCTCGCGTAAACCACCTGAACGTTGGTAATCATTTTTAGCTGCTAATTCGGCAGGGACAGGTATGCGTGTGATGGAATGTGTAAGTCTGCTGTTTTTTAGAAGTCAGGATTAGAAAAACAACTGTAAGTTATTGTGAAATGGTGCCCAGGGGCGGAATCGAACCACCGACACGAGGATTTTCAGAAGAAGCAGTGACTTATAATACTTTATTTTTCAATAACTTATGGGGCGTCCGTTGCACGACTTTGCACCACGAAACATAACAATGCCTAACTAAAACCCGCAAAAAACCCGCACGAAATAGAGTAAACAACATGGAACCGATATCTTATCTACATATACAGACTAATATGCGGCATACTCTTTTCACAATCACTTATTTGATTGGAGAATCGGTTTATTGCATATCTACAAT
>Ga0316201_10000269_pt1 | contig 27115 bp, 20 predicted proteins | sample CS6wburrow_MG_FD_204516 | JGI IMG/M metagenome (GOLD analysis project Ga0316201, IMG submission 204516) | Coastal sediment microbial communities from Delaware Bay, Delaware, United States - CS-6 worm burrow | ecosystem: Environmental > Aquatic > Marine > Coastal > Sediment | place: USA... | reverse complement strand
CCGATGCCCGACTTGGTCTTCTTTGCGTTCTTTGGAATCTTGGCGACGTCTTTGGGCGTCTCGGGCGGCTTTGGCGCTTCCTTGAAGCTGATTAGCTCCACGTCGAACACCAGGGTGCCCTTGGGCGGTCCCACCGCGGCATGCGGATCGTTCGGGGCCGCCTCGCCGTAAGCGAGGCTACCTGGAATCCAGAAGCGGCGTTTCTCGCCGGCAACCATCATCTGCACGCCTTCGGTCCAGCCTTTGATGACGCGATTGAGCGGGAACTCTGCCGGCTGTCCGCGCACGACGGAGCTGTCGAACATGCGCCCGCTGGTGGTCCAACCCGTGTAGTTGACCTTCACGATGTCCGCTCCGGTTGGCTTCGCGTCGCCGGTGCCGGCTTGCAAGACGGTCCAGGCAAGGCCCGACTCGCTACGCTCGGCATTCTTGGGAGGTGCGGCCACATCGGGAGGCGCGGGAAGCGAATTGGGCGCAGAGCCCTGAGCCACGATCGTTTCTGTGGCGGCCTCTTTTTCAGCAGGCGCTTCGGCTTCCGCGGCGGGCTCGCCCTCGGCGGGTGCGGGTTTGCTGCCCTTGCAGGCGGTCAGCGCGGCGCCGAGCACCACACAGCACAGGAGGATCCAGACATTTTTCATGGACGCTTGGTAGCCGACTGCGCCCGCGATGTCTACTTCTCTAATTGCTCCGGGGGATCGGGTTTGCTGACCACCTCGACTACCTCGACGACTTCCCCTTCGACGTCAATCACCTCTTGGGGACGACCCGGCGCGCCATTGTAGCCCGGCGCATACACTTGTACGCGGCCCGCCGCGATTTGCCTCTCGAACCAGCGACGAACGAAACCTGCGATGAGCCGGCGCGTAGGCGGCATCACCATCGAAAGACCAGCGAAGTCGGTCAAGATTCCGGGCGTGATCAGCATCAAGCCACCGATGAAAATCAGCAAGCCATCGATGACGCCGTCCTTGGGCACCTGCTGACGCGACATGGCCTCCTGCCAGCGCCGGATGACCCGAGCGCCTTCGAGGCGGGCGAACCAGGCGCCCACCGCACCGGTCAGCAACACCAGACCGATGGTGGCGGCCGGCCCGAGGAGCCGGCCCACGGCGATCAAGAGGTAGTGCGCGACCCGGGGAACGACGGTGAACAACAGAAAAAGGCGGCCCACCGACTGAACCTAAGTCCTATCTCGAACCTGCGCTAGCCAGCCTCTGGCCCTTTGCTTGGCGTCCTCGTCGTTCTGCCGTACACCCGGCGGCATGAACACAGCGGTGGACGGCTCGATGAGCCCGAAATGGGGACTGCGGTGCTTGTTGGGCGGTGCGCTGATGGGGCTTGCGAACCTCGTCCCCGGTATCAGCGGCGGCACCATGTTGCTCGCAGCCGGAATCTATCCTCGGTTCATCCAAGCCCTCGCGGACCTGAGCGCACTGCGATTTCGCAAAAGCTCCTTCATCGTTCTGGGTCTCGTCGGAGTCGCCGCGATGGTTGCGATTCTCCTCGGGGCCGGCCCGGTCAAGGATGCAGTCGTCGAACACCGCTGGGCGATGTACAGCCTGTTCATCGGATTGACGCTCGGCGGCATCCCCGTGCTCTGGCAGATGGCTCGACCTGCGAGCAACGCGTTCTGGACCGGAATGCTGACAGGCCTCGTGCTGATGGCGGCGCTTGCCTGGCTTCAAGTCGGCGGCTCGAGCTCGGGAGCGAGCCGCGAAGGGGTCGCCATGATGTTCATCGCAGGCATTGCCGGTGCGAGCGCGATGATCCTGCCGGGCGTGAGCGGCGGATATCTCCTGCTGGTGCTCGGCGTATACGTTCCGGTGCTCAGCGGGATTGACGCCCTCAAACAGGCACTCAGATCCGGTGACCTCGCGAGCGCGTCCGAACCTGTCATGGCAGTCGTGCTCCCGGTCGGTGTCGGCGTTGCGATCGGCATCCTGGTGGTCAGCAACCTGATCAAGATCGTGTTGGAACGTCACGAGCAACCAACCCTGGGAGTGCTGATGGGCCTTCTAGTCGGCGCCGTGTTCGGCCTGTGGCCGTTCCAAGAAGGCGTGCCGCCCAGAATCGGCGAGCTGTTCAAAGGACAGATCCTCACGGCCGAAGGGTTCGCCGAGCTGACCGCAGACAAGTTCCCCACCGAGTTCTACACGCCCACGTTCAACGACGTCATGATGGCCGTCGGCTTGATTGGCCTCGGCTACATGATCACTACGCTGGTCTCGCGGCTGGGCGGCGCCAAGCCCAGACGACGCTAGGCGTAGAGCGATTCGATCGCGTCGTTGTAGCGTTGGAGCACGACCCGGCGCTTGAGCTTGAGCGTGGGGGTGAGCATGCCGTTTTCGGTGGTGAAGTCCTCATCACCGATGAAGAGCTTGCGGGCCTTTTCGTAGCCTTTGAATTCGGCGGAAAACTGGTTGACCTCGTCCTCGATCAGGGCGCGGAGCTCCTCGCTCTTGGCCAGCGACGCAGGATTTGGATCGAGCCCCTTTTCGGCAGCCCAGCCCTTGAGCGCCTCGTAGTCCGGAATCACGACCGCCACGTTGAACTCGCGGTTCATGCCGTAGACCATGGCGTTCGAGATGTAGGGAGAGAGCTTCATTTTCTCTTCGAGCGGCGTCGGGACGACGTACTTCCCATTGAGCAGCTTGTACTGCTCTTTCACGCGGCCGGTGATGTGCAGGAACCCTTCGTCGTCGATGAGACCCATGTCACCGGAACGAAAACCACGCCTGCCGTTTCTCTCGACGAAGACTTCGGCGTTGGCCTTCTCGAGGTTGTGGTACCCCTCCATGATGTTGTGGCCGAAGATGAGCACCTCGCCCTGGACGGGGTCGTCGGTCGCCGAAACGTCGATCTCGATTTCAACACCGGGAATCGGCTTGCCCACCGAACCGATCTTGCGGGCCCCCGGGTAGTTCGCCGTGGCGATCGGCGAGGTCTCGCTGAGGCCGTAGCCCTCGTAGACCGTGATGCCGAGGTTGTCGATGAACTCGGCGACCTCTTTGGAGATCGCGGCGCCACCGCTGAACGCGTACTTCAAGCGACCACCGAAACGCTCGCGCACCTTGGAAAAGACCAGGCCGTCGAGGACCTTGAACTTGAAATCGAGCCAGCCGCTGCTCTTGCCCTGCGCGGCCAATCGCTTTCGCTCCGCCGCCGTTTCTAGCGCCTTCTCGAAGAGCTTCTTCTTGAGCCCGCCTTCTTCGTTCATACGCGCATGCAGGCCATCGTAAATGCGGTTGAACACCCGGGGAACGCTGATGAACAAGGTGGGCTTCACCTCTGCGAGGTTGGCGATGATCTTGTCGACCGCCTCGGCAAGCCCGAGCGAGCCGCCCATCGATAACAAGCCGTGCAGCTCGACCGTCTGGCCAAATGAATGCGCCCATGGAAGGAAGCAGAGCGAACGATCGTCGGGCTCCATCGGCAAAAGCACGTGCATCGCGCTGACGTTGTACGCGAGGTTGCGATGGGTGAGACGAACGCCCTTGGGCTCGCCAGTCGTGCCCGACGTGTAGATGAAGTCCGCAATGGCATCGGGGCCCGGGTCGACCAGGTCAGAGGCCTCGTACTGCAGCAAGTCCGCGAAGGCATGCTCGCCGCCCTTCGCTGTACCCGACAAGACGATGACTTCCTTGAGGTCCGGAAGCGCATCGCGAAAGTTGCGCACGCGTTGGGCAATCTGCTCGTTGGCCACGAACAAGACCTTGGCGCCACAGTCCCTGAGAATGTGCTTCCAATCCTTGTCGAGCTGCGACTCGTACATCGCCACGTAGGCGGCCCCGAGCCCGTACGACGCATACGCACCCATCGCCCACTCGGGGCTGTTGTTTGCGATCACCGCGACGCGATCCCCGGCCTGGACGTCGAGATGCTGAAGCGCCGTTCGCAAGCGCCGGGTGCGGTCGCCCCACTCACCGTAGGTCATCCATTGCCACTGACCATCGCGTTTGACGCCAAAGAGCGCTCTGTCCCCGAACTTCTCGGTGGAACTGTTGAAGACTTGGACGAGGCTTTCGAACTTGGGCTGGAATTCAGACATGGGCGCGGATGCTACCAAAAGCGATACCGGCGGCAATCGGTCGTGATTTCATCCGTGCGAGCTCAGTTCTGCAGGAGCTGGTCGCACTCGGCGCTGATGTATCCGAGGGCCACGAGCTGGCGGCAGAGCTCGGGGGTCATTTCCTGCTTTTCCTCTGTCAATCCGGGGCTCTTCTTGGCCGCCGAGCCGCTCGGAGCAGTCAGCCACTGGCCGCGATCCTCGGCGCCAAGGAACTGCCCGTGGAGGATGCGCAAGTAGCGCTGGGCGATGGGATGCTGCCTGCCGTCGAGCTCCTGCTTCTCCCAGTAATCGCTGCCGAGGTCGAACATGACCTGGCTGAGGTTGCCGCGGATGATCATCTTCCAATCGGCACCGCGAATCACCCGGCGGTGATCGAGAAAGTCACTGAACGCGACGTAGGGGCCGGCGGGCCAATCGCCCCGCATGAAGCCGAGCAGGCTCCGGCCCTCGAAGGCATCCGGGATCGCAACGCCGCTGGCCTCCAAGACCGTCGGCCCAATGTCCATCGTGCTGACGACCGGGCCGATGCGCATGCCTGAAGGAATGACGCCGGGCCAACGAAACATCAGCGGCACGTGAAGGAGCTCCTGGTACACCGAGTGCCCATGGCCCCAGGAGCCGTGCTCCTGAAACTCCTCGCCATGGTCGGAGGTCACGACGATGATGGTGTTCTCGTCGAGCCCCAGCTCGCGGAGCTTCACGAGGAACTTTCCGAAGTACTCGTCGTGGTAACTGATCTCGCCGTCGTGCAGCGCTTCGATTCGCTCTTTGTCGCGCTTCGTGAATGCGTACTTGCCCGGATTCTTCTTCGCTTCGTCGAGCATCAAGTGCGTTCGGCGGTTTTTCACTTGCCCGCTGTACGGCTGGGCGTCGTACATCTCCAGGAACTTGGCAGGCGGGTCGTATGGCACGTGCGGGTCGATCGTCTGAATGTAGACGAAGAAGCGACCGTCCTTGTGCTTTTCGATCCAGCTTTGAGCCTCCCCAAACACGTTGGAAGCGTTCGTGTTGCGCGCCTCACGGATGTAATTGGTGTAGTGATCCCAACCTTGATCGAAACCGAACGCGTTCGAGACATAGCCATTGGCAATGAAGCTCGCGGTCTTGAAACCCGCCTTCTGGTAAACCTCGCTCAGCATCAGCGCGGACTTCGGAAGCTTCGAGGCATCTTCCTTGGTTCGGTGCGTGGCCGGATGAAGCGACGTGAGTACGCTTGCGACGGACGGCTTGGTCCAGTTCTCCGGGGACTGCGGGCGTTCGAAGAGTGTGCCCTGTGCGGCAAACTCGTCGATGGTCGGGGTCTTGACGCGGGTCTTCGGATAATAGGCCCGCACCTTGCTTGCGCGCAGGGTGTCGACGAGCAGGACGATCACGTTTCTTGCTGCTTGGTCGATCCTGACCGGTTCGGCAGCCTGCCGGACGATTCGGACGTCGCTCAGCCCGAGATCTGTCGCGCCCTCGTTGCGGAAGCGCAATCGGATGATTCCGCCGGCGTGCTCGTTCAAGGAAAGCGCTTGATCGCTCCAGGTGGCGCCAAGCTCGATCGGAGTGCTGGCGGTGGCGGAGCCGTCTCGGCTGATCTCCAGTGACAGCCTGCCGCTTCCCCCTGAACCGAGACCGGCCCCGAATACGAGCGTGCCCACATCGGGCGCCTCGATGAACCAGTCGATCTGCGTAGCCGGCCCGAGAACGATGGCCCGACGGCCGATGCCAGCCACCGCGACCTGGCTCAGCTCGACGCGCTTGGGCGCAGCCGGCTCTGCGGCGCCAGATGGCTCGAAGCGCAACCAGTCGATCGCAATCGACCTCGCCTGGCCGCGAACCTGGGCGGTCTTGGTCGCGCGCAGCATGATGGAGTTCTCGCCAGAGCGAACGTGAGTCTCCGAAATTGGGATCACGATTTCACGGAAGCCCTCGCCTTGCGAAAAGCGCGCTTCACCGGCGGTCTTGCCGTTGACGTAGACGATGAGCGCTCCGGTGGCGTAGGGCTTGGCCCGAAGCCGGAGCTGCATCGCTTGCTTCTTCTCGGCCGGGAGGTAGAGGCGCGCCGTCTTGCCGAAGGTTGATACGCGCGACTGTCCTTCGCGGCTTTCGCCAAGCCAGCCACTGTTCCAGTTGCCGATGGTGTACTTGGGACGCGCTGCGGTGCCCAAGTCGACGAAGAGGCCGGAGGTGTCATAGACGTCCGCCAGATGCAGGAGTGCGAGGAGGTCCTCGTGCTGGGACGTGCCCGTCGGCGCCGGAGCGGCGGCGGGCGCCGGCGCAACCTGGCGTTTGGCTCGCGGGCGCTTGGGCTCTTCATCGGGCGCCTGCTCCGCCGGCGTCCCCGGATCCGCCTCCTGCTGCTCACAGGTGTACCCCTGAAGACAGAGCAGGATGACTAGCCCGAGAGGGCTCCTCTTGTGACTTCCCCACATGCGCGTTCGGCTACCACGACCCGGCGGGCGGAGCAATGGCGTTGGGGCGACCACTTGGTCGGCCGATGTGCTAATCCCCCGGCCTGATGGATGGGAACGGCGAGCCCCGCGACTGGAGCGTGAAGAAGAGCAACAAGCTCTACCAGATTAAGGGCTGGGGAGAGCCGTACTTTCGCATCAACGAGCGCGGTCACGTCGAAGTGCGGCCCGATCCCACCGAAGACCGGTCGATCGATCTCTACGATCTGACAAAGCAGCTGGCTGAACGCGGGCTCGATCTGCCGCTGCTGATTCGATTTCCCAACATCCTGCAGGATCGACTCCGCCTTCTGAACGAGTGCTTCAACAACGCGATCCGCGAGTACGACTACGGCGGGACCTACCGCGGCGTGTTTCCGGTCAAGGTCAATCAGCAGCGGCATCTGGTCGAAGAAATCATCGAGTCCGGAAGGCCATGGCGCTTCGGCTTGGAAGCGGGTTCGAAGCCCGAGCTCCTGATCACGCTCGCAGCGATGGAGGACGAAGACGGCTTCATCATCTGCAACGGGTACAAAGACCTCGCCTATATGGAAACCGCACTCGTTGCGCAGCGCTTCGACAACACGGTCGTCGTGGTGCTCGAGCGCGTCGAAGAGCTCGAGCTCGCCTTCCGCGCATCGGAGAAGCTCGGGATCAGACCTTGCCTAGGCGTTCGCGCGAAGCTCAGTAGTAAGGGAATGGGCCGCTGGGCGGACTCTGCCGGCGACCGCGCGAAGTTTGGCCTGTCTACGTCGGAGATCGTGCACGTCGTCGACGAGCTCGAAAAGCGCGACATGCTCGATTGCCTGAAGCTCCTTCACTTCCACCTCGGAAGTCAGGTCTCGAGCATCATCCCGGTGAAGAACGCCATGCGCGAAGCGGGGCAGATTTACGTAGAGCTGACGAAGATGGGTTGCGAGATGGGCTTTCTCGATGTCGGCGGTGGCTTGGCGGTCGACTACGACGGCTCGAAGACCGATTTTCGTGGCTCGATGAACTACGACCTGCAGGAGTACGCCTACGACGTCGTGGCGGGCATTCAAGACGCCTGCGAGAAGGCGAAAGTGAAGCCGCCCACCATCGTCAGCGAGAGCGGACGCTCGATCGCCGCGTACCAGTCGGTGCTGGTTTTCGATGCCCTGGGGGTCGACCACGTCGATTTCGAGGACCCGCAGGAACCCTCATCCGACGACCACAGGATCCTCGACGAGTTCTACGAGACCTGGAAGGGCATCCAGCCAAAGAACGTGCAGGAGTCCTGGCACGACGCGCAGCAGGCGCTCGAAGAAGCCCGGAGCCTGTTCAAGTTCGGCTACCTCGGGATTCGCGAGCTCGCGCGCGCGGAGCATCTGTTCTGGAGCTGCTGCGAGAGGATTCGCCGAAGCATGCGGCGGCTGAAGTACGTGCCCGAAGAGCTCAACGCCGTCGAAGACCTCATGGGGGCGATCTACTACTGCAACTTCTCGTTGTTCCAGTCCGCGCCCGACATCTGGGCCATGGACCACCTGTTTCCATTCATGCCGATTCACCGTCTCGACGAGGAGCCCACCGTTCGTGCAAGGCTCGCCGACCTGACCTGCGACTCCGACGGCATCGTCGACCACTTCATCGACGTCGAAGAGGTGCAGCGTTCGCTCCACCTGCACCCGGTGAAGAGCGGAGAGCACTATCTCCTAGGGATGTTTCTCGGTGGGGCCTACCAAGAGATCCTCGGCGACCTGCACAATCTCTTCGGAGATACGAACGCAGTGCACGTCCGTTTGGAAGACTACGGCTACAGTGTGGCCAACGTGATCAAGGGCGACTCAATCGACGAGGTGCTTCGCTACCTGCAGTACGACCCAGAAGAGATGGTGGAGCGCGTTCGCAAGCAGGCCGAGCGTGCACTCAATCAGGGGCGGATGACCCTCCCGCAGCTACGAACCTTCATGCTTCACTACGAAGAGAGCCTCCGCGGCTACACCTATCTCAAGGGTGACGCCTGATTTTCAGCGATTTTTAGGGGTGATTTCGACATAGGCCCCGCCAGCCTCTACTTTGAAAGCGTGGATCTAGCCGAGTTCCAAGAGGTTCTGCTGCAGCAGATGGAGCGAAAGACGCACTGGGCCTGGCCTGGTTTCACGCACGGACTGGTACCACGAGACAAGCTACACATTCACCTCGAGCAAGAGTGGGAAGTGTACGTGCGGGACTTCCCGATCATGGTGGGCCGCGCGTACGTGCAGTGTCCGATCGCAGAAGTGCGGCGCGAGTTGGCTGAAAACCTCTACGAGGAAGAGACCGGCGGATTGGCCGCGGGAAGACCTCACCCTGACCTGTTCATGATGTACCCGGAAGGGCTCGGGATGGACCTGGATCGTTTTGGGAACGTGCAGCTGCTGCCGGCGGCGCGCAGGTATCGTGGTTTTTTGGATGACGCCACGACGAATCGTGGCTGGTCGGTGGCGGCGTCGATCGCGACCCTGTTCATCGAGGGCACCGCGTACGAGCGGCACGAGCTCGATGCGTCTGCACCTCCCCGGCCGCAACCGCCTCTCGAAGAGCACCCGCTCGCGAAGCACTATGGCCTTCCGGTCGATTGTCTGGCGCTCACCAAGGCGCACCGCTCCGTCGAAGGAGAGCATCGCCAAGCAGCATGGCGTGTGATGCTGAATCACGTCCCGGCCGGTGACCGCGCTGCTGTGGTTCGGGCGATGGAGCAAGCCGTTGATGCATGGCGGGCATACCGGGAGGACGTGGCCGGGGCATGCGGCCTCAGCCGAGACACCTTGCCGCTAACCGGCTAGGAGTTTCTTCTGCACTTTGCCCATCGCGTTGCGCGGTAGCTCCGCCATGAACTCGATGTCGCGCGGACGCTTGTGGGGGCTCAGGTGCTCTGCGACGAAGCCCGCTAGGGCGGCGGGGTCTTCGGCTTCGCCGGGACGCAAGACCACAAACGCTGCGATTCGTTGTCCAAGGTCGTCATCGGGCAGCCCAACGATAGCCACCTCGCGAACCGATGGATGCCCGAGCAAGCAGGCCTCGATTTCGCCCGCGCCGACCCGGTAGCCGCCAGTCTTGATCAAGTCCGTGCTCCGGCGGCCTAGGATGCGAATCGCGCCCTGCTCGGTTCGCGTCGCGAGGTCGCCGGTGTAGAACCAGCCCTCGTCGTCCAATACAGCGGCGGTCGCATCCTCACGGTTGAGGTAGCCGGCAAAGACCGCATCGCTGCGCACGACCACTTCTCCGATCGTCTGATCATCATGCGCATGGAGCTCGCGGCCTCGGTCATCGACGAGCTTCAACTCGACGCCTGGAAGCGGCGGCCCGACGTAGCCCGGCATCGGAGCGTGAGACGCAGGGACTGCGCAATTGATGAGGGTCTCGGTCAAACCGTATCGCTCGTGCACCCCTCGACCAGTCAGTGATTGAATTCGCTGGTGCTCTCGCAAGGGAAGCCCCGCCGACCCTGAAACGAGCAATCGCGGTTTGCCCAAGGCTTCACAAAGGCCCGCGTCGTGCTCGGCCGCCTCCGCAAGCCGGTGGAACATCGTCGGCACCGCGAAGAACATCGTTTGCTCGTGGCGCCGATCGCTGAGGGCCACAGCGATGCCTTCGGGAGTGAAGCGCGGAACATGGTGAAGCGCGCCGCCGACCCGCAGGCTGCCTAATAGCCCGAGCACGAGGCCATGCGCGTGAATCAGGGGGAGGGAATGAACGACCGTGTCTCGCTCGGTCCAGTCCCAGGCCTCTGCGAGGGCATCGAGGTTCGCTGCGATGTTGCGCCGAGTGATCACCGCGCCCTTGGGCGGACCGGTCGTGCCGGACGTGTAGAGAATCAGCCCAGGCGACTCATCGACCGGGATGGGTGGCAAGATTGCGGACGCCGGCGTGTACGCGGCCCGAAGCGAGGGAACACCCACCGCTTCGTGGGGCAACTCGTGCCGCTCGCAGCAGAACGAAAGCTTCGGCTTGGAGTCATCGTAGATGTGAGCGAGCTCGGCGGAGCCGAGCTTGGGGTTGAGCGGCACCGTCGCCACCCCAGCCAGCGTATTCCCGATCATGGCGGCGGCCGTGCAGAGATCCGGCTGAGCCCAAACCGCCACCCGATCTCCTGACCGAACACCGGCGAGCTCGAGCAAGGCCAGGTGCTCGAGCGCAGCACCAGCAAGCTCACCGTAGGTCCAGACCTCGCCCTCGACGATGAAAGCCAGGCGCGAGTCGGGACGGGTCAGGCGGGGAAAGAGCTCGGACACCGCTACCGTTCCACCGGGAAACCGCCGCTCCCCCATTCATTCCAAGACCCATCGTACAGCCTCGCGTCCTCGAAACCGAGTGCGGTCAAAGTCAGCCACGCGAAGGACCCTCGTTGCCCCGTCACACAATAGGTCACGGTCGTCTCGGCGGGGTCCATGCCGTCGTAGAGGCCGGCCAACTCAGGTTCTGATCGCAAGAACCCGGTCTGGAGGTTCCTAGTCCAATTTACGCTGCGGGCGCTTGGAATGTGGCCGCCATCGTACTCTCCCTGCGAACGGGCGTCGACGACTTGAATCGCAGGCATGTCGTATGGATCGTCACCCAGCTGCGAAATCACCCAGTCCCCGGTGACGCGGAGATCTTCGTCCAGCGCCACGATCGTGTACTCCGACGCCTCCCCGCTTGGCGACTCGGTCTCGATCTCGCCTTCAGCCTCCACCCAGGCCGCAAAGCCGCCGTCGAGATAGCGCACGTCCTCGTGACCGAAGTAGCGAAGGGTCCAAACGACTCGCGACGAATCGTACTCCGGAGGGGCGCCGTACACCACGGCGGTCACCTCGTTTCGTAGCCCGGCGGCGCGCAGCACCGGCTCTGCCTCCACCGGCGACATCACCTGAAAGGGAACGGCCTCGATCGTCGTCGCCAATTCGCCGGGCCTCAAGTGGATTGCACCTGGAATTCGCGATGCTTCGTACCCGGACCCGCGCGTGTCGATGAGCTGAACGTCCGGATCACCGAGGTGCGCTTCGAGCCAGTCGGTGTCGACCACGAGCTCGGACCCAAGTGGCGTGCCGCCATCGGGAAGCCCTCCGTCTGCCTGGGCGCAGAGCTCCTCGGACAGGCCGTCACAGGGGTCCAAAGTCGCGCTGCTGGAGCAACCCAGAAGCGCCATGCAGAAAACGAGGTCGAGTCTTCTCAGAAGCATCGGGCAACTCTACCCGAAAGACCCGAAATGCGGTACGAGGCTTTCTGCGATGTTCGATCCCAGCAAGACCCTAGTGATTGCCAATCCGATGGCGCGGCATGGTTTCGTCGGCGACAATTGGCCGGATCTGAGCGCGCGAATCGTGGAGCAGCTCGGCCCGGTCAACCTTCAGCTCACCAAGTCACGGGGCGATGGCTTGCGGATCGGGAAGCAGGCGATCGCGGACGGGGCACGTACGATCATTTCGTTTGGCGGAGACGGCACCCATAGCGAGGTGGTCGATGGCATCATGCAATCGGGGCTCAACAAGGAGGTCGCGCTCGGCGTTCTTCACGCAGGCACCGGAGGCGACTTTCGACGCATGATCCCCGGCGCGGAGGAGCTCGAGAGCGGCTGCGCGGCCATTCGCGATGGGCAGCCCGTTCCCATAGACATCGGCTGGGTCCAGTACGTTCACGACGACGGGCACCGCGAAGGCCGGTTCTTTCTGAACATCACGTCGATGGGCATGGGCGGCCTCGTCGACCGCTTCGTCGCCGCATCGGAGTCAAAGAGCAGCGGCAAAGCCAAGTACTTCAAGGCCGTGCTCCGCGCCCAGATGAAGTACAAGCCAGCGCAGATCCAACTACGCATCGACGGCAAGGACGAAGGGCGACACGAAATCAGCAACATCTGCGTCTGCAACGGCCGATGGGCAGGCGGAGGCATGATGTTCGCGCCCGAGGCCCGGGTCGCCGACGGCATGTTCGACGTCGTGTTGATTCGCGCGACTTCGACGCTTCGCGGCCTTCCAGTGATGGCGGGGCTCTACAAGGGCACCCACATTCGCTCTCCCATCGTGAGCACCTACCGCGGCCGGCATATCGAGGTGGAGATCTTGGCCAACACGGCCTGGATGGACATCGACGGGGAGGCCCCCGGGGTCGGGCCTGCCGAGTTCCGGATTCACGACCAGGCCCTGCGCGTCATTGGGATCGGCCCCGAGTTCGTCTGAGCTCAATCGTCGTCGACGCGCTCACCGCGAAACAGACCAACGGCGATCTGGCCCAGGCGCAGCGAGGCTCCGGGCGCGTATCGATGAAGTCGCCAGAGCGCATGAACGGTGGCCGTGAGCACGATGTAGAACCGATTCCGTTCGACCCCGCGAAGAATCTGCTTTGCTGCTTTTCTCGGCGGCACCGGCTTGCCGGGCGAGATCTTTCGGAGAGCCTTCGGGTCGAGCTTGACGTAGCTCGTCGAGTCGAGGATCGGTGTGTCGACTAGCCCCGGACACACGACACTCACCTTCACGCCAAAGCTCGCCGCCTCGATGCGCAGGGTAGACGAGAGGCCGACGACGGCGTGCTTGGTCGCTGCGTAGGCACCTTCCGCCGCCGCGGGAATCAAGCCGGCAGCGGAAGCCGTATTGATGATGTGCCCAAAACCCTGCTCACACATGATCGGGTACGCCGCATGAACGCCGTGGATCACGCCCCGAAGGTTCACGTCGATCAGCCTGTTCCAGTCCTCGAGCGTCGTGTCGCGAATCTCGGCGCAGACGTTCACGCCGGCATTGTTGAAGACATAGTCGATGCGGCCGAGCTTCTGATGCGCGGCATCGACGAGCGCCTGGACCTGAGCTGCGTCACGAACATCGACGGTCTTTGCGTCGAGCTGGGCCCCGCTGGCTCGAAGCTCGGCGGCCGTCTTCTCGAGGAGCTCGGAGTTGATGTCGGCCAACACCAGGTAGCAGCCCCGCGCCCCCATCTCCTCGGCCAGGGCTTTCCCTATGCCGCCCGCGCCGCCGGTGATGATCGCGACGTTCCCTGCCAAGTCGTTCGCCATGGTCGGTTTCCCTTTGCCGGCGCACGATGCCCACAAAAGCCCAAGCCGACAAGGGTTGCGAGACCCGCGTAGAAACGGCGCTATGCTGCGTCTTCGATGCCAGCCCCCTTCTTCGGCCCGACGAGACCCATACCTTTCGCGCATCGCGGAGGGGCCAAGCGCTGGCCCGAGAACACGGTGCTGGCGTTTCGGAGCTCCGCCGAGCTCGGCTACCGACACATCGAAACGGACCTTCACGAAACCTCGGACGGCCAGTTCGTGTGCTTCCACGACCCGACCCTCGAGCGAACCACCAACGGCCGCGGCTACCTTCGTGACCACAGCCTTGCCGAGCTCAAACGGCTCGACGCCGGATACCAGTTCATCGAGAACGGGAGCTACGCGTTTCGACATGCCGGCCTCAGCATTCCAACCCTGGAAGAGGCCCTCGCCGCCGATCCGACACTCCGCTACAACCTCGAGATCAAGCCGGCAGACCCGACACTAGCTCGGCGGCTCTGGGAGCTCATCGAACACCATGGGATTTACGACCGGGTTCTCGTCGCTTCGGCGCACGACGAGGTGACCGACGCTTTTCGCAAACATAGCCGGGGCCGAGTCGCCACGTCCTCGGGTCGAAAGGGCGCGCTCCGCTTCTGGGCGCTAGCCCGGGCGGGCCTGTCCAAGCACTTGGTGGTTCCGTTCGACGCCCTGCAGGTCCCGACATCGTTCCGGGGCATGAAGGTGATCACGCCTCGGTTTGTCGAAGCCGCGCATCGCCACGGGATTCAGATCCACGTCTGGACGATCGACGACCCCGCAGAGATGGAAGAGCTCGCCGCAGCCGGGGTCGACGGCATCATGACCGACCTCCCGGACGTCCTTCTCGAGGTCTTGGCCAAGCACTAGCTTGTGAGAGCGAGCTGTGCTGTCATGCGAGCAGAGTCATGCGACCACCGATGCTTTTGTTCGCGACCGAACGCTACCAAGAGCTCTGCGAGGATATCGCCGGAGCGGGTGATTTCGACATGGGCGTCGTCGAGCGCAAGGTCTTTCCCGACCAGGAGCGTTACCGCCGCATCGAAACGGATTGCGCCCTGCGCGATGTCGCGGTGGTGGGCGGCACGGTCGACGACTTCGACACGCTCGAGATCTACGACCTCGCATCTGGCCTGGTTCACTTGGGAGTGCACACACTCACCCTGGTGCTGCCTTGGTTCGGTTATCAAACGATGGAACGCGCCTCGAAGCCCGGCGAGATCGTTGCAGCGAAGAACCGGGCACGACTGCTCTCCTCGATCCCAGCCGCCGGCTCAGGCAACCGCGCCGTTCTCATCGACCTGCACTCCGAAGGCATTCCGCAGTATTTCTCCGGCGACCTTCGTCCGGTTCATCTGCAAGCCCGCTCCGTCGTGCTTCAGGCGATCCGAGACTTCGGCGGAGAGGACTTCGTTCTCGGCGCGACCGACGCCGGCCGAGCCAAGTGGGTCGAGAGCCTCGCCAACGACCTCCTGGTCGATGCCGCATTCGTCTTCAAACGCCGCCTCTCCGACACCCAAACCGAAATCACCGCCCTGGCCGCCGATGTCGAAGACCGCCCGGTGGTCATCTACGACGACATGATCCGCACAGGCGGCTCCCTGATCTCGGCGGCAAACGCCTACCGAGAATCCGGAGCCAGCGAGGTCTACGCGGTTTGCACCCACGGCGTATTTGCGCAGGAGTCGCTGCAGCGGATTCAAGACAGCGGAGCACTGGAGGGCATCGCGTGTACGAATACGCGGCCGCACGTGCAGGAGCTAGCGGACGGAGACTTCCTGAGGGTCTATTCGGTAGCGGGTTTGATCGCGCAGTTCTTGTCGGAGAGTGTTTAGTTACACCGGCACGGGCGCCGGCACTGGCACTGGCACCGACATTGGCACCGGCACTGGCACTGGCACCCGCCCCCCAGCGGCGGGACCGACCGCCGGAGGCGTCCGGGCGGGCGGTGTGATTAGACCGTGACCGTAAGGCCGTGGCCGTAGGGCCGTGGCCGTAGGGCCGTGACCGTAGGGCCATGGCCGTAGGGCCGTGACCGTAGCCGTGGCAGTGCCGCCTCGTTGCCCCACCCCCAAGCCAGCAGGCGGCAGCACAAGCCGAACGGTAACGCCCGAGCCAAACAGCGACGCTCGCCCCCTCGCTCCAACCCACGGAACGAGCGCTCGGTTTGCGGCCTGCGGTGGCGCGACTTTCGGACTTGCGGTCCGGCGCTTTCGAGTTCCGCTCGGCGAGAGCCGTTGGCTACTCGCCGCGTCCGGCGAGCGTTCTCACATGCTTCACCAGCTCCGCAATCTGCTCCGGTGTCAGCAGCTCTCCGAACGCCGGCATCAATGGCGGATTGCCGCCCGCGATCGTTCGCGCGATCCGCGCGTCGTCGATGCCGTCCTGCCAGGCAGCGCTCGCTAAGCTCAGCTTGACCTGCGGGCCGCCGCGGCCGTCGGTGCCGTGGCAACGCGCGCAGTTGCGTTGCCACAGAAGCTCGCCGACGGTGAGGTCGGGGCGGTCCTGTTGCGGGACGCGGTTGCGATCGATTTGATTGTCCGGAGGGTGCGCGTGGTCCGCGGGGGTCCAGACGCGAAGGTTCTCCGGTTCGCTCGAACAGGCCGCCAACAACAGGCAGACCGCTATGATTCTGATCAACACCGCACCCCCTGTAGCCTATCCACCGATCAGGCTCATCCCGACGCGTTCATGCTCGTGCTCTTCGGGCTCGAGGAAGTGATGACCGCGGTCTTTTCCGGAAAGTGACCAGACCATCGCCCAGGCGAGATCGAGGTCGCTTCCGCCGGCCCGCATGATGTTTCGCAGGCTAATTGCGCGACGAGACGCCAGGCAGGCACGGACGTCGCCTCGAGCCGTGACCCGGACCCGATTGCAGGTATCGCAGAACTCATTGCTGATGGGAGTGATGAAGCCGACCCGCTGCCCGGAGCCGTCGGAGGCGGCCATGTAGCGCGCCGGTCCTTGCCCTTCGACCCCAGCGGCGTTCTCACGAGACACGCTATCTCCGAGGATCTCGAGCACATCGGCGGCGTTCATCCGCATGCTTTGCGGCAGCTTTGCGCCCTCCCCGAGGGGCATCAGCTCGATGAAACGGGGCGTCACGGCGAGCGACCATGCGAAGTCGACGATGCGCTGGAGCTCGTCGTCATTGCGGCCCCGGAGCGGCACCGTGTTGAGCTTCACGTCGAGGCCCACGTCGATCGCGGCATGAATCCCAGCCAAAACGCGGCCCAGATCCCCGCCACGGGTGAGCTCGGCAAACCTGTCCGCCTTCAGCGTGTCGATCGACACATTCACCCCGAAGAGCCCCGCATCGCGCAGCGGCCTCGCCAGCTCGGACAGACGCGTCGCATTGGTGGTCATCACGAGCTGCTCGACCTCCGTGCGCCGATGCACGAGCTCGACGAGCCGAACGATGTCCTTGCGCACCAGCGGCTCACCACCGGTGAACCGCACGCGCCGAATGCCGGCCAAGGCAAAGACAGAAACCAGCCGCGCAGCTTCTTCGAACGTCAGCAGGTCGCGCCGAATCGCATGCTCGTCCTCCCCGCTTGGCGGCATGCAGTAGACGCATGCAAGATCGCAGCGATCGGTCACGCTGAGCCGGAGATAAGTATATCGCCGCCCACGCGCGTCCCGCAGAAGCGGGATCGAGTCGAAATCGTCGGGTCGCGCGGGCCAGTCTTCGTAAACGGCCGACCGGCTCTGCATCAGTGGAAGGCGGCGCACCGGCAGAGTCTAGAGGCCGCCGCCAGTCGGTCAACGCTCGGGTGCTCGCTTGACTTCACCTGGGCAGGGAATCAGGCTCGTTCCTTCCACTGAATCACGATTCATTCTCAGGAGCTCAGCGCATGGAATCGAATGCAAAGCGTGTAGCGGTCGTCGCGGGCCTGCGGACGCCGTTCGCAAAACAACTATCGGCATTTCGAGAGCTCAGCGCGCTCGATCTCGCCAACATCGTCGTCTCGGAGCTCCTGCAGCGGGTCGAGCTCGACCCTCTTGAAATCCAGCAGGTCGTCTACGGACAGGTGGTACCTTCGGTGGAAGCGCCGAACATCGCTCGCGAGATCGTATTGGCGACTGGCATGCCGAAGAGCATCGAGGCGTACAGCGTCTCGAGGGCCTGCGCGACCAGCTATCAGTCGACGGTGAACATCGCCGAGGCGATTATGACCGGCGCTATTGACACAGGCTTGGCGGGCGGCGCTGACAGCGCGAGTAACGTGCCGATCACCGTTTCGAAGCGTCTGGCAGAGGCGCTGGTTGCGGCGACCAAGGCGCGCAGCATCGGAGAGCGGGCGCAGCTCTTTGCCGGTCTTCGTCCCCGGGACCTCGTACCGGTAGCTCCTGCCATTGCGGAGTACTCCACCGGCCTCTCGATGGGCGAAAGTGCTGAGAAGATGGCGAAGGAGAACCATATTGGCCGAGCGGCGCAAGACGAGTTTGCCCTGCGAAGTCATCGGCTGGCTTCTGCGGCTTGGGAAGAGGGAAAGCTCGACGACGAGGTCATGGAAGTGTTCGTGCCGAACCGCTTCGATCAGACGATTCGCAAGGACAACCTGGTTCGGGACGGCGGCACGATCGAAGACTACGCGAAGCTCAAGCCTGCCTTCGACCGCAAGCACGGCACCGTCACCGCGGGCACGAGCTCTCCGCTGACCGACGGCGCGAGCGCGTTGCTTCTCATGCGTGAAGACAAGGCTCGGGCACACGGCTTTGATGTCCTCGGATTCATTCGAAGCTACGCGTTTGCCGCGCTCGACCCTGCGGGCCAGCTACTGATGGGTCCCTCGTACGCCACGCCGATCGCCCTCGATCGGGCGGGTATCGAGATTTCGGACCTCGATCTCATCGATATGCACGAAGCATTCGCTGCGCAGGTTCTATCGAACACGCAGGCCTTCGAGTCTGCCCAATGGGCCCAGAACAACCTCGGACGCTCCGAGAAGATCGGCGACATCGACTGGGACAAGTTCAACGTGACCGGCGGCTCAATTTCGATCGGCCATCCGTTCGCGGCGACGGGAGCACGTCAAATCACACAGACCCTTCGCGAGCTCAAGCGGCGCGGCGGAAACCTGGCCCTTTGCACTGCCTGCGCGGCAGGTGGCTTGGGCGCAGCCATGGTCTTGGAGGCAGAGTAATGGCGAACGAAGGACTCAGCATCGAGAAGCGCGACGACGGCGTAGCCATCGTTCGCATGGACATCCCAGGCGAGCCGATGAACACGCTCAAGAGCGACTTCGTCGACACGTTCATGGAGGCCTTCAGCTCGATTGAAAACGACGCCGATATCAAGGCCGTCGTTTTCACTTCCGGCAAGAAGGACAGCTTCATCGCGGGTGCCGATATCACGATGCTCGAATCCGTGAGCACGGCGGAAGAAGGCGAGCAGATATCCCGCGAAGGCCACAAAGCCATGAATCGCATCGAGGCTTGCCCGAAGCCGGTCGTTGCGGCCATTCACGGCGTGGCGCTCGGTGGCGGCCTCGAAGTCGCCCTTGCCTGCCACGCGCGCGTGGCGACCGACAGCAAGAAGACCAAGCTCGGTCTTCCCGAAGCGCAGTTGGGGCTACTCCCCGGCGCCGGCGGCACACAGCGGCTGCCCCGCCTCATCGGTGTTCAACCCGCCCTCGACATGATGCTCACGGGCAAGCAGGTCGACGCCAACAAGGCGCTGAAGCTCGGCCTGGTCGACGATGTCGTTCCCCCCTCGATTCTTCTCGAAACGGCCGTGGAGCTTGCGCTCTCGCGCGTCGGCTACGTGCCGCCAAAGGACAGCTTCATCGAGCAGCTTCGCGACAAAGACGCCGTGACCGAGTTCGCGCTGTCGAAGAATCCCCTTGGCCGAAAGATCCTTTTCGACCAGGCTCGCAAACAGCTGCACAAGCAGACGCGCGGAAACTACCCGGCGCAAGATCTGATCATCGACATCGTCAAGACCGGCCTCGAAGACGGCTTCGAAGCGGGGCTTGCCGCAGAGGCCAAAGGCTTCGGCCGACTGCTCACCACGCCCGAGGCTGCCAACCTCATGAGCATCTTCTTCGCGACGACTGCGTTGAAGAAGGACTCCGGTGTCGACGACCCCAGCGTGAAGCCCCGTGAGGTCAAGAAGCTCGGCATGCTGGGCGCGGGGCTCATGGGCGCCGGCATCGCCTACGTCACGAGCTCGGTCGCCAAAATCCCGGTGCGCCTCAAGGACCGGGACGCCGACGGCGTGCTGGCGGGCCTTGGCTACATCCGCGGCATCATCGACGGCCGCGTAAAGCGCAGGCGTCTAACCGACCGGCAGGCAGACGCGCTGATGCTGCAGACGACGGGCACCACCAGCTACCAGGGCTTCCAGGACATCGACGTGGTGATCGAGGCGGTGTTCGAAGACCTCTCCCTCAAGGAGAAGATGGTCCGGGACGTCGAAGAGGCGGGCCGCAACGACGTGATTTTCGCCTCAAATACGTCCTCGCTGCCGATTACGCAGATCGCGGCAGCCAGTAAGCACCCCGAGACTGTCATCGGCATGCACTACTTCTCACCGGTGCACAAAATGCCGCTGCTCGAGATCATCGTCACCGACCAAACCGCCGACTGGGTCACGGCGACCTGCGTGGAGCTCGGCAAGAAACAGGGCAAGCACGTCATCGTCGTCAAGGACGGCGTCGGTTTCTACACGAGCCGGGTGCTCGCGCCGATGATGAACGAAGCCGCGCACCTGGTCGCCGAAGGCGTGCCGATCGAAAAGATCGACACTGCCATGCTCAACTGGGGCTTCCCTGTCGGGCCCATCAAGCTCACCGACGAGGTCGGCATCGATGTGGGCGCCAAGGTCGGCAAGATCATGCTCGAGGCGTTCGGCGAACGCATGGGGGCTCCTGAGGGCATGAAGAAGCTGATGGAAGACGAGCGGTACGGTCGCAAGAACGGCCGCGGCTTCTACCTCTACGGCGACAAGAAGAAGGGCGTCGACGAGTCGGTTTACGAGGTCCTCGGCGTCACACCCAACAACAAGAGCATCTCGAGCCAAGATATCGCCTGGCGCTGCGCCCTGCAGTTTGTCAACGAGGCCTGTCGATGCTTCGGCGAGGGCATTCTCCGAAGCGCCCGTGATGGAGACATCGGGGCGGTGTTCGGTCTCGGCTTCCCGCCGTTCCGCGGCGGCCCGTTCCGCTTCGTCGACCAGGTCGGGGCCAAGGAAGTCCTCGGTCGCCTGCGCGAGCTGGAGAAGCAGCTGGGGCCCCGGTTCTCGCCGGCCCCGGTCCTCGAAGAAATCGCCCGGAGCGGCCAGACCTTCCACGGCTCGGACCGGGTTCAGCCCGGCCAATCACGCGGAAACCACAACCACAGCAGCACGAGGGCGACCGTCTAGCTCCTTATTTTTGCGGGACAATCGGCTGATTCGCGGATAAGTCGCGACCTCGATTGCGCCCGAGCCCCGACCTCTCTATGATGGATTTCGGTTGGGGTGCCGGAACAACAAACGAACGCGAGGCGTTGTTCGATTGTCCCCGCCAAGAACCGACCGGGCACCAAAGATGACGAGCGAATCACACGCGCAGAAGCTGCAAAGCGCAGCAAGAACGATCGCCGAAAGCCGACCTCGGCATCGAAGCGTGCTGCTCGTCGAAAGCGACCCGGATCTACAGTGGAGCCTGGCCCGCATGCTGACGGTCGACGGCAATCGCGTCGTCGGCACGAGCTCCGGCGATGGTGCCCTGACCGTGATCGAGCAATGGGACGCGGAGCTGGCCCTGGTGGCGTCGAGTTTGCCCAGTGAAAGCGGGATCGAGGTCGCTCGACGTCTCCGTGCGCAAAAACCCGACCTCTTGGTCATTCTGATGGAGGAAGACGCAGCGGAGCCGGTCCCGACGGAGCCCTCGACCGATGTGAGCGCCTATCTCGCCAAGCCCTTCCGCTTCGAAGCTTTGCGCGCTCTGATCGAGTCGCTCCAACTTACACCGGCCCCCGCGGAGTAGCCCTGTTAGGCTTCTTAGGTGTGAGGCGACTGCTCTCCGGATTCTGTTTCGCAGTGAGCGCGTCGCTCGTATTGGGCTCGTTGGCCTGGGAAGGCGTGAATGCCCAGTCCGCGCCGGGCTTCATCCACGTCGACGAGATTCGGCCGGGCATGAAGGGCTATGGTCTCTCTGTCTTTGTGGGCAGCGAGCCGGAGCGCTTTGATGTCGAGGTCATCGACGTCCTTCACCAGTTCCGGCCCAATCAAGATCTGATCCTCATCCGGACACCGCACCCGCTCCTCGACCGGGCTCGCGGCGTAGCCGGCATGAGTGGAAGCCCGATTTACCTCGACGGCCGTCTAGCGGGCGCCTACGCCTACGGCTGGAGTTACGGCATCGACCCGGTGGTCGGGGTGACACCCATTGCCAACATGCTCGCCGAGCTCGAGCGCCCTGTTCGACTGGAGATGTTCCCGGGCGCCAGGCCGCTGCGGCGTCGGCCGAGCGCCAAGACGACGCCGCAGCGGCCCCCCAAAGAGCGACTCGCCGGCCTGCCCCCTTTCCGCGGAGAGCACGAGGTGGATGCACTTTCCACCATCCGCGCCCTGAAGGAGAAAAGCACTCTCACGAAAGCCCCAATCGGTCTTCATCGTGCGAGCACCCCCATCATGCTCGGTGGTCTGCATGACTCGGTCGCCCACATGCTGGCCAAGGAGCTCGAACCGCTCGGCTTCGTAGCGACACAGGCGAGCGTTGGCGGGAGCTCCAATCGCGGTCCGAAACACTTCGAGCCAGGGGGAGCGGTGGCGGTACAGCTCGCTCGCGGCGACATCGCGATTACGGGCGTGGGAACGGTGACGCACGTGGACAGTGGGGGGCGAGTCCTCGCCTTTGGGCACCCGATGATGGACGCGGGCGCGACCGGTCTTCCGACGGCGACAGCGCGGGTCGTGCACGTCCTGGTGAGCCAGTCGCGCTCCTTCAAGATTGCGGAAGCGGCGCACTCTCTTGGAGCCCTGGTTCAGGATCGACAGCCGGCCATCGTCGTCGACCCAGACATCGAAGCGGCGAGCATTCCGATTCGGGTCAAAGTGAACGGGGTCGAAGGCGCCCCGAAGACCGAGTGGCACGTCGAGGTCGCAAGCCACCGTATCATTACCCCGACAATCGTGTTCACCGTGATCGCCAACGCGATTAAGTCGACCGCCGGCGATGCGACCGACGTGATCTTCCGGGCGAAGAGCAAGATCGGCATCGAAGGCCACGGCGTCGTATCGCTCGACGAGCAAGGTTTCTCTCCGACGGGCGCGGCCAGCGGAGCTGTCTTCTCCCAGCTCCGGATGTTTGGATTGATGGAGGCGGCATTTGCCAACGCCTACGAGACTTCTCGTGTCACCTCGATTGACCTGGAGCTCGACCTCGAGATGAGCCGCCAGGTCTTCCAAATCTCCGATGCGTCCGTGGCATACGACGAGGTAGACCCAGGCGAAGAAGTGCCTATCTACGTTCGGCTCCGCCGCGTCGATCAGCCCGACACGATTCGAGCGGTGAAGGTTCGTGTTCCCGAAGCGGCGGCCGGCAAGACCGTTCGTGTCGCGGTGATCCCAGGCAACAACGTGGCCGTCGAACAGCCTCGGGCGCGCTCCCTCGGCGACCTGATCGAACGGGCAAACCGCCGCTATCCCGCGACCTCCGTGGTCGTCGCGCTTCAGATGCCAACACGCGGCCTTCGTTTCGAGGGTCACGTGGTCGATTCACTTCCGGCCTCGGCCCTCAACTCGCTTCAACTGGTCAGCAGCACGGAAAACAGCAAGCCTTTCGTCACGCAATCCCGCACGGAAATCCAGATGCAACAGGTGGTCATCGGCGGCGCCAACCTCGTGCTCCGGGTCCGCGAAGTCGCGCGTGACCAGCTTCTCGGTGAGTAACGAAACGATGAAAAAGCAAAAGACCATTCTGCAAATCGCCTTGCTGGGCCTGTTCCTGGCCAGCAGCGCGACGGTTGCTGCCGTGGGCACCCAGAGCTTCGTGCTCGACAGCGCCGAGAGCTTCTTCAAGGGCGAGCTCGACGGTGCAGCGGTCGACTCCAACGGTTCGGTCCGGGCCGGTGCGGCCACTGAGCGAACTGCGCTCGAAAACGTGCCTCTGGCGTACAGCGTAGCGCAACGGCGGGATGTGACGTTCATCGGAACCGGGACTGATGGCACCGTCTACCGCGTCGATGGCAAGAAGACGACGGCCTTCGCCAAGACCGGAGAGCTGCTCGTCTCCTCCCTTGCATTCGGCAACGACGGCGCCCTCTATGCGGGGACACTGCCGAACGGCCGCATTTACCGCATCGACCCGAAGTCCGGGACGACGAAGCTCTTCTCGAGCCCCGAAGGCGCCAAACACATTTGGGCACTTCACTACGACCAGAAGCGCGTGCGATTGATCGCGGGAACCGGCCCCGAAGGAAAATTGTTCGCGATCGATCCAATCGGTCGCTCGAGGGAGCTCTACAAAGCGGAGGCCTCACACATCATGTCGCTCAGTGGCGACGGCAAAGGCACGGTCTACGCCGGCACCAGCGACACAGGGCTGGTCCTGCGGATCCTGTCGAACGACAAGGTCAGCGTCGTGCATGACTTTCCCGGAAACGAAGTCACCGCGATCGACTTCTACGAAGGGCAGCTCGCCGTCGCGTCGAACACATTCAAGACAGCCCCGGGAAGCCAGTTCAAGCCGTCGAGAGCAGAAGCCCCGGCTCCTGCGGCTCCGGCAACCCGCCCGCGCCCCGGATCTGGGCAGGTTTGGCGCGTCGACGCTGATGGGCGCGCAGAGATGCTGGTCAGCCGAAAAGATACTCACTTCACGGCGATTGAGTGGGGCGCGGACGGTGCGATCTACGCAGGCGGCGGGCACGAAGGCCGCATTCTGCGTGTCGATACCGACGCGAGCTATTCGATCTGGGTCGATGTCGAAGAGCGGCAGGTCCTCGCACTCGACCTCCGCGCCAAGACCCCTTCTTTCGTCACGGGTGACGGCGCGGCCCTGTACCGCGTGAAATCTTCCAAACGAAACGACGCGATCTGGACGAGCAAGGCACTCGACGCGAGCTTCGCATCGAGCTGGGGCCGCCTAACCTGGCGAGGCCAAGGTCGCTTCGTGTTTCAAACTCGCTCGGGCAACACCCAAGATCCCGGCGATACCTGGAGCGCTTGGTCGAAGGAGCTCAAGAAACCAGACCTGGTCACGAGCCCGGCCGGCCGCTTCATCCAAGTCCGGGCAAAGCTCCCCAAGGATGATTCTGCGGTTCTTCGCGCGGTGCAGCTCTTCTACCTGCCGCAGAACCAGCGGGCGCGGGTCTCCAAGGTGCAAGGCAGCAGACCCCCTCTCAAGCGTGGCGAATCGCCGCGACAACCACAGCCTCCGACGACCCTCCTCAACCTCACCTGGAACGTCGACAACGTCGATAAGGACTCCTTGCGGTATCGCATCGCGTATCGTGAAGAAAGCCAAGCGACCTGGCGCGACATGTTCGCCGAGGACAGCGTGCTGACCGAGGCCAAGTACACCTGGGACACCGGCAGCATTCCGGACGGGCACTACCTCGTGCGGGTCGAGGCCTCTGACGAGCAATCGAATCCGGAGCAGCAGACCTTGCGCTCGAGCGCGACCTCGGAGCCGATCGCGGTCGACAACCACCCGCCGCGCATCGAAGAGCTCAAGGTTCGCAGGGGACGGGCGCTCGGCCGTGTCGTGGACGAGCTCGGGCCAATTGCGCGGATTCAGATCTCGGTCGACGCGGGCCCCTGGCGCGACGTCTTTCCCACCGACTCACTTCTCGACAGCCCAAACGAGCGCTTCGAGGTCCCCCTTGGCGAGATCTCGAAGGATAGTCACATCGTCGCGGTTCGGGCCTTCGATGCCTCGGGCAACCAGGCAAACCGTGAAATAACTGTAAAAACAGGCAGATAGGGTCTCCGCGCCGACCGTCACAAAATCGCGTCGGAATTGAATCCCTAACGTCTCCCCCAGCTATCTGATAGGCTGCTCTCTTCCTTTATTTCACTTGGTTGTAGATTCGGGGGAACTCGTGGTAAACACGCGCACGCAAAAGGGGCGACGTGGTGCCGGAATATCCCGGACCTAAGGAGAAGAACGTATGAAGATCAGCAAACTAGCTTTAATCGCACTGCTCGGCGGTGCACTCATGTCCTTCGGGTGCAGCGATGATACCAGCGAGACTGGCGCGGGCGGCGACGGCGGCAGTGGCGGCGTCGGCCCGCTCGCATGCATCGAGCTCGACCCGAGCTGCGCGAACGGCGACATTGGTCCGACCGACGAAAACTGCGAACCGGCGCTTGCGGCTCCTCCAGAGGCCGATGTCTGCACCGGCGACGAGAGCATCGTGAATCCCGCAAGCTGCGCGGCTGGGGAAACCACCGTGACGATCGCGCTCACTCAGCTCGAGGTCCTCGGCGACTGCAACGTCGGCTACGACCTCGACGGTTGTGCCGGCAATAGCTGCGAGCTTGGCGGCCTTGCACCGGGTGAAGGCATGGACGGCGTGGACAACGCACTTGCTGGCTTGGCGCCAGTCCTCGCGGGCGTCGACGGCAACCTCGACGGCGTGAACCAGGCATTCTACGATGGCATCTGCACAGGTGACATCGCGCTCGCTTTGCGGGTGAACGCGAACGCAGCGGAAAACTGCGCAACCGTCGAAGTCCTCTCCGACGGCGTGGCAGGCGACCCGCTCTTCATGAACCTCAGCGAGGCAGGCTGCATCAGCGGCGCGCTCGGAGCCATTCCGCTCAACGTGGCCGGCATCCCGGGCTCCATGAACAACGCCGTCATTCGCGCCACCCTTTCCGAGGGCGGTCTTTCGGGCGGCGCTCTCGGCGCGACGGTCGATGAGGCCACCGCGGTGAACATCGCGAACGCTCTCCTCGACGGCGGCGGCGCTGTCGTCGGTCAGGTCCTCGACATCAACGATGACCTCTCGGGCGACATCAGCACGGCCTGCAACGCGCTTTCGGTGACCCTCACCGTGGGCGGCGTAGTAGATGCCGAGTAATCCGATAGTCGGATAAGACGAGCAAAGGCCGGCGCCTCGGGGCGTCGGCCTTTTCTTTTGGTCTGCCTCGTCCAGCTAAGGCTTGTTGAATCGGCCGACTTTGAGCCGATGCATGACCGCAAGCTTCTGGCGCTCCTTGTAAGACCGGTGGCTGGCGTCGCCCGCTTCATTGCTCTCGTCGGTCGCTCGATCCAGCACTTGGAACTCCGTCTGCACGAAGATCGTATGCCCCAGCTCCGATATCGCCGGCGGCGCGGCCGCTAGGACATCGTCCGGGACACGGACCGGAACATCCGCCACGAAGTGCACGACGCGATAGCTCGGCGCGGTGAAGCGATTGTCGATCGGCGAAAGCCCATCCTCCAAATCGAGCGGCAGCTGCAGCTTGGGGATGTGCTTCGCAAGCGCTGGCTCCGACCGGCAGTACTGGTGGAATCGAGCCAGCGTGTTCGTCGACTGCCCTGGAATGACGAAGTTGAAAGGCACGATGCTACGCTGGACGTAGTTGAGGATCGGAAAGATGTCACGTGAGCTTCGGGTCACGATGCGGAAACGCACCTTGTCATAGATCTGCGAAGCGCTGACCTCGGGCTT
>Ga0316201_10000268_pt1 | contig 27121 bp, 24 predicted proteins | sample CS6wburrow_MG_FD_204516 | JGI IMG/M metagenome (GOLD analysis project Ga0316201, IMG submission 204516) | Coastal sediment microbial communities from Delaware Bay, Delaware, United States - CS-6 worm burrow | ecosystem: Environmental > Aquatic > Marine > Coastal > Sediment | place: USA... | reverse complement strand
AGCGAAGAGGAGACCATCGAGATTCTCTTTGGCCTGCGGGACAAGTACGAAGCGCACCACCGCGTCAAGTTCGACGATGACGCCATCCGGTCGACCGTGTGGCTGTCCAACCGCTACATCTCCGGCCGCGCGCTGCCCGACAAGGCCATCGACGTCATCGACGAGGCCGGCAGCCGCGCCCGACTGAGCATGACGGTCGTGCCGCCGGACCTGCGCGAACTGGAAAAGAAGATCGAGGAGATCATCACCGAGAAGGAATCCTCGATCCAGGCACAGGAATTCGAGAAGGCCGCGGCCTTCCGGGACGAGGAGAAGGCGCTCAAGAAGGAGCTCCAGGACCTGAAGAAGAACTGGAATTCCGAGAACGCCGAACCCCAGAGCCTGGTGGACACCAAGCTGGTGTGCGAGGTCATCGCCGAAATCACCGGCATTCCGGTTTCCGAGGTCGAAGAGGAAGAGACGGACAAGTTGCTGCGCATGGAGGAGGAACTGGGCAAGTGGGTCATCGGCCAGGATCAGGCCCTCGAGGCCGTGTCCAAGTCCATCCGGCGCAACCGGGCGGGTCTGCGGGATCCACGGCGGCCCATCGGTTCCTTCATCTTCCTCGGCCCCAGCGGTGTCGGCAAGACCGAAGTGGCCCGTCGCCTGACGGAGTTCCTCTTCGGCGACCAGACGTCGCTGGTCCGGGTGGACATGTCCGAGTACATGGAGAAACACTCGGTCAGCCGCCTGGTCGGGGCGCCTCCGGGTTACGTCGGCTATGACGAGGGCGGCATGCTGACCGAGAAGGTCCGGCGCAAGCCCTACTGCGTCATCCTGCTGGACGAGATCGAAAAGGCCCATCCAGACGTCTACAACATCCTGCTCCAGGTCCTGGACGACGGTCAGCTGACCGACAGTTTCGGGCGGACGGTCGATTTCCGAAACGCGGTGCTGATCATGACCAGCAACGTCGGCAGCCGCAAGACGCACGGCGGCCACGGGGTCGGATTCGGGTCCGATCAGGTGGACCACGCCGCCCAGCGGGTCCAGGCCAACATCGACATCGACCTGCGCAAGACGTTCAATCCGGAGTTCCTCAATCGGATCGACGAGATCATCACCTTCAACTCGCTGGACCGCGAGGACATCACCAAGATCGTCGACATCCTGCTCGCTGACGTGAGTGGACGTCTGAAAAACCTGGAGATCGACTTCGACTTCACCAAGCCGTGCAAGGAATTCCTGTGCGACGTAGGGTTCGATCCGAACCTGGGAGCGCGGCCCCTGCGCCGGGCGATCCAGAAGCACGTGGAGGATCCGCTCAGCGAGAAGCTACTGCGCGGCGAGGTGACCAGCAAGAGCCACCTGGTGATCGGCGTCAAGGGGGGCAAACTGACCTTCAAGGCGGTTCCGAGCAAGGAGCTCAAGACCTGATCCGCGGCGGCGATGCCGCCAGGACCCGTCAGCGGCCGGTGCGACGATGCACCGGCCGCTTCGTTTTGTCCGGCCCACGCTATTCCTTTCTTCCCTAATGGCCCTTCATGGCCTATTTTACCCCTGCCGCAGGTGGTTCAACATCTGTCCCGGGAACTTCCCGCATGGAGGCGGGTTGGATTACCAGTTCGGCGCGGCGGGGGCTGGGTCCTGATCCCCGTTCTTTTTTCACTGGGTCAACCGTTGATAGCGTGCCGTCTCGGTGTTACGATGCCGCCGTTTTCGAACTTGAACCCGATCCCGGGGGAGCCCGTTTCCTCATATGAAGCGCCGCCTTGCTTGCCTCTGGCTCCTTCTGGCTGCGGTCGTCGTCACCGACGCCCGGGCCCAGTCGACCGGACCGGCCACCATCAGCGAAATCGAGGTCGTGGGCGCCCTGACGGTGGGGTCGCGCCAGGTGCTGGCCTGGTCGGAACTCGAGACCGGCGCGGTGTACACCCGTGAGCTGGCCTCGCTGGCCATCCGCCGGCTGTTCGAAACCAAGAAATTCTCCGACGTCTACATCTACGAGCAGGACACCCCCGCCGGGGTGAAGCTGACGGTCAACCTCCAGGAATTCCCCCGGATCAGAAGCATCCGTTTCCAGGGCAACCGGAAGGTCAAGGAGAAGGACCTTCGCGAGGCGTTCATCCTGCATGTGGGACAGTTCGCGAATCCGGCGGTGACGCGCCGCGAACTCAAGCCGTTGCGTGCGCTCTACTATGAAAAGGGCTACTACAACGTCCAGATCGACACCGATTCCACGCAGGTCGACGCGAACAACATGGAAGACATCGTGATCAACGTCGTCGAGGGCAAGAAGGTCAAGGTCCAGACCATCACCTTCGAGGGCAATGTCAATCTCGACACGGGCGACCTGCGGGGCGCCATGAAGCAGGGTACCAAGGGGTTCCTGAAGAGCGGCACCTTCAAGAAGCAGCAGTTCGAGGAGGACCGTGAACGGATCGTCACCTATTGCCGCAACGAGGGTTACCTGGATGCCGCGGTGGAGGATGTCGCCCTCAATTTCAGCGAAGACCGCGAGAAGCTCGATATCGTCATCCGTATCGCCGAAGGGGAGCAGTACGTCATCGGCGACATCGCCTGGCAGGGCAATACGGTTTTCGACGACCTGCTGATCGCCGACCAGATCTGGCTGGAAAAGGGCGAGGTCTTCAAGGAGGACGTGTATCTCGAGACCCTGGCCAACCTGCAGCAGATCTATGCGGACCGGGGCTACATCTACATCACCGTCGAACCGGCGCGCGACATCGTCGATCGGGTCGTCAACGTCGGCTTCACGTTCATCGAGGGCCGGCCGGCCAAGATCCACGACATCCAGGTCAGCGGCAACACCAAGACCTACGACAAGGTGATCCTGCGCGAGATGCGCATCTTCCCGGGCGACACGTTCAGCAACACGCGCATCCAGGCCACCATCCGCGATATCTTCCAGACGGGGTTCTTCGAGGACATCCAGCCGGACATCCGGCCGGTGCCCAACGGCGACGTGGACATGATCCTCAAGGTCAAGGAGAAGCAGACCGGTCAGTTCATGTTCGGCATGGCCTACAGCGCCGAATCCTCGGCCAGCGGCTTCATCCAGGTGGCCGAGACCAACTTCCGCGGCAAGGGTCAGAACCTGGGCCTGACCTGGCAGTTCGGCAGCCGCCGGCGCTACGTGGACATCAGCTTCACCGAACCCTGGTTCATGGGCACGCCGACGTTGATCGGGGCCGATATCTTCGACCGGTACCAGTACAATTTCGACGATTTCTACGAGAGCCGGATCCGCGGCTTCAGCGTTCGCCTGGGCCGCCGGATTCCGGGAACCCGTTTCAGCCGCGTCGGCTTGCGGTACGAGCTGTCGCAGACCCGACTGTCCAACTTCTCCGGGAGCTACGTCAAGTACCTTGACGATCTGGAAGCCTCGCTCGGCACCAGCGATCTGCCCTGGCAGCGCCTGGACCGTATCGACTGGCCCCAGCTCAAGAGCAGCATCCGCGTCTCCCTGAACCGGAACTCGACGGACAACCCGTTCTTCCCGACCCAGGGTTCCAAGACGAGCTACAGCTTCGAGCTGGCCGGCGGACCGCTCGGGGGACAGATCGAGTTCCAGGAACACGTGCTCTCGCATTCCTACTACCAGCGCATGCCCGGTGGCTTCGCCCTGCATCTGCGCGGTTTCTTCGGTCTGCTGCACGGGCTGCAGTCCGCCGATACGGTACCGGACTGGGAACGTTACCGGCTGGGGGGCAACCGACAGTACCCCCTGCGCGGCTACAAGGATCTCGAGGTGGTGCCCCGCGGCAACCCCACCTTCATCGGTGGCCGGTATTTCACCATCTTCAACACGGAGATCCTGTATCCCTTGACCAGGGCCATCCAGCTACTCACCTTTCTGGATATGGGTGATGTCTGGAACAGCTTCAGCGAGGCCGACATGTCGAATCTGCGCAAGGGCGCCGGATTCGGCATCAGGGTGGAAGTCCCGATGATGGGAACCATCGGGTTCGATTACGGGTATGGATTCGATAGGGTGGGCGGACCGCGTTGGGAACCCCACTTCACCATCGGCAATTTCTTCTAGTCACAAGGACAGGAAATCTGCCCAGCCTGGTTCCCGAAGGAGCCGGAGGAATAAAATGACGTTTCACAGAAATTTCCGCATGGTTTCGGGAACGCTGGCCCTGGTCGCCGTGGTGGCCATGAGCGCCCCGCTGACCGCGCTGGGTGCCGATGACAGGCCGCTGGCGGTGGTCGATTCCCAGCGGATCGCCGAGGAATACGAAGCCGCCCGCGACGCCCAGGAGCAGTACCAGAAGTACATCCGGGAGCTGGAGCTCGAGGTGTCCGAGAAGGAGAAGGAACTCTCGTCCATGATGGAAGAGATCGAAAGCCAGCGGATGCTGCTGGGCGAGGATGCCCTGGCCACCAAGATGCAGCAGTTCGAGGCCAAAAGGGCCGATTATTTCCAGTTCCGTGAAGGCATCGACCAGAAGGCCGAATCCGAGTACAAGGCGAAGATCAGCCCGATTCTGGACCAGATCAAGACCATCGTGGAACGGATCGGCAAGGAAAAGGGCTACGGCGTAATCGTCGATTCGGCGGCGCTGGCGGTGCTCTATATCGATTCCGACTACGATCTGACCAACGACGTCCTCGCCGCCCTGGCCCGCGGCGACCAGTAGGGACAACCTGATTTTGGTTGACAGGGTCGCAGGCGACACTGAAATTGAAGCAAGTAATTTAAGAAACAGCGCTTAGCCCCTCGCCTGAAAGGGTGGGGGGCGGTTGCATAACACGGAAATGGACATGCAGGCGCTCAATCTCAGCGAAGTGGCCTCCCGCGTCGGCGGGAAACTGGTCGGCGGCGAAGATCCGGTCATCACCGGGTTGGCCAGCATCGACGACGCCGGTCCCGGCGACCTGACGTTCGTGAACCGCCACTCCAGGACCGATGCCCTGGACGGTTGCGGCGCCGCGGCGGTGCTGGTGGGGCCCGAGCACGAGGTCGAGCTGCCGGCGGTGAGGGTCGACGATCCGTACGGGGCGTTCGCCACCCTGCTGGAGTTGCTGCAGACCGATCCGGACCGGCTGTTTCCGCCGCTGGTGCACGCCACGGCCGTGGTCCCTGCCGACGCCGTGCTGGGACAGGGTGTGGCCATCGGTCCTTACAGCGTGCTCGGTGCGGGGGTCGTCATCGGTGCTGGCACCCGTCTCGGGGCGCACGTCATCCTCGGTTGCGACAGCGTCGTGGGCAAGGACTGCCTGATCCACAGCGGGGTGACCGTGCGTGAAGGCATCTTGATCGGCGACCGGGTGATCGTTCATTCGGGCGCCGTGATCGGTTCCGACGGTTTCGGGTATCTTCCCGGTCCGGAAGGCATCCGCAAGGTGCCCCAGGTGGGGATCGTGGAGATCCAGGACCAGGTGGAGGTCGGGGCGAATGTCTGCATCGACCGGGCAACCACCGGCAGGACGGTCATCGGCGCCGGAACGAAGATCGACAATCAGGTTCAGATAGGGCACAATGTGATCCTCGGAAAGCATTGCTCCCTCAGCGCCCAGACGGGTATCGCCGGGAGCTCCCAGCTGGGTGACCGCGTCATCGCGGGCGGCCAGGTGGGGGTTGGCGATCATATCAGGATAGGCGCCGATGTACGTATCGGCGGCCAGTCAGGGATCATCGGCGACGTTCCGGACGGCAAGACGCTGTTCGGGACCCCGGCCCTCGAACGCGGCGAGTCGTTCCGGCTGCAGGCCTTCCTGCGCAAGTTGCCGGACCTGCTGCAGCGGGTCGACCGCTTGGAAGGCAGTTCCCCCGGATCCGCGGCCGCCCGGACCGGGGAAGAGGAGTAGTTTCAGGTGCTTTGGTTCCAGAAAACCCTGCGACGGGAAGTCAGCACCGAAGGAGTCGGGCTGCACTCGGGTGCTTTTGCACGGATGACCTTCGCCCCGGCGCCGCCCAACACCGGGCTGGTCTTCCTCGTTCCGGGGCCGGACGGCGAGGTCAGTATCCCGGCCTTGGTCGAAAACGTGACCACCGAACGCGATCTCATCCGGGCCACGACCCTGGCCAAGGACGGCGTGACGATCCACACCGTGGAACACGTCCTGTCCGGCCTGGCGGGCATGGGTGTGACGAACTGCTACATCAAGCTCCAGGGTGGCGAACCGCCCGTACCGGCCTGCGCCAGCGCCCTCAGCTACGTCGATATGATCGACGAAGCCGGGATCCAGGATCAGGGCCTGCCCTCGCTCTACTACAAGATCAACCGTCCGGTCAGCTGGCGCAGCGGCGATGTCGAACTCCTTGCCGTTCCGGCCGATCATTTCCTGCTCTCGTTCGTCATCGAGTACGACGACCAGGCCATCGGCACCCAGAGCATGACCTACCAGGTCCACCCAACGAGCTACCGCAAGGAAATCGCCCCGGCCCGCACGTTCGCGATGATGAAGGATGTGGCGCGGCTTCAGGAAATGGGACTGGTCAAGGGGGGCACCTTCGAGAACGCCCTGGTCTTCGAGGACGGGAAGCTGGCCGGCGGTCAGGAGCTCCGCTTTCACGACGAGTGCGTGCGCCACAAGATCCTCGACCTGCTCGGCGACCTGACCCTGCTGGGGATGCCGATCAAGGGCCACGTCCAGGCCAAGCTGTCCGGGCACGCCGGCAACGTGGAGTTCACCCGGCTGCTGGCCAAGTCCGAACGGAAGATGCCGCGCATCTATCCGCCCCGGAACGCGGATTTCTGGGATATCGGCTCCATCATGGAAATCATGCCCCACCGCTACCCGTTCCTGCTGGTCGATCGCATCATCGAACTCGAACCAGGCAAGCGCGTGGTGGGCATCAAGAACGTGACCATCAATGAACCGTTTTTTCAGGGGCATTTTCCCGGGCACCCCATCATGCCGGCGGTGCTGATCACCGAGGCGATGGCCCAGACCGGCGGCGTCCTGCTGCTGAGCAGCTTCGACGACCCGGAAGGCAAGCTCGTCTATTTCAGCGGCATCGACAACGCGCGATTCCGCCAACCCGTCACCCCCGGTGATCAACTCCGGTTCGAACTGGAGATGAGCAAGCTGCGGGGTCCGATCTGCAAGATGAAGGGAACCGCCTACGTCGGCGACGTGAAAGTGGCCGAGGCGGACTTGATGTCCACGGTGGTGGAACGTTGACCCACCGCTTTGAAGGAGGATTATCTTGGATCCGATGAAGATCAACAAGGTTGTCGGTCCCCGTCCCGTCAACGAACCGGAGATACACCCCTCGGCGGTGGTGCATCCCACGGCTCGTCTGGGACACAACGTCAAGGTCGGTCCCCATTCGGTGATCGGCCCTGAGGTCGTGCTGGGTCCGGACTGCATTGTCGGGACGTCCGTCCTCATCGAGGGCAAGACGACCATCGGCAGCAACAACCGGTTCTTCCACGGCGCGGCCATCGGCTGCGAGCCCCAGGACAAGAAATTCAACGGGGAGACCACATTCCTCGAGATCGGCGACAACAACGACTTCCGGGAGTACTGCACGGTGCACGTGGCCACCGGTGAAGGTGACATGACCCGCGTCGGCGACGACAACCTGCTGATGGCCTATGTCCACATCGCGCACAACTGCCACATTCACGACCGGGTGGTCATCGCCAATGCGGTGAACCTGGCCGGACACGTGGAGGTGGAGAGCCACGCGACCATCGGCGGACTGACTCCCGTCCACCAGTTCGTCAGGGTGGGGGCCTTCGCCTTCATCGGCGGTGGCAGCCGCCTGCCCCAGGACGTGCCGCCGTTCATCAAGGTCGCCGGGAATCCGGTCGAGGTGGCCGGGGTCAACAGCATCGGCATGAAGCGGAACGGCTTCACCGACGAGGACCTGATGAACGTCAAGAAGGCCTACCGTCTGCTCTACCGTTCGGGCTTGAATGTGACCCAGGCGGTCGACAAGATCGCCTCGGACTGCAAGCTGTCCCGGCATATCGAGGCCCTGATGGCCTTCATCCGCCGGTCCGATCGGGGTATCGTCCGGTGAGGTTTCCCACTGCGGGCCCGAAGAGCGACCACTCGTGAGTCGCTCACGGGCCCGGCATGTATTCATCTCCTGCGGCGAAGCCAGCGGCGAGCGATACGGAGCGGCCTTGACGGCCGCTCTGCGTGCGTTGGCGCCGGAGATCCGCATATCGGCCTTCGGCGGCGAGAAGCTGGCCGCGGCGGGCGCCGAGATCGTTGCCGATTCGACCGCACTGGCAGTGATGGGTTTCTCCGAAGTCGTCCGCACGCTCCCCGCGTTCCTGAAGGTGCGCAAGCGCATCTGGTCCCACCTTGCCCGGGAGAAGGTCGACCTGGTCGTTCCGATCGATTTTCCCGGTTTCAACGGTAAGCTGGCTTCGCGCAGCCAGGCACTGGGTATCCCCGTATTCTGGCTCATCGCGCCCCAGGTGTGGGCCTGGGGCGCGTGGCGGATTCCCGGCTTCCGCCGCAAGGTCGACCGCCTGGGCACGATCCTGCCCTTCGAAACCGAGTACTTTTCTTCGCGGGGATTCGATGTTTTCCCGATGGGCCATCCCCTCATGGAGGACTACGCCGACACGTTTCCGTTCGAGGAGCGGCTGGGCGAGCGCGAAGCGCGATTCAACGACCGCGAAAGCCCTCTGCGCATCGCGATCCTGCCCGGGAGCCGCCGCCAGGAACTGACCCACCTGCTGCCCACGTTGAAGGTGACCGCCCAGGCGGTCGGAGCCCACCTGCCCGACCGGGAGGTGAGGTTCATCGTCAGTGTCGCGCCCGGCGTCGACCCGCTGCAGATCAGTTCGGTTTTCGATTCCGGTTTCGAACTCTCCCGCAAGCGGCTGCCCGAACTCCTGGAGACCGCGGACCTGGCCATGGTGTGCAGCGGCACCGCCAGCCTGGAAGCGGCTCTGGCGGGCGTGCCGCACGAGCTGGTCTACCGGACCGGCGCCATCAATCATTTCGTCGGCAAACGCCTGGTCAAGACCCCCCACATCGGACTGAGCAATCTCATCCTCGGGCAGGCCATGGTCCAGGAACATCTGCAGGACGATGCCTCGCCGCTGCCGCTGTCACGCGCCCTGCTGCGCTGGCTGGCCCGTCCGGTCGAGCGTCAGGAGTTCTACGGCCACGCCCGTAACCTGCGCAGGGTATGCGGCAGTCCGGGGGTCTGGAGCAGGACCGCGGCGGAACTGAACCGGATGGTGGTCGCGCCCGAAGCGGGGTCCTGAAGTGTTCCTGCAGGGGCTGAAACTGCTGCTTGCCCCGGGCGCCTGGAGAATCGTGAGCGCCGCCGCCCGGCTGCCCGCCTTCGAACCGGCTGCAGTCGCATCTGCCGGGCCGTTCATCTTCGCCTGCCTGCACCGGGACATACTGCCGGCGATCATCTACGTGAAACCGGCCGCACCCGCACTCATGGTCAGCGACAGCGCTGACGGGGACATCCTGGTCAAGACCCTGGGCCGACGGAACTACCGGTACGTCCGTGGCGCCACCGGCAGCGGGGGGAGTCGGGCGCTGGTGGGACTGAGGCGGGAGCTGGAGGAAGGGCACAGCGTCGGTCTGGCGGTCGACGGCCCCGACGGTCCGTATGGCCGCATCCAGGATGGCGTGTTCCATCTGGCGCGCGCGACCGGCGCGGTCATCCTGCCCCTGGTGGCCCGCCTGGACCGGCCGCTGGTGTTGAAGACCTGGGACCGTACGGTCATTCCGGTGCCCTTCCGATCCGCGGCCATCGAGGTGGGGCCGCTCTTACGGGCCGAGCGCCACGATCCCGGCGCTGATTTTGCGGGCCTCAAAAGGCAGATGGCCGCATTCTTCGGCGTGGAGGAGGTCAATTCATGAAGATCCTCGACCTGAGGCCCTGGACGGTCCGTTTCATGACGAACCGTTGGCAATCCGTACCGAAGGGCCGCCAGGAGCCCGCCTACGGCAACCGCAACCAGGGGCTGGGCCCACGCCTGATGGGGCGCATCGTGGATCGCCTGATGCTCCCCAGGCTGGCCTCGCGTTCGATTCCGACAGGCTCCCCGTGGCTGGTATCGGTGGGCAATCTCGCCCTCGGCGGTACGGGCAAGACCCCGGTGGTCATGGCTCTGGCCCAGGAGCTGGCGCGCCGCGGCCTGAAGGGCGCCGTGCTGACCCGTGGATTCGGGTCGCCTCTCAAGGGTCCGTTGGAAGTCATTGCTTCCAATCAAAATGCCGGCGACGAAGCGCGTCTGATGGCCCAACGGCTTGAAGGCTCCCGGTGGCCCGTGATGCAATCCCGCGACCGCCTCGCCGGCTTGAGCGAACTGGGGCGGCAGCGGTCCGATCTGGATCTCATTGTCATCGAGGACGGTCACCAGACGGCCCGCCTGGGGCGGCACCTCGACATCCTGATTCTCGACCGCTGGGAAATCCTGACGGAGGGATCCCGGGAGACCGTCCGGGCCGGTAGCGGCCCTCTGTTCCCGTTCGGCCCGTGGCGTGAAACGACCACCGGCGCCGGCCGTGCCGCTTTGTGGATCCTGGAGACGAAAGCCGACCTGCCGCCAGCGGGCGAGGGCGGCGCCGCGGTGACCGGATTTTCCCGGACCTTGCATCTGACCGATCCCCGGGCGCCGGAAAAACCCGCGCGGGTTGCCGGCTCCTGGGCCGTGCTGTCGGGAATCGCCCGGCCGGAGGCCTTCGAGCGGCACTCGGCGGAGCTGACGGGCACCCATCCGGTCCTGGCGGTCCGCTGCGGTGATCATGCGCAATACGGTCCGCGTCTGGTGGCGCGCATCGCCGCTGAAGCCACGGCTGCCGGTGCGTCCTGTCTGATCACGACGGCCAAGGACTGGATCAAGATCCAGGCCCACTGGCGGGTCGGCCCGCCGGTCCTGGTGGCCGAGCTGGAAATCAACTGGGAAGGAAACACCGCAACGCTCCCCGACCTGGTCGAGGAGCGTTACGCGGCGTATAAGGCGAGCTTGTAAGCCCTACTGCTTGTCGCTGACAGCGCCGACGAACGTGACGACAACCCCGGCGGGGATGACCACTTCGTGTTCGCTGCCGGATTCATGGCCGCGGAACTGGAAACTCAGGTTCGCGGTCCAGGGGGTACGCGCGCCAGTGAGCAGGTCCTGGAACCAGGGCTCGGCCTTCATACCGGCGTCGGCCACCAGGATCCCCACGACACCCTCTTCACCGACCGGAACCAGAACGTCCGTCGGTCCATCGGTGACGTTGTAGGTCGTCAGCTCCGGAGGAGCGCCGGCGCCGGGGGTCCACGTCATCGTGTAGCTCGTGACGTGGAACCAGCTGTAGGTGTCGTCCTCGGGGATGATGACGCTGTTGCTGTACGTGCGTGCACGGAACGTCACCGGAACGATATCGATGGGCACGTAATCATCATTAGTGTTCGATGCGTCCGCGCCGATATTCAGCGCCGCAGCGACCACGGGGGACCCACCATTGATCGACAGAACTTCACAGACAACTCGCTGGTGTTCGTTGTTGTCGCTGGAGCAGCCCGGCATGGCCGTCAAACCGACCAGCAGGACCAGCATCGCAATCAGCGCACGGGATTTCACAGTATCACCCTCCCGGTGGACAGACTTTCCAAGGAATGCATAATTCCCATAACGGGTTTATGATCGACCGATGGCGGAAGACCTTTAGCGTATTTAGCATGGGCGGTAGAAGGGCCTCCCGGAAATGTCTAACCTGTTACCAGGATGGTAGATCGTGGGATCAAAAATCATCGCCGAGCCGGTGGTCAGCCGGTGCCTCGTCGTCGGCACGGGTATCGCCGGGCTCCAGTTCGCCCTGCTGGCCGCCGCGCAGGGCACCGTGAGGCTGGTGACGAAGAAGGAAAGCCGGGAAAGCAACACCAATTACGCCCAGGGGGGCATCGCCGCGGCGGTGTCGCCGCTGGACGATTTCGAGTCCCACATCACCGACACGCTGACCGCCGGAGCGGGCCTGTGCCGGGAGGACGTCGTACGGCGCATGGTCGAAGCCGGTCCCGATCTGATCGAGCGCCTGCTGTCGTACGGCATCCAGTTCAGCCGTGAACAGGATGGTGTCCAATTCGCCCTCGGCCGGGAGGGCGGCCACTCCCGGCGACGGGTGCTTCACTGTCAGGACCTGACCGGTCGGGAAATCGAATCGCGCCTGCTGGCGGCCTGCGCCGCCCACCCGGACATCACGCTGGAGGAGGACCACATGGGTCTGGACCTCGTCAGGGCGGCCGACCTGGGGCTGGACGATGTCCCCGGCGACAGGATCGTCGGCTGCACGGTGCTGGACCGGACGGAGCTGACCCTGCGGCCGTACCTGGCCGATGCCGTGGTGCTGGCCACCGGCGGCTGCGGCAAGGTGTACAACTACACCAGCAATCCCGACATCGCCACCGGCGACGGCCTGGCCATGGCGTACCGCGCCGGCGCGGAGCTGCGGAACCTCGAATTCGTGCAGTTCCATCCGACGTGCCTGTACCATCCCGAGGCCAAGAGTTTCCTGATCAGCGAAGCCGTGCGCGGGGAGGGCGCCTACCTCATCGATCACGAGGGCGAAAGATTCATGAGCCGGTACCACGAACTGGGGGAACTGGCGCCCCGGGACATCGTGGCCCGCAGCATCGATCATGAGATGAAAACCAGCGGGGCCCCCTGCGCCTACCTCGATCTCAGGCACCTGGACCGGGACCAGGTCGAGGAAAGGTTTCCCAACCTCATGGCGCAGTGCGCCCGCTTCGGGATCGACATGGCCGGAGAGCCGGTTCCGGTCGTACCGGCGGCCCACTACATGTGCGGCGGCGTCACGACCGACCTGGATGCGCGGACCAGCCTGCCCGGCTTGTTCGCCATCGGTGAGACCGCCTGCACGGGCATCCACGGCGCCAACCGCCTGGCCAGCAACTCGCTGCTGGAGGCGGTGTTTTTTGCCGAACGGGCGGCCGCCGCCATCGCGGACATCGAGCCCGTTTTCGGCGCGCACAAACCGGCCCCGCTCACCATCCGCACGGAGCACGCCGAGTGGTCCGCGGAATCGGAGACCATGGTTCTCGAACACGACTGGGACCAGGTCAGGAGGGTGATGTGGGACTACGTCGGCATCGTCAGGGACCGTGAACGACTCGATATCGCCCTCGAACGGCTGCGCGCCATCCGGCAGACCGCCGAGAGCTACTACCTCGATGCACCGGTGAGCCCGAACCTGGTCGAACTGCGGAACATCGCCCTGCTGGGCGAACTGATCGTGCTCTGCGGGCGTGACCGGAAAGAAAGCCGTGGCCTGCACTATACTCTGGATCACCCGGATACCCTTGGCGAGGCGCACGACACGGTGATCCGCCGGGGGATCGTGCTGGAGGGCGAAGCCAGCTGGGAACCGCCCGGAGCCGGCGATGGGTGATGGGTGGTACCGACAGGCGTTCGGTGCCCACTACCGACTCCTGTACCGTCACCGCGACCAGGAAGAAGCCCGGCGCTGCCTCGAACTGCTGCCGACGTTGGCCCCGCTCTGCGGCGACGGCAGCGAACGTCCCGTGCTCGACCTCGGCTGCGGCGACGGCAGGCACCTGGACCGGCTGCGGCGTGCCGGCGTACCGGCCGTGGGGCTGGATCTTTCCTGGGATCTGCTGACTGCCGCGAGAGACAATGCGGACGGCGGGGAACCGCTGCGACTGGTCAGGGGTGACATGCGGGAGCTTCCGCTGCGGGCGGAATCGGTGGCGGCGGTTCTGTCCCTTTTTACCGCCTTCGGCTATTTCGCCGAGGCGGGAGCCAACGAAGCGGTCGTGCGGGAAATCGCCCGCGTGCTGACCCGGCAAGGCCACTGGTTTCTGGACTTCTTCGACACGGCCAAGGTACGCCGGGAGCTTGCGGACGGCCTGCCCCGCCGGCGTGAACGGTGTGAAGGACCCCTGCTGATCCGTGAAGAGCGCCGGATCGGCGGAACCGGAGACAGCGTGACCAAGAAGGTCCGCCTGAGCGCTGTCGGCGGGCAGGAGCGCGAAGCGGCCGCCTGGGGGATCGGAGACGCCGGTCTGGAATACGAAGAAAGTGTTGCCCTGCTGGACCTGGGGGAACTGGATGCCATGGCGCGGCGCAACGGCATGATCCGCGTGGCGGCTGCCGGCGACTACGACGGCCGCCCCCTGCATGAAGGCAGTCGCTGGATCCTGGTGTACCGTCGTCGCGGCGAAAGTGGAAGTTGATGACCTTGAAGTTCGAACCTCTGGACCACCTCGGCGAAGCGGTACCGGGCAGCCGGTTGTTCGAGGACTGGCTGGCCGGTCGCCTGCCGCGCGCCATTTTTGCCGACGGTCGTTGCCGGGCCGCCGCCGAACTCGAACAGGCTTTCGCCGCAACACGATCCAGCGGACAGAAAGCGGCGCCTTTCTTCGCGGATCGCGGACCGCAGTCCTGGCGGCAGGGTATGGAGGAGGACCTGACCAACGCCGCCGACCGGGACCGTTTCGCCGCCGACCTCGAGTCCCTGTCCGCGGGCCGGGCGACCGTGGTGGTGACCGGGCAGCAGCCCGGCTGGATGGGCGGACCGCTCTACACCCTGCACAAGATCGCGACGGTCATCGCCCTGGCGCGACGGTTGACGCAGGCGGGCAAGCCCGCGGTGCCCGTATTCTGGAGCGGCGACGATGACGACGACCTGGCCGAGGCCTTGGCGCCGGTGGCCTGGGACGCGGCGACCGGCGCGTTGAAGGGGCCCCGTCCGTTGCCCGGCCTCGCCGGCCAGCGGACGACCGTCGGGTCGCTGCGGGTCGGTTCCGCGGATTGGCCGGACCCCGGTCCGCAGGTGTCGGACGCCGGTGCCGGCAGTGTGCTGGCGGCGGATCTGGTCGCGATCCGCCGAGCTGCCGCGCGGGCAGGATTGTCCTGGTCCGTGCTTCAGCGACGGATCCTGCTGCGGATGTTCACCGGCACCGGTTTGATGATCGTCTCGGGCAACTCCACTGAACTCCACGAGACCGCCGCACCGTTCTACGAGACCCTCGGCAAGCGCCTGCCCGATCTCGCCGAACGAGCCCGGACAGCGGGCCGTCGTCTCGCGGACGAGGGCTGGCACGCTCAGATCGTCGAGCGATCCCTCGCCCGACCCCTGTTCGCGGTTCAGGATGACCGGCGCCAGCCGGTCGGGCCGGACGACGTTCTTCCGGCCGCCGCCATGCTGCGGCCCGGGGTCATGCTGCGCAGCCCGGTCCAGGACTGGCTGCTGCAGCCGGCGGCCGTCGTCGTCGGTCCCGGTGAACTGGCCTACCTGCGCCAGCTGGACGGCGTGTACGACGCGCTCGCGCTCGAGCGGTGTCCGCTGGTGCCACGGCTGTTCGCGTGGCTGCTGCCGCGGGAATTCGACCGCCAGCTCCTGCGCAACTTTCGCAGCCCGCTGGCGCCCGGGGCGGAACAGGCCACCAGCTGGGCCCGTGAGGTTGCCGCCGGCGCCGCCGACCGGTTGCAGGCGCTTCTGGAAAACGAACTCGGTCTGGATGCGGAGCGGGCGGCGCAGCTGGCCGGGGGACGCACCCGTCGCTGGCAAAAGGGCCTGACCGCCATGCTCAAGGACGAGGTCGAACGGGTCCGGCTGGCGGGCCTGCCCCGCGACCCCGCCTGGGTTTTTCCGGCCGGCCAGCGTCAGGAGCGCCGGCTGTCTTTCCTGAACGCCGCCATCCTGTGGGGCGAGGATCTGATCGCCGGGCTGCTGGACGCGGCGCACCGGCATCTCGAGGACGGCCTGCGCGACGATTGGCACGAATACGGTCTCGAAGTCGACGATCCCGGCCCAGCGAAAGGACGACCCCGACCATGAACGAGATCACGCCGTACGGCTGCGACCTGCTGGTGATTTCCCCCCATACCGACGACGCCGAGATCGGCGTGGGCGGCACGTTGCGCCTGCTCGCCGACCGGGGGCGTAAGGCCTGGGTGGTGGACCTGACCCGAGGCGAGCTGGGCACGAATGCCACCGGTGACGAACGCTGGCAGGAGGCCGAGTCGGCGTCCGGTGTCCTGGGCCTGACCGGCAGAGCGCAGCTGGAATTGCCCGACGGGTTCATCGACAGTCGCGACCGCGAGCAGGTGGGCCAGGTCGTGGCCGTCCTGCGCCGACTGCGGCCCCGCTGGGTCGTGACCGCGCCGGACCCGGTGCGGCACCCCGATCATCTGGAAACCCCGCAACTGGTCCGACGGGCGGTCTTCATGGCCCGCCTGGCGGCCTGGCAGCCGCCGGCGCCGGGAGGCAGAATCTGGTCGCAGGGGGACGGGTTGCCGGCGGCCCAGGAAAAGTCGACCGCCGAAGCCGTGTTCAGTGTTTGCCCCGACGACGGGCGGCCGTCGGTCATCTTCGACATCTCCGCTGCCTGGACCGCCAAACTCGCGGCCCTGGAATGTTATGCCAGCCAGTTCTCGCGGCAGCCGGGCCGCAAGCAGACCATGATCAACGACGCCGCTTTCCTGGAGAAGATCGAACGCCGGGCCTTGACCTGGGGGCGCCGCGCCGGCGTCGAACACGGTGAAGCGTTGTGCTCGCAGGCGGTTCCGGTCCTGGATGATCTTCCGGACCGGCGGTGGTCGTCATGAGGATGCCCAACATCGGCATCACCTGTTATGCCAGCCAGGGCGGCAGCGGCGTGGTCGCCACCGAACTCGGCCTGCACCTGTCCCGCCGGGGATGCGAGGTCCACTTCATCTGCAGCGAGCTGCCCTTCCGCCTGCGGCGGTATCACGAGAACATCTTCTACCACCAGGTGGAGATGCCCCACTATCCGGTCTTCCAGCATTCGCCTTACACTCTGAGCCTGGCCTCGTCGATGAGCGAGGTGGCCCAGCGTTGTCACCTGGACCTGCTGCATGTCCACTACGCGATTCCGCACGCGGCCGGCGGGTATCTGGCCCGGCAGATGGTCGGTCCGGACAAACTCAAGCTGGTCACGACGCTCCACGGCACCGACATCACGCTCGTCGGCCAGGAACCGGGGTTCTTTCCCATGACCCGCTTTCTGATCGACCAGAGCGATGCGGTGACCGCGGTGTCCCGCTTTCTCAAGGACGAGACGATCAAGGTCTTCGACACCGGCCATGACATCGAGGTCATCCCGAACTTCGTCGACGCGCGCGTTTTCACTCCGCGGACCGACGACAACCTCCGGCGCAAGTTCGCGCCCGGCGGCGAGAAGCTGATCATGCACGCGTCGAACTTCCGTAAGGTGAAGAACGTCGGGGCCGTCGCCGAGGTTTTCGGGCGCGTCGCCCGAGAGATCGACTGCCGCCTGCTCCTGGTCGGTGACGGCCCCGAGATGCCGCCGCTGCGCCAGAGTCTCCTGGAGATGGGCGTCGAGGACCGGGTCGATTTCCTGGGACAGGTCGACAACCTGGAGGAGGTTCTGCCGGTGGCGGACCTGCTGCTGCTACCTTCGCTGCACGAGTCGTTCGGCCTGGTCGCCCTGGAGGCCATGGCCTGCGGCGTCGTACCTGTCGCCACCAGCCGCGGCGGTGCGGGGGAGTTCATCCAGGACGGTTTCAACGGCTACCTGAGGGCTCCGGAGGACCTCGACGGCATGACCGCCGCCGTCCTGGCGGTGCTGCAGGACGACGGTCTGCGCCAGCAGATCGCCGAGGAAGGCCGCCGGGAAGCCGCCGGCGAGTTCGGGGCTTCGTGCGTGGTCAAGCAGTATCTCGACCTCTACGACCGCCTGCTGGCCAAAAATTGATATTTCATCGCAGTTGACAGGGGCCATATTGCCCTTAAAATGGGAGCACAAGTCGGTCACGAGCTCATCACCTAAGGAGAGGCCCATGCACGAAACCATGGACCTGCTGCAATCCATCCGAACCCTGGCCGACCGCCGTGGTGTCTTCCGGCCCGATGCGTACTTCTTTGTCCTCGAGGCGCTGGAGAATGCCATGGGTGAGATGGAGGAACGCGGGCACATCACCGGCGAGGATCTCCTGGACTGGATCCGGGACCTCGGACGTGACCGTTACGGAGTCATGGCCGGTGACGTCTTCAATTCCTGGGGCGTCCAGGCGACCATCGATTTCGGGCGCATCGTCTTCCACCTCGTGGAGGAAGGTCTGTTGCGCAAGCGGGACGAGGATTCACTGAGCGACTTCATCGACAAATTCGATTTTCAGGACGCCTTCGCCCTGAAGGTCGTCAAGGGCCAGGGCTGACACCCCGGCCCGGTTGGACAACCAGCGGCGCGGCGGGAACTTTTTGCGGGTGAATCCCGTTTCCCTGTGGCGGCTGACATCCGTCTGACCGACAACAGATCTGGTCCCGTTCGGGACCTGGTGACGGACCAAGGATGGACCGTCCGGATCCGGCCGTGAAGGAGCGAGGCCGAGTCCCCCTTTAAAACCAGAACCTCCGAGGAGGACCCATGTCCGCCCCCCTGATTCAGGCCACGTTTCTGGCCACCCTGGGACCGGGTGAACTGCTGGGATTGGTGGCCGACTCCACCTTTTTCGGCAAGTTCATCCTGCTGGTCCTGCTGTTCCTGTCGGTCATGTCCTGGGCCGTGTTCATCGACAAGGCACGCACGCTGGCCCGCATCCGCGAAGGCCATCAGGAATTCTGGATCAAGCTGGAGAGTCTGCTGGAACAGACCGCCGACGCGGGCGAGCAGCGCCGCGGGCTGGCCGCCTGGTCGCGGGAGAAAGCGGACCTGCCTTTGAGCAGCCTGATCCTCGAGACGGAGAATCTCCGCCAGTGGCCGGCCATCCGGCGGGCTTCCGAGCGGGTATCCTATCTGGAGGTCGAGAATCTCGAGCGCTACCTGATCCTGCTGTCGACCGCCGTGACGATCTCGCCGTTTCTCGGCCTGCTCGGAACGGTGTGGGGGATCATGAGTTCGTTCTGGGGGATGGCTTCGATGCAGAGCGCCAACCTGACGGTGGTCGCCCCGGGTATCGCCGAGGCGCTGATCACCACCATCGCCGGCCTGGCGACCGCCATCCCCGCGGTGATCTTCTACAACATGATCGTGCGGAAGATCGATCTGGTCGGCAACGAGATGGACCGTCTGCGGACGATCCTCGAGGAGTCCGCCAGCGGCGAGGACGCCCCCGTCGGCCGGGACACGGCGCCGCGGCCGGAATACCATGACCGGGAGTCCATCTGATGAAGCGCCGCAGGAGTTCCTACGGGTCCATGGCGTCCATCAACATCACGTCGCTGGTCGACGTGACGCTGACGTTGCTGATCATCTTCATGCTGACGGCGCCGTACATCCAGGGCGGCGTGGAGGTCAACCTGCCTGAAGCGGCGACCCGCAAGACGGTCGTCAAGGAGGGTCCGGTCATTTCCATCACCAGCAACCGGCAGGTCTTCTTCCAGGAACAGGCCGTCGAGATGGATGACATGCAACTGCTGTTGTCGCCCTACATGGAGGACAAGGATACGGTGCCGGTCTATCTGCGGGCGGACGAGGAGGTGCCCTACGGTTTCGTGCTGAAGGTCATGGCCGCCGTCGAACGCGAAGGGTTCCTGAACCTCAGCCTGGTGACCGACCAACCGGTGGACGAAATCCAATGATGAGCCGCGGGTTGCCCTATTCGCTGTTCGTCCACGGCCTCGGACTGGTGCTCGTCTTCTTCTTCGGCAACCACGTTTCGCGCCAGCCGCTCACCCAGCCGCGGGCCATCAGCGTGCAGATGGTCCGGATGCCGGAGATCAACCGGCCGCCGGCCGAAGTCGTGCGGGAGGCCGTTCCGGCCGCACCGCAGGAGGAGATCAAACCCGATCTGCCTCCCAAGCAGATTCCCGAACCCAAGGTACAGGAGAAACCCGTCGAGCGGACACCGCAGCCCGAGGTGAAACAACCCGAACCCGAGGTCGTCGAACCCCCATCGACCACCGAGGCGCCGGAGGTCCAGGCGGCGGCCGTGATCAGCCCGCCGTCGGTGACGGGCCTCGATTCCGACTTTCCCTTCGCCTGGTACATCTCGCAGACCGAAGCCAAGATCATTCGCAACTGGAAGCCGCGGCAGCTGGGCTTCGGCAAACGGGCCGTGGTCTCCTGCACCGTGCACTTCGTCATCGGACGCAACGGGAACGTCACCCAGGTGACGCTCATCCGCAACAGCGGCGTCGGGGTCTACGACCGCGAAGCCCTGCGCGCGGTTTCGACCACGAAACTGCCGCCGCTACCCCCGCAGTACACCGGGCAATCCCTGGGTGTGACCTTCATCTTCAATCTGGAGCCCGACAAGTGAACCATCAACGCAATCTGAAGAACTCCCTGGCCGCCGGTCTGCTGCTGGCGGTGGTCACCGTCGCCGGGACGGCCGTGGCACAGAGCCGCTCGTCCGAGGTCGTGATCGAGCATACGAGCACGGCCTTCATCAAGACCGACGTGCTGATGCAGGAGCTGGACGTGCTGTCGGGCGGCCCGGAGTCGGTCGCCGCGGCCGACCTGATGCTGACGGTGATCAGCAACGACCTCAACCTGAGCGGCCTGTTCCAGGTGGGATTCTCGGAATCGAACCCCGAGTCGCTGCAGTTCGAATTCACCATCGAGGGCACGGTCGAAGGTCCCCTGCGCGACGCCGCCCAGACCGGTGTCAACGCGCCGGTGACGATCAACCTGAACCTGCTGTCGTATCCGGAACGGCAGCTGCTGCTGAACAAGCGTTACCGGCCCTTGCCGTCGCAGATGCGCGTCACGGCGCACCATTTCGCCAACGAGGTGGTCTTCGCCCTGACCGGTGAACCCGGCATCGCCCTGACCCGGATCGTCTTTTCGCGGGGCAAGGGGGACCGCCGTGACCTGTATTCGGTCGACTACGACGGCGAAGGACTGCTCCGCCTGACGGCGAACCGCACCTTGAACCTCTGTCCGGCCTGGTCACCGGACGGCAGCGCGATTGCCTTCACCAGCTACCGCAACGGGCAGCAGGGACTCTTCAGCCTCGATACCGGGACCGGCAAGGTCCGGTCCATGATTGCCCTGGAGGGGCTGAATCTGGGCGCCGATTGGCACCCGGACGGTGAGGAACTGGCCGTGTCGCTCTCCCAGAGCGGCAATCCGGAAATCTACCGCATCACGCCGCAGGGGAAGATCATCAAGCGGCTGACCGTCTCCAAAGCCATCGAAATCAGCCCGAGCTGGGCTCCGGGCGGCCGGGATCTGGTTTTTACCAGTGACAGGACCGGTACTCCTCAGTTATATATCATCGATAGCGACGGCGCCGGGCGCCGCCGTGTGACATTCGAAGGGCGCTACAACGATTCGGCCGTGTGGTCACCTGGAGGCGATCAGATCGTCTATGCCTCGCGTGAAGGCAACTATACCCAGATCGTTGTGATGAAATCCACCGGCGAGGATCGCAGGGTCCTGACCGATGCGCGGTGGCGCAACAGCGAGGACCCGAGCTGGGCCCCGGACGGGCGGCACATCGTGTTCGCTTCGGACCGGAGCGGCTCATTCAAGCTGTACGTCTACGATCTCGTCGAGAACACGTTCCGTCAACTGACGTTCGGACAGGATCCGGACATCACCCCGGCCTGGTCCCACTAGGGCAAGGCGCATTTTTTCATCATTGCAAGGAGTGTACAGGCATGACACGAGGATGGATTTCCCGAAGCTCACTGATGGCCATGGGCCTGGTTCTGATCCTGGGACTGGTCCTGGTCGCCGGCTGCAGCAAGAATGCCGATGTTGAAACCGAGCCCGTCGTTCCCGACGCCCAGCCGGTCGAGGAGACGCCGCCGCCGCCGGTGCCCGAAGACAAGACCGAAGTCGAAGATGTGGCGATGGATTACGCCAGCATCGAACCTTCGGAATACGGCGTCATGGACGTCTACTTCGCCTTCGATCAGTACGACCTGGACAACGAGGCCATGGGCACGCTGTCCCGCAACGCGAAGATCCTGAAGGAAGCCGGCGTGACCGTGCTCATTTCGGGCCACTGCGACGAACGGGGCACGGTGGAATACAACCTGGCTCTGGGCGAGAAGCGTGCCCGCGCCGTGCGCGACTACCTGGTCAGTCTGGGAGTTCCGGCCGGCAAGCTGATGGTGACCAGCTACGGCGAGAGCAAGCCTTTCGCCTACGGCAGCACCGAAGACGCCTGGGCCCAGAACCGGCGCTCGCACTTCGAGCGTCCTTAGACCATGCTGCGTCATGTAGCCCCGGGAAATACCCGGTGGAACTGGTTGATGCGAACGTCGGCCGCCGTCCTGTTGACGGCGGCGGCGCTCGTGACGGTCGGTTGTGCGCCGCAGCTGGACCGGATCGAACTGTCGGTGCAGGAAAACCACGACGAGATCGCGGCGATGCAGGCGGAGAACAAGCGCCTGATGCAGGAGATGCAGGCCCTGGGACAGCTGTTGCGGATGGACCGGGAATCCGGTGACGAATCGTCCGCGATGCGCCTGGCGAAGCTGTCCATGGTTTCGACGCGGCTGGACCAGTTGATGCGCAAGCTGGACGACAACGCCGAGTACATGCGCGATCTGTCGGCGCGGGTGGACCTGCTGGCCACGCGGCAGGGCATTCCCACGCTGGGCGAGTACAAGCCTCCGTCGGATTCCGGCGCCGGCAGCGAGACGCTGCCCGAGGAAGGCCGGTCGATTTTCGAGGCGGCCCAGCTGGACCGCAACCGCGGCAACGTGGATCTGGCCCGGGCGGGTTTCGAGGATTTCCTGGGTCGGTACGACAACAGCGAACTGACCGACGATGCGCTATATTGGCTGGGAGATCTGGCTTACGGCGAGGGAGAGAACGAGCAGGCGCTGGCCTCCTTCCAGGATATGCTCGCCCGCTTCCCCGACAGCGAGCTGGCGTCTGCGGCAATGTTCAAGAGCCGGGCCTGCCTGAAGGCGCTCGGTCGCGAGGCCGATGCCGAAGCGATGGGTGCGCTGCTCCTGGAGCGGTATCCCGACAGTGCCGAAGCGGAGCTGCTCCAGGCCGAGTCGGGCCGGAACTAGATCAGGTCCCTGCAACCTCGCCACGAAGGAGATGAAGAAGGTGTCCAAATTTCCCGTACTGAAGATGGCCAGGGGACTGTCCCATGTCTTTCGTCCCGTTGAACTGACCGACATCGACGGCGATTACCACGCCTTCATCGTCCGCTACAGCGGCGATTACATCACCCACACCCACGAGAAGGACGAGTTCGTCTACATCCTCGAGGGCTCCCTCGTGGTGGAAATCGAAGGTCGCGAGGAGGAAGTGCGGCAGGGTGAAGCGATCCTGATCCCCGCCGGCAAGAGCCATCGTCCCCGTTGCAAGAACATGGCCCTCGGACTGGTTGTCGAAACCATCGGCCTCCAGAAACAGATGGACCCGCAGATCTGAGCGGGGTTGATTCGGCAAGAAGAGGGCGGCCCGCAGGCCGCCCTCTTCTCATTGCCGGTTTGACGGCCGAGCTCAGATATGCGGTGCGCCCTTGGAGATCATCTGCTCCATCCACAGCACGTCGTCGCGGCTGCCGATGTACAGCGGTACGCGCTGATGGAGGTTCTCAGGCTGGATGTCCATGATGGAACGCCGGCCGTCGCTGGCGTAGCCGCCGGCATTCTCGACGATCATCGCCAGCGGGGCCGCTTCGCACATCAGGCGCAGCTTGCCGTCCGGCTTGTCCATGGTCGGCGGATACATGTAGACGCCTCCGTACAGGAGGTTGCGGTGGAAATCGGCGACCAGCGAGCCGATGTAGCGGGCCGTCTTGCCGGCGCCCGCCCGCGGCTCCGAATCCTGCGGAAGCGCCTCCTGGTGGCGGCCGTACTTCATCTGCCGGACGACTTCGCGGATCACCACGGGCCAGGCCGGTTCGTAGGCTTCGTTCACCGAATAGATGTCACCGCTGAAGGGCGTCATGATGTTCTCGTGGCTCAGGAGGAACTCGCCGATGCTCGGGTCGAGGGTGAAGCCGTGGACCCCGTGGCCGGCGGTGTAGACGAACATCGTGCTCGAACCGTAGATGATGTAGCCGGCCGCCTCGAGATTCGTTCCCGGCTGGAGCAGGTCCGCGCTGGACACCTGGTCGCGGTTCGAGCGACGCTTCCAGATGCCGAAGATGGTGCCGACCGAAACGTTGGCGTCGATGTTGGAGCTGCCGTCGAGGGGATCGAACACCACGATGTAGCGGCCGGTGCCCTGCGTCGGTTCGACGAACACCGGGTCGGCCAGTTCCTCGCTGCCGTAGATGCAGACCTGACCGCGTGTCCCCATGCACCGCAAGAACACCTTGTTGGCGTACTCGTCGAGCTTCTGCACGACCTCGCCCTGCACATTCTCGTCGCCCGTGGCGCCGAGGATGTCCACCAGCCCGGCCTGATTGACCTCGGCGTTGACCACCTTGGCGGCGAAGGAGATGTCGTTCAGCAGGCTGGTGAAGTCACCGCTGGCGCTCGGGTGCAGGCGCTGCAGATCCAGGACGTGGGACTCGATGGTCTGGAGGTTGCGGGACGAATTGCTCATGGCTAGGGGGCCTCACGGGTACCGGCACGGGCGCCGGACAAGGGTCACAAATCGGTTCTCAAGGACCAATATACCAGTATCTGCCGTCCTCTCAACGATTCTCTTGCTTTGGGCAATTTTGTTTGCCATCGTCCCTGCAGGAAATCACGGTATTGGAACCGGTCTGCGGACCAGTCCGGAAGGATTCAGCCATGTCCGACGCGATGTACGACATCCCCTTTCCCGCCAACGAGCCCATCAAGGGCTATCTGAAGGGTTCTGCCGAGAAGGTGGAACTGAAAGCCACGCTCAAGAAGATGGCCGGCGAGAAGATCGATATCCCGCTGGTCATCGGCGGCAAGGAAATCCGCACCGGCAAGACGGTCGACTGCGTCATGCCCCACAAGCATCGCCATGTCCTGGGCCAGTACCACCAGGGTGGGGAAAAAGAAGTCAAGCTGGCCATCAAGGCCGCCCAGAAGGCCAAGAAGGAGTGGGCGGCCACGCCGTTCCAGCACCGGGCGGCGATCCTCCTGAAGGCCGCCGAGCTGCTGGCCGGCCGCCACCGCAGCGTCCTGAACGCGGCGACCATGCTCGGCCAGAGCAAGAATCCCTACCAGGCCGAGATCGACAGCGCCTGTGAGCTGATCGACTTCTGGCGGTTCAATCCCCACTACGCGCAGCAGATCCTCAGCGAGCAGCCCGACAGCGCACCGGGCATGTGGAACATGCTCGAGCAGCGTCCCCTCGACGGGTTCGTGTTTGCCGTCAGCCCGTTCAATTTCACGAGCATCGCCGGCAACCTGACCACCGCACCGGCCCTGATGGGCAACACCGTGGTCTGGAAACCTGCTTCCAGTTCCGTGTTTTCCGGCCATTACATCATGCAGATTCTCAAGGAAGCCGGGATGCCCGACGGCGTGATCAACTTCGTGCCCGGCAGCGGCGGCCAGATCGGTAATCCCGTCATGGCCAGCCCGGACCTGGGCGGCGTCCACTTCACCGGAAGCACGTCGGTGTTCCAGGGGATGTGGCGGCAGATCGGGACCAACATCCACAACTACGGCTGCTACCCGCGCATCGTGGGGGAGACCGGCGGCAAGGACTTCATCTTCGCCCATCCCAGCGCCGACGTCGATGCCCTGGTCACCGCCATGGTGCGCGGGGCCTTCGAGTACCAGGGCCAGAAGTGCAGCGCCGCCAGCCGCGCCTACATTCCGGCCAATCTGTGGCCGGAAGTCCGGCGCAAGCTGGTCGCCGAGATCGCGACGATCGCCATGGGCGACGTGACCGATTTCCGCACCTTCATGGGCGCGGTCATCGACAAGGGCGCCTACACGTCGATCAAGGGCTACATCGACCGCGCCAAGAGCAAGGAAGCCCGCGGCAAGGCCAAGATCATCGCCGGCGGCAAGTGCGACGCTAAGGTCGGGTATTTCGTCGAACCCACGGTCATCCACGCGACCGATCCCCATTACGAGACCATGGTCGAGGAGATCTTCGGGCCGGTGCTCACGCTCTACGTCTACGAGGAGAAGGATCTGCAGAAGACGCTGCGCCTGTGCGACACCTCGTCCGCCTACGCCCTGACCGGCGCGATCTTCGGCCAGGACCGGGCGGCGCTGATCCGGATGAAGGACGAACTCGAGGGCACCGCGGGCAACTTCTACATCAACGACAAGCCCACCGGGGCGGTCGTCGGCCAGCAGCCCTTCGGCGGCAGCCGGGCCTCGGGAACCAACGACAAGGCGGGCAGTTACCTGAATCTCGTCCGCTGGGTGAGCCCCCGCACGGTCAAGGAAACGTTTGACCCGCCGCGGAAATATCCTTACCCATACATGTCCGACCGTTAGGTCTTCTTCTGATGTAGGAACCTAATGATTGGGTGAACAAGGCGAGGGGCGGCTGGAGAGCCGTCCCTCAACTTTTTGGCCGCAGGCGGGGGAGATCGCGGTGGTGCCGGAGGTGGGACTCGAACCCACACGTTCCAAAGGAACACTGGATTTTGAGTCCAGCGCGTCTACCAGTTTCACCACTCCGGCACCTGCAGGGGTGGGCCCTAGAGTCCGTCAAGACCCTTCAAATAGGGGCATTCACGGCGGGATGGTAGTTCCGCCACGGGGGAAAGTCAAGCCAGGGAAATGTTTGACAAGATCCGCCTGAATGCTATATTTCCGGCTCGACTTGATCGGGTGGGGCCATAGCTCAGCTGGGAGAGCGCATGACTGGCAGTCATGAGGTCAGGGGTTCGATCCCCCTTGGCTCCACCAACTAACACCAAATGATGCATTGATTGGGCCGCCTTTGGGCGGTTTTTCTATTTATCAGATTGCGTTCTGGGTATACTGCTGGGTAAACACGTTACTTTAAACGCAGGCGCAATCCTAGGCCCTCATCTAAATTGTGCCTGACTGAATCGACACGGGCTAGGGGATCCCTGTGTTGTCGTCTGACGAATCATCCGCCTGTCTTATTCCTCCCGACGATGTAGGCATCCCAGCGTGGGCCGTTTTGTTCACGGTCCGTGATTGAAACCTTTCCGAGCGGTTATGATGACCAGCAAGGCGGGTAAATGCAACGGTGCGGCCCGCCTGAAGGAGGAATCATGAAGGTACTGATCGCGGGTGCTACGGGAATGGTTGGCGGGGATGCAGCTCGGATCTTGTCAAGCGGGGGCAACACCGTGCGTGCCCTGGTCCGGTCTACCTCCAACGCCGAAAAGATTGCTGCACTGAAGAGCGCAGGTATCGAGGTGATCGAGGGAGATCTCCG
>Ga0316201_10000267_pt1 | contig 27154 bp, 28 predicted proteins | sample CS6wburrow_MG_FD_204516 | JGI IMG/M metagenome (GOLD analysis project Ga0316201, IMG submission 204516) | Coastal sediment microbial communities from Delaware Bay, Delaware, United States - CS-6 worm burrow | ecosystem: Environmental > Aquatic > Marine > Coastal > Sediment | place: USA... | reverse complement strand
ACTGACGATATGGACTATGTGCTTGACTGCAATTGCGGCACCTCAAAATGTCGCGGTACGGTGACCGGTAAGGACTGGATGAAAAAGGATCTGCAGCGGCGATATAAGGGCTGGTTCTGCTGGCACCTGCAGCGAAAGATCGACGCCCTGTGATCTGGGTGCTGACATCACCGTTGCGGGCCACGGCGCAATCTACCGGGCTCTGGACTTTCTCCAGAAGGCCCAAGTCAGCTGCAGCTCCGATGCAACCACGATGATCAGGACCGCATGCGCAAACCACGGCAAGTCGCCAAACACGAGCACTACCGGTAGCAGGGTGAAGAAGAGCGCCATCGCGATGCGCCCAAAGGGCAGGTGCGGGACGTCGAAGCGCTCGTAGCGAATTCGGACGAAGTTAATATAGACCTCCATTGCGAGAATGATGGGGACATAGGGCAGCCAGTATTTCTGCAAAAAGCCGGGCAACAACAGCCATAGCCACAGCACGGTGGCGAAACTCAGGATCCGGTCGGCAACGCCATCGAGGTCAAAATTGGATTTCGGTGGCGCGCCGCGGCGTGCAAACATGCCATCCAACAGGTCGGTCAAGGCGGCGGCGACGTACAGACCCAATACCCACCATTTGAGGTCGTAGATGGCCAGAATCGTGATCGGTATAACGCTCGCGATACGCGACCAGGTGAGCGCGTCGGCGATTGTCCTGGCGGTATCTCGATTCATCGTCTACCCCGATCCAATTCCGCAGGGGTCCATAAGACAGCCAGGACCAGTGACGCTAGCCTATGTTCCTGGCGTAGACGGGTAACGAGTCGTCAATCGTGAGCCACGACTGCTTGTCTTCGGTCCAGATGTGGGCGCGAAGTACCGGCTGACCTGGGTCATCGAGACTGTTGAGAGTGACGTCAATCTCGCCGGGGCGATTCTCGTTTTCGTAAGTGATCGAGGTTCCGCAATTCGCGCAGATTCCGCGCGTGACACCCGGTGATGACTGGTGCCAGTGCATGTTACCGTGAGTTACCTTGAAACTGTCGCGCGAATGCGTTGCCCAGGCGACGACGGGTGCACCGGCCGAACGCTGACAGCTCTCGCAGTGACAGAAACAGGCGAACTTTTCGGGTGCCTCGGTCTCGTATCGGACGTTACCGCAGAAACAGCCACCCTCGATCACGGCGACTCTTTTCCCTGGTTCCTGTCGAGAAACTCGACATTTCCAGTCTCAATCGAGTATTCCGCACCGACAACAACGAGGTCACCCGCGTTGATCAGCTGTTCGAGGATTAGTGAGCCATGCGACAGCCTCTCCACGGACGCAAGGATATTGGCGCGCACCGCGGCCGCTGTCAGCGCGTCTTCGTCGAGATCCGAATTCGCAGCAATTACAGGCTCGATTGCAGGATGCACGCGGTCTACAATCGCGCGCAGGTTTGGTGAGCGGTGCGTCTGCTCAAGTGACAGTTCCTTGAGCGCGGCAACGACAACACCGCAATTCGAATGGCCGAGGACGACAACAAGCCGCGTTCCAAACTGACTTGCTGCAAATTCAATGCTGCCGATCTGTGAGGGTGCTACGACGTTGCCCGCGACGCGGATGACGAACAGGTCGCCGAAGCCCTGGTCGAATACCAGCTCTACCGGCACTCGCGAATCGGAACAGGCGAGGATGATCGCGAAAGGACTCTGTTCACCCGACATGCCAGCCTGGTGCGCATGCCGGGCAATAGACTCGCCCTCTGAATCACCGGCAACGAAGCGCCGATTGCCTTTGCGCAGTTTTTCCAGGGCGTCGGTGGGCGAGGTCATAGACAACGAGTATCTGGCAGCGGCCTGCTGCCCGCAAGGTGAATCGCAGAAGTTACCAGCGGTGCACGAACACAGCAGTGCCCGCAGGGAAGTTGTCCTGCCCCTTGACCAGTTCTACGTAGCCATCCGTTGCCGATAACGCGGTGAAATCGCCCGAGGTATTTGTCTTGACCGGCATTGCCAGCACCTGCCCGGCGGCGCTCGACAGCAGCCGCACTGGCTGAAAACAGGTGAGGTCCGGTGTAAAGCGAATGTCGACCGCCAGGGAGGCAAACTCGGGGGTATCTGCTGTCATCGACGACGCAGTTGCTAGCGCCGGGATAACGTACTGTCTGCAGCAGACCAGCGCCGAAACCGGGTTGCCCGGTAATGCGAACACCGTCTGGCCCTTCGGTCCGACGCCAAACCACATCGGTTTTCCCGGGCGCTGGCTCACCTTGTGGAACAGCACTTCGACACCGAGTTCAGCGAGAACTGCGGGAACGTAATCGGCTTTACCCATCGATACGCCGCCGCTCAGGATCAATACGTCGGCCGCATCAAGATGCTCGCCGATTCGTTCACGCATCAGCGCTGGTTCGTCAACCAGGTGGTCGTGACTACAGTCCGGGAAGCCGTGCGCATTCAGCATGGCCTGTATCGCCGGCCCGTTTGAAAGCCGCACCTGGTGCGGGGCTATCGGCGTGCCGGCAGGGACCAGTTCGTTGCCCGTCGAGATGACGCGAATGACGGGCCGCCGGCTAACCGCTACCTCTGTCAGTCCGCAGGACGCGATAATCGCGATATCGAGTGGTGAGATCGTTTTGCCGGGCGTGAGCAACTCTGTGCCTGCCTCGTGGTCGGAGGCGCGCGCATGAATAAACTGTCTGGGTTCAACGGCGTAGTCCGCAGCGACCGTAGCGACGCCATCCGCAACAGAAAGGCGCTCAACGGGAATAATGCAGTCGGCATTCAGCGGAAGCGCAGCGCCGGTCATGATTTCGATGCACTTTTCAGGCTGTAATTCGAGCGCAGCGTCGCCTGCCGATTGTGTTGCCTGGACAGGGAATTGTCGCCCGCCACTGTCGAAATCCGCAAAGGCGATTGCGATGCCGTCCATCATGACGCGGTCGAACGGTGGCTGGTCTCTTTCCGCACGAACCACTTCGCGCAGGACACGACCACTCGCGTCACCCAGCGCAGTAGTTTCGGCAGCAAGCCTTGGTATTGCCAACAGAATTTTTTCGCGGGCTTCGCCTGTCGTCAACATCGCCGCTCAGGTCTCCCTGGCAATAGCGCGATGTCCGATATCGCGGCGACAATAGACATCCTGCCAATGCACTTTGTCGACCGCCGCGTAGGCACGCTGCGCGGCAGCGGCAACAGTATCACCGAGCCCGACGACGCAAAGCACCCGCCCGCCGCTGGTGGTGACGGCGCCGCCGTCCATGACAGTGCCGGCATGAAAAACCTTCTGCGTATCGCTGTCGGCCTCGTCGAGGCCAGAAATCACCTTACCCTTGGCATAACTTGCCGGGTATCCGCCGGCAGCCATAACCACCCCGAGCGCAGCCCGGGAATCCCAATCGGCGCGCTGCTGGTTTAGCGTCCCTGTCAATGTTGCTGAACAGATTGCGACAAGATCAGATTTGAGGCGCATGAGTATGGGCTGAGTTTCCGGGTCGCCGAGGCGGCAGTTGAACTCGATGACTTTGGGGGTGCCATCCGCCATGATCATCAGGCCGGCGTAAAGAAACCCGAGATACGGATGGCCATCCGCCTGCATGCCCTCAAGCGTTGGGCGGATTACGCGGTCCATAATCTGCTGTTCGATATCGGCGGTCACGACCGGCGCAGGCGAGTAGGCGCCCATGCCGCCCGTATTGGGCCCCACGTCGCCTTCATCCCGGGCTTTGTGGTCCTGTGACGTGGCCAGCGGCAGGATGGTGTCCCCGTCCGTAACGACAATGAAGCTCGCTTCCTCGCCGTCCAGAAACTCCTCGACGACAATCCGGGTACCGGCATCGCCAAAGCTGCTACCTGTCAGCATGTCGGTCGCTGCCTGTTCGGCTTCCTCCAGTGTCGTTGCGACGACAACACCCTTGCCCGCGGCAAGGCCATCGGCCTTGATGACAATCGGCGCGCCCTGTTTGCGAATGTACTCCAGTGCCGGTGCCAGTTCGGAGAAGTTCTGATAGTCCGCCGTGGGTATTTCATGGCGCTTCAGAAAGTCCTTGGTGAAGGCCTTCGAGCCCTCCAGCTGTGCCGCTGCGGCGCTGGGTCCGAAGCAGGGCAGGCCAAGTTCATTGAATCGATCAACGACACCGGCGACAAGCGGCGCCTCGGGGCCAACGATGGTCAGGCCTACCTGTTCGCTTTGTGCCAATGTGGCCAGCGCATCAATGTCATCGGCAGAAACGGCAACGTTGCGGACCTTGGTTTCACGCGCGGTGCCGGCATTGCCCGGAGCAACCATGACCTCGGCAACGGCTGGCGACTGAGCGCATTTCCAGGCCAGTGCATGTTCGCGTCCACCCGAGCCGATTATCAGTATTTTCATGCCTTGCGTGCTCCGACTGTCAATTTCTGGCCTTCGCCTCAACCGCGCAGACGACAGGCTGCCAGCGTGCTCTAGTGGCGGAAGTGGCGCATACCGGTAAAGACCATGGCCAGGCCGTGCTCATTGGCTGCCTGGATAACCTCGTCGTCGCGCATGGAACCGCCCGGCTGGATGATCGCGGAGATACCAAATTCGGCGGCCGTGTCTATGCCATCGCGAAACGGGAAGAAAGCGTCGGACGCCATGACTGAACCCTTGACCTCCAGTTCCTCATCGGCAGCTTTAATAGCCGCGATCTTGGTGCTGTAGACGCGACTCATCTGGCCTGCGCCGACGCCAATCGTCATATGGCCCTTGCAGAAGATGATCGCGTTGGACTTGACGTACTTGACGACTGTCCACGCAAACAGCATGTCCTGAATCTGCCCGGGTGTGGGTGACTTGTCCGTGACGACCTTGAGATCTTCTGCCGTGATCACGCCGAGATCCGTGTTTTGGACGAGTAGTCCGCCGGACACCTTCTTGAAATCGAAGCCAGCGGTTGCCGAGTCCGCCCAGGAGCCCGTCTCCAGCACGCGGACATTCTTCTTGGCGCTAATGATCTCAAGAGCGTCGGCAGCCACCGTTGGCGCCACAATGACTTCGACAAATTGCCGCTCGACGATTGCCGCGGCGGTTGCGGCGTCAAGCGGGCGATTGAAAGCGATGATTCCACAAAACGCCGAGGTTGGATCCGTCTTGAATGCCTTGTTGTAGGCCTCGAGAATGCCGTCCGCGACGGCGACGCCGCAGGGGTTGGCGTGCTTGACGATGACGCACGCGGGCCGGTCGAACTGCTTGACGCATTCCAGCGCCGCGTCGCTGTCGGCGATGTTGTTGTAGGACAGAGCTTTGCCCTGCAGTTGCTTTGCGGATGCCAGTGATCCGGCAGGTGGGCGCTGGTCAATGTAGAAAGCAGCCCCCTGGTGAGGGTTCTCGCCGTAACGAAGTCGCTCCGAAAGCGAGCCCGCGTAAAGAAAGCGTTCGCCGAGCAGATCATCGTCGAGCGACGCTGAGAGATACTTCGTAATCGCCGTGTCATAGCTTGCTGTATGTGCGTAAGCCTTGGCCGCCAACCGGCGTCGATCTTCGAGCGACAGCGCGTTGTTCTTCAGGCTTTCGAGTACGGCTTTATAGTCATCCGGGCTGACTATGACGGCAACGCCGTCGTGATTCTTCGATGCTGCCCGAATCATGGCCGGTCCACCGATGTCGATATTTTCGATAGCGTCGTCGATAGTTGCGTCGTCACGGGCGATGGTCTGTTCGAACGGATACAGGTTGACAACAAGAAGATCGATCGGCTCGATGCCGTGCTCTTCCATAACGGCCTCATCAGTGCCCCGCCGACCGAGCAGTCCGCCGTGGATGACGGGGTGTAGCGTCTTGACGCGGCCGTCCATAATTTCCGGAAAGCCCGTTTTCTCTGACACCTCGATGACATCGAGCCCGGCTTCCCGAAGCTGGCGACAGGTGCCGCCGGTTGAAAGTACCTCAACGCCTAATTCGGCCAGTCCGCTTACAAAAGGAATCAGTCCACGCTTGTCAGAGACACTGACGAGCGCGCGTCGTACATTCAACATGATTACACCCGGTTGGAAAGGTAGGTGCCGATGCGGCACCTACTTGATTAGCAAATAAGTCCTGAGTTTCTTGCGCAAAGTGCCGCGATTAATACCCAGTATACCGGCCGCCTGGCTCTGGTTGCCGTGCGTGTAGTCCATGACGGCCTTGAACAAAGGGCGTTCGACTTCACCGATAACGAGATCATACAGCTCGCCCGGCCGATCGCCGTTCAGTGTCGTGAAGTACTGGTCCAGTGCGTCTTCTGTGTGTTTGCAAAGCGGTTTCTTGCTTTTCTTCGACGTTAGTTCCGTCGTCTTGTTCTTATTTCGCGCCACGTTTGTCAGTTCCCGAAGAATTCCCTTGTCAATCTGATCTGCTCTGAAGCCCGGTCGACGCGCACGACTTGATGACGAAACTCGTCGGCGTCATGCAGGCTGTTGCAGTACCAGGTCAGATGTTTGCGAGCCACTCGAACACCGGTTGTGTCCCCATAAAACCGGTGTAGATCGTTCAAGTGGCCGATCATAATATCACGCAATTCATTTTTTTCTAGCTCGGTATTTTCCACAGTCGGATTCACCAGCGCAGACAATTCTCGAAAGATCCACGGGCGCCCCTGGGCGCCGCGACCGATCATCAAGCCGTCTGCATTGGTTACACGCAATACCTCAAGCGACTTCTTCAAACTCGCGATATCTCCGTTGGCGATAACCGGTATCGATACAGCTGCCTTAACCGACGCAATGGTGTCGTATTCCGCCTCGCCGCTGTACCTGCATGCGCGCGTGCGTCCATGGATCGCCAATGACCTGACGCCCACGTCTTCCGCAATGCGTGCGACTTCAATCGCGTTTCTGTTCTCTTTATCCCAACCCGTCCGGTATTTCAGGGTGACAGGAACGTTGACCGCCTTGACGACTGCGTCGAGTATGGCTTCGACCAGCCGTACATCTTTCAATAGAGCGGAGCCGGCGAGTTTTCGGCAAACCTTCTTGGCGGGGCATCCCATGTTGATGTCGATGATCTGTGCGCCGCGCTCGACGCAGGCCCTGGCTGCGGTTGCCAGTTGCTCGGGCTCGGAGCCGGCAATCTGTACCGCTACCGGTTCTGCATCGAGGTCCAGGTCAAGCCGCCGCTGCGATTTGGGGGTTTTCCACAGGCTGATGTCCGCTGTCGTCATCTCGGAGGTCGTCATGCCCGCGCCAAAGCGGCGGCACAGGCGGCGAAACGGCGCATCCGTCACGCCGGCCATAGGCGCCAGTACGAACGGGCTGGACAGCTCGTAAGGGCCGATCTTCAGTGCTTTCATTTGAAGTTGGGAATATGGCAGCGCAGCTTGGCGTCCGGCTGCCGGTAGCATGCCTGCAGCTTGTATCCGGTTGCGTTGTCGGCGGGAGATTCGATCGTCATCACAGCCGTAAAGTTGTCGCCGGGACCTACCATCTTGCGAGGATCGAGGTCCTCCGTCAGATAGTCCGCCGGATCCAGCGTCTTCGTGCCAACGGTCTCTTCGAAACGGTCTGTCAACGAGATATTGACAAGCGGGTAGGGCAGCGGCTTGTCCGACGTGTTGCCGATACGTGAGATGACAGTCAATGTGTCGGCTTCTTCGTCGAGGGCGTCTCGTCGTGCCTCGAATCGCCAGCCCGTTACATCCCAGGCGGGCGACAGCGGCATGCCGATTGCGCGGTACAGCGGGCCGACAGTCTCGTTAAATGCTGGAATTGTCGCCAGCGCCTCGCGGGATTGATGCAGTACCTGCACGACGAGTAAAAGCACCAGGATGACAGCCGCTGCGGCCATGCCGCGACGCTTACCGCCTCGGCTCTTCTCGGCCTCGGCCTCGCGGGCCAGTCTCGCTTGTTCGGCCAGCTCTGCAGCTTCTGCAATATTCGCTTTGCGCTTCTCCTGCTCGAGTGCGGTGCGAACGAACTCGCCTTCCATGATGATTGATTCGAACCCGGTTCCGGTATCCTCCGTGTCGGGTTGCTCGTCGACCTCCGCGGTTGATTCTTCAGAGCCCTTGTTGCCAAAGACGATCGTTGAGGCGAACCCGTCTTTATCCTCAACGGCCATGCTGAGAAGTTCCTGGTCAATCAGCAGGTTGAGCGTCTGCTCTTCTTCGGTTTGCGGTGGTACTTCGTGCTCTGTCTCGGCGGCGGCACCGACGTCGACGTCGTCGTCCTGCGATTCGGCATCCAAAGCAGGATCTTCACCCTCCAGCTCGTCCTCAACGGCAAGCTCGTCATCTTCGGGCTCATCCTCAGCGGCGATATCATCCAGCTCGGACTCATCCTCAGTAGCAATATCGTCGAGCCCGGACTCGTCCTCAATGGCGAGGTCGTCATCCTCAGCCTGGTTGTCGAGCTGTGCTTCGTCGTCAGCCCCTGCAAAGAAACTCGTGTCAAAGACGTCCGACTGATCCTCAAGTTCCGCCATGGCAGTCTCTACTGCCCCAAACTCGAGTGGCGCTTCATCGTCCTCGACGGCGCCATTTTCGGAATCAGAATCCTGCTGCGTGACGACCTCCGCGTGCATTTCGACTGACGAGTCCGGTGGATCTTCCGGATCGTCCTCCAACTGCGACACCTCGCCCGTCTCATCAGCAAGCTCTAATTCTGAGACTTCGCCTGTTTCTTCGGCATCGTCAGTTGCCTCTGGCTCCGGATCGGCAGCGCTTTCATCCTCCAGCTCTAACCCGGAAGTGACATCTTCGTTTGCGAACGTCGCTGCCTCGTCGTCTTCGTCGTTGACAGGAGGCGCAACGACCTCCGTCTCATCGGCTCCGGCATCGAGCGCTTGCACGTTCGTCTCTTCGGCGGCTGCGGCATGCACACCGCTGAGGTCGATACCCATTGCCTCGGCTTGCAGTGCGAACTGCGTGTCCATATCCAGCGGGCTTTCGCTGCTTCCTGCACTTCCGGTGGCATTTTCTCCGTCGTCTGGAGCCTCAGCCTCTTCCAATGCTGCCAACTCTGCGTCGAGTGGCGGCACATACGGTTTCTGTGCCTCGGAAACCTCGCCCAGGATATCGGCCCACTCATCAGGTTCACCCAACGCTATGTCAACCGGCGTCTCGTCGAGATCTCGTGGATGCTCTGATTGCAGGGATTCCTCGGTCTGCGCCGCAATGTCGGGTTGAACCGCGACGTAAGACGACTCGTCATCGATGTCGAAGTCGTCTGGTAATGGCGTGTTGTCGTCGAAGCGAAGCTCATCCACCTCCGTCTTACCTGGGGCATTGGCGGATTCCTCGAAAATCTCGCTGGCGTCGATGTCATTCGGCGTTTTCGTCAGGAACTGGTCGACGGGTGTCGGCGACTCGTCAAGGAGCTCGTCAATATTCATGCCGCCGGCTGCAGCGTTCGGGTCAGCCGCTGCCGCATCATCATCGTCCAGCACGCGCCATTCGACGCCGGTGTCCTCGATTCGAATATCAGAGCCAGCGAGCTCGTCGAGGGTTTTCAACAGCGCTGCACTTTGTTCTGCCGATATGGCCATTGGTGCCTGCTCTTCAGGCTGTCGCGGCTCTGGTGTGAGCTCCGGCAACGGCGCGTCGATTTCCTTGGGCGTTGGCTGCTCGGGCATTTGCTCGGAGAGGTACTCCAGCGCATTGAACGCGATGCCACAGCCGCCACAACGCACCTTGCCCGCAGCCTGTTTCAAGACCTCGGCGGTGACGCGAAATGCGGTGCTGCAATCAGGGCATTGCGTATACATTTTCCTGAACTATCTCCTCTTACCGGCCAGACGCGACCAGGTTTGGCCGTCCTGCTCCCTGAAGACCGGTTCTTCGAACTCGATCCAGGGTTCATACGCCGCCATAACGGCGGGGGCTTGTTCACATAATACGCCCGATAAGGCAAGCATACCGCCACCTGAGACTGTTGATGTGACGGATTCGGCAAACTTAACAAGTGGCCCGGCAAGGATATTGGCGACGACGATATCGAAGCTCCCGGCGATCGCTTCCTCGCTGCCCTGCACCCGAAGCTGCCCGCCCACACCGTTGCGCTCCGCGTTCTGCTTCGTCGCGACAAGTGCCTGCGGATCGATGTCCATTCCCAGCGCGGAGCTACACCCGAGTTTCAGGCCGGCAATCGCGAGCACGCCGGAACCACAACCGTAGTCCAGCAGGGTCTTGCCGGTGAGTTCGAGGCTGTCCAGCCATTCGAGGCAGAGTGCGGTTGTGGCATGGGTGCCGGTACCGAAAGCGAGACCCGGGTCGAGTCGAATGACGACCGCGTCATGCTGCTCGACGACGCTGTCACCCGGGCTGATCCAGAGGCGCTTGCCAAACTGCATCGGTCGGAAATCCTTCAGCCACTCGCGCTCCCAGGCTCGATTCTCGAGACCTTCCACGCGATGCCTCGGCAACCGGGCGAGCTTGAGCGTCGCAAGCAGATCGTCTTTAAGTTGCTGAAGGTCGGTATCCGGTGAAAAAAGTCCGGTAATACGCGTATCAGCCCACAGCGGCGTTTCGCCCGGACCCGGTTCCAGTACCGGTTTGTCGCCGGCATCGCTCAACGTTACCGACCAGGCGCCGTGTCGATTGAAGATGGCCTCGATCTCCGTCGCGTCCAGTTTGTCAAGGTTCATGACAAACTGCAGCCAATCCACCGCTACGTCGCTCCCGGTCAAACCAGTCCGAGTCGTTTCTCCAGGTAGTGAATATCAGTTCCGCCGGCCTGGAACGCAGCGTGCTGAAAGATCTCCTGGTGCAACGGCACGTTCGTCTTGATGCCCTCGATAACGATCTCGTTCAATGCGCTTCGCATCCGCGCAAACGCAGCGTCGCGGCTGGCACCGTGCGCAATCAACTTGCCGATCATGGAATCGTAATAAGGAGGTACCTTGTAGCCGCTGTATATGTGGCTTTCGACACGCACGCCCGGGCCACCGGGTGAATGCCACAGGCTTACCAGTCCGGGCGAGGGCATGAAGCTATTCGGATCCTCGGCATTGATGCGACATTCGATCGCATGCCCCTGAATCTTGATGTCATCCTGCGCAAACTCGAGTTCTTCGCCGCTCGCAATCCTGAGTTGCTCGCGCACAATATCCACGCCCGTGATCATTTCGGTGACGGGGTGTTCGACCTGCAGCCGCGTATTCATCTCGATGAAGTAGAACTCGTCGTTCTCGTAGAGAAACTCGAAGGTTCCGGCGCTGCGGTAACCTATTTCGAGGCAGGCGTTCACACAGCGCTCGCCTATCCGCTTGCGTTGCTCTTCGGAAATTCCCGGTGCTGGCGCTTCCTCAATGACTTTCTGGTGGCGCCGCTGCATTGAACAATCGCGCTCACCGAGGTGGATAGCGTTGCCATGCGTATCGGCAAGTACCTGAAACTCGACGTGTCGAGGCGCCTCGAGGAATTTCTCCATGTAGACCACGTCGTTGCTGAATGCGGCACGGGCTTCGGCCTTGGTCACCGTGATCGCCGACGTCAGAGAAGCTTCCGAGTGCACCACACGCATACCACGCCCGCCGCCACCGCCGGAAGCCTTGATAATGATGGGATAGCCGATGTCCCGGGCAAGGCGAATGTTCTCATCTGGATCATCACCGAGCGGCCCATCCGAACCAGGCACGCAGGGAACGCCAGCGGCTTTCATTGCCTTGATCGCTGAGACCTTGTCGCCCATCAGGCGAATCGAATCCGCTTTGGGGCCAATGAACGTGAAGCCGCTCGACTCAACGCGCTCAGCGAAGTCTGCGTTCTCGGATAGAAAGCCGTAGCCAGGATGAACTCCTGTGGCATCGGTGACCTCGGCGGCGCTGATAATGGCCGGCATGTTGAGGTAGCTCTCCGTAGACGGCGGCGGCCCGATACAGACGGTCTCATCGGCCAACAGCACGTGTTTCAGGTTGTTGTCGGCCGTGGAGTGGACCGCGACCGTCTTAATGCCCATTTCACGGCAGGCGCGCAGGATTCGAAGGGCGATCTCGCCCCGATTGGCTATGACTATCTTGTCGAGCATGACAGTACCGCCCGTTAGTCGTTGTGACGTTGATCGATTACGAACAACGTCTGGCCATATTCGACCGGCTCACCATTTTGTACGCGGATAGACTTGATCACGCCTGAAACATCCGTCTCAATCTGGTTCATCATCTTCATCGCCTCGATGATGCACAACGTGTCGCCCTCGTTGACGCGGTCACCGACCTGTACATATGCGGCTGCTCCCGGAGAAGAAGCCGCATAGTAAGTGCCCACCATCGGCGAAGTTACTTCATAGCCGTCTTCCTCAGGTTCGGCCACTGGAGCAGCCGGGGCTGCCGCAGGTGCTGCGGACGGCGCCGCCGCGGCGGGCACCGGCAGAGGCGCCGCCACGGGCGCGGCGACCACGGGGGCATGCTGGGAGTAGCGGCTTATTCTCACGGATTCTTCGCCCTCCGTAATTTCGATCTCCGCAATACCGGATTCATCGAGTAGTTCGATCAGTTTTTTTACTTTTCTTATATCCATCTCTTAGTCCCCGCTGTTGGCTACGTGCTGACTGGCGGCCTGCACCGCCAACTCGTAACCGTGTGCCCCAAAGCCAAATAGGCAGCTAGCTGCAATATCGCTAAAAAAGCTGTGTTGCCGAAATTCCTCCCGAGCAAAGGTATTGCTGAGGTGAATTTCGATGAAAGGAATCCCGACGGCCAGCAGCGCGTCGCGCAGTGCAACGCTCGTGTGCGTGAATCCGCCCGGGTTCAGAATTATGAAGTCAACGCCATCGGCCCCGGCTTGCTGCACGCGATCGATAAGCTCGTGCTCGGCATTGCTCTGGAAGCAGCTGAGTGTATGTCCCAGCTTCTCGGCAAGCGCGGTCGAACGGGCTTCGATATCTGCCAGCCGGGTGGCGCCATAGACCTCGGGTTCTCGCGAGCCAAGAAGGTTCAGGTTGGGGCCATTAATGAGCAGGATAGTCGACATTGGGCGGACGTTTTGGCGAGATAGCCGAAGTTAGCGGCAATACTAACCTCTTTTTCCGACTTTAGGGTAGCTTTCGTCGCGCCGCCCTGTCCTCGATTGGTGTACCCGGCTTCTAAAGGGCGTTGAGTTCGCGCCTGGCGTCTTCCTTGACGATCTCCGCACGATCCAGTCGCGTCATCACATCAACGATAGTATCGAGGTGTTGTTGGTGCAGCTCGCCGATGAAAGCGCCCAGGTATTCGCCGTCCGAGGCGACGAACATTGTGAACGGCATGCCGATGAATTCGATCCCGGACGATTCGGCAACCGCCATAGCGTCCTGTTCGCCAACCAGTACCGGATAGTTGAACTCGGCGGCTTTCGCGTACTCAGCAACAGCCTCCGGGAAATCGACGGCGATGCCGATAACCTCGAAGCCGTTCGTGGATTGCGCGCTCTGGAAGGCCTTCAGGAGCGGGATTTCCCGCCTGCACGGTGCGCACCAGGTGGCCCAGAAGTTGATCAGCCGATTCTTGCCCTGCCACTCCGAGAAATTCCGTGGATTGCCGCCTATGTCTGGCAGCGTGAATTCCGGGTGCGTAACAGCTTCGATCTCGCGTGGCTCAACTATCGCCGAGCTTGCCGCAATGGCCGGCTCCTCGGCCTGTGGTTCAGGGATAGGCGCAAAGCGCGCGGCGTAAAACAACGCACCGCACAAGAGCGCAAGCAGCCCGGTTGCGAAAATCAACATTACTTTGGACACAGCTTGCCTTTGTCAGTGAGCCACTTGTGCGCTTATTGATGACGCGCCGCCCAGGGCTTGTTGCAGGTGTTCAACAAAGTCACCGGCTTCCATGTAACCGACGACTTCATAACCGTGGCGCTGCTGGCCATCCGAGCCGAAGAAAATAATGGTCGGCGGTCCGAATACGCCAAAGCGATTGAGTAATGCCTGATCCGCTTCATCGTTGTCGGTCACGTCGGCCTGCAGCCAAACCGTATTGGATAGTGTGGCCTGCACGGTTTCGTCTGAAAATGTGTAGGCCTCCATTTCCTTGCAGGATACACACCAGTCCGCGTAGAAATCCAGAAACGCGGTTTTCCCGGCGCTCGCCGCCGCCGCGAGTTCGCGATCCAGGTCGTCGACTGTCTTAACAGGCTTAAACGGGAGCGAGTGTTCCGCCTCGGCCATCATGGTGCCGCCGCCACCCAGGTTCACGCTTGCCAGAGGTTGCAGCGGATTGCTGCCACCCGTAAGCGAACCCAACAACAGGATGACGCCGTAGATAATGGCGAGGAAGCCGAAGCCCTTGCCGAGCTTCTGCGCCATGAGCGATTCGCTGGTCAGCGTCGTGAGGCCGCCCATGAACACACCGGCCATGAAGATCAACACGGCCCAGAGCAACATTGTCACACTGCCGGGGAGTATTCGGGACAGCATCCAGATTGCCAGGCCTAACATCATGAAGCCAAAGGCGTTCCTTACAGCAACCATCCACGGGCCGGCTTTCGGCAGGAGTTTGCCCTGCGCTGCGCCGACCAGGAGCAGCGGAGCGCCCATGCCGAGGCTCATGGCGAACAGCGCGGTGCCGCTGCGCAACATGTCGCCGGTCTGCGCCATGACGGTCAGTGCCGCGATCAACGCAGGCGCGACGCAGGCGGTAACGATGAGCGCAGACAACGCGCCCATGATAAAAGCGCCGACCATGGTGCCGCTCTTCTGGTTGCCGCTGATACCCGCCAGCTTGCTCTGGATGCCGCTGGGCATCTGCAGTTCGTAGGCGCCGAACATGCCGAGTGCGAGCACGACAAACAGCCCCGAGAACAGGATCAGGATCCACGGTTGGTTGAAAGTTGCCTGCAGCTGCATGCCCGCGGCGGCGGCGGCAATACCGGCGCCGGTGTAAACGAGCGCCATGCCCATGACGTAAGTAAGCGCAAGCGTAAATCCACGCATGGGTGTAACGTCATCGCCTTCGCCGGCAATGATGCCCGAGAGAATCGGCACCATTGGCAACACGCAGGGCGTAAATGCGAGACCGAGGCCGGCCAGGAAGAACAGCCCGGCGGCGACCCAGATGCTGGAGCCGGTGATGATGCCGGCCAGCCGTGCCTGTTCGCTGACCGGTGCATTATTCGCCGGCAGTGCAGACAGATCCGACACGGCCGAGGCTTGCGGCAGGCTGACAGTCAGAACGCGCGTTTGCGGCATGTAACAGAGTCCACCCTCGGCGCAGCCCTGGTATTTCAGTTCAAGTTCGAGGTCCATGGCCTCAGGAGTCGCGCGAGCAATCGCCAGCGGCGCAAGAAAGTCTTCCAGGTAGACTTCCATTTCCCCGAAATACTCATCGACCTTCATCTTGCCTTTGGGAAGATCGAGTCGGCCTGTCTTGGCCTTGTCGTTCAAAGAGCGTACGGCGATCTTGTCCTTGTACAGATAGAAGCCCGGGACGACGCGAAAGCCGATCTGGACCGCGTTGCCATCGACGGGCAGCACTTCCGGGAAGAAGACCTCATCGACCGGAGGGAACTCGGTGCTCTCACTGGTATCGGCTCCGAGCGAGCCCAGCGACAACTTTGGTGTGCCGCTTGAGACCTTTCTCAACTTGACGGTTTCCGTCCAGGTCTGTGGCGGATAACACAGGCCGAGGTCGGCGCAGCCCTGGCTCTTGAGGACAAGCTCGGTGGTTTCGGGGCGATCGCCTGCGACGGTGTAGGGGATCGTGACGAAGAATCGGTCACGATACACCTGCTGCTTGCCAAAGAACTCGTCTTCATGCGCAAGTCCCTCAGGCAGCTCCGGCTCGCCCAGAACCAATGCGCCGTCGGCCGACTCAAAGCCGAGACGCTTGCGATACAGGTAGTAGCCCTCGGCGATTGCCCAATCGACTTCCAGCGCCGTGCCGGTATCGGAAACGACGTACTGGAAAGCCTCGGTGACCCGCAGAGGCTCTTCGTCCGCGTAGGCCGCTACCGTGAGGCATGCAGCAATCAGGAGGGTGGCAAAGCTGTTTCTATTGATCGTCATAGGCGTATGAATTGTCGGTTTCGGGGCTTGCCCGTACACGCTAAGACCTGCCGGGCGTGGCGAATGTTACTTGAAACCGAGCCGGTGTCTTGGATACAGGTCCGATTTTTGGTCGAAAAGTCGTCGGCAAAGGCTTGTAATTCTGGTGGCCAACCCTATCATTAGCACTCCTCGTGACCGAGTGCTAACAACGCTCGGCCCAAAATCCGAAGAAAATCGGTTTTAAATTAACAACTTATAGGAGTTAAGCACCATGAAGATGCGTCCGCTTCATGATCGGGTCATTGTTAAGCGCATGGAAGAAGAGCGCACATCACCCGGCGGAATCGTCATTCCCGATGCTGCGGCTGAAAAGCCCATCAAGGGTGAAGTTATCGCTGCAGGTAATGGCAAGATTCTCGAGAACGGCGAAGTCCGCAAGCTCGACGTCAAGGTCGGCGACAAAGTCCTGTTCGGCAAATACGCCGGTACGGAAGTCAAGGTTGAAGGTGATGAACTGCTGGTGATGAAGGAAGACGACATCATGGCGGTTATTGAGGGCTAGACCTCCTTACACCCCTATCTCACATAACTACGAGGCGGCCCCGGTCGTCTGAGTCAACAGAGGAATTTCAAGATGGCTGCTAAAGAAGTACGTTTTAGCGATGATGCCCGGCAGAAGATGTTTGCTGGCGTCACCGTTCTGGCTAACGCGGTAAAAGTGACCCTGGGTCCCAAAGGCCGCAACGTCGTGCTCGACAAGAGCTTCGGCGCACCGACCGTCACCAAAGACGGCGTTTCCGTTGCCAAGGAAATCGAACTTGAAGACAAGTTCGAGAACATGGGCGCACAGATGGTCAAGGAAGTTGCTTCCCAGACCTCTGACATTGCTGGCGATGGCACCACCACGGCTACGGTTCTGGCCCAGGCAATCCTTCGTGAAGGCCTGAAGTCGGTTGCCGCCGGCATGAACCCGATGGACCTGAAGCGCGGCGTCGACAAAGCATCTGCGGCGATCGTCGAAGAGCTGAAGAAACTGTCGAAGCCTTGCGAAGACGAGAAGGCGATCTCACAGGTCGGCAGTATCTCTGCTAACTCGGATCCCGAAATTGGTGAGATCATCTCCGATGCAATGGGCAAAGTTGGCAAGGAAGGCGTTATCACCGTCGAAGAAGGCTCGGGCCTCGCAAACGAACTGGACGTGGTCGAAGGCATGCAGTTTGATCGTGGTTACCTGTCGCCTTACTTCATTAACGATGCCAACAGCCAGCAGGTCGAGCATGAAAACCCGCTAATTCTTCTTTACGACAAGAAGATTTCGAACATCCGTGATCTTCTGCCGGTACTCGAAGGCGTAGCGAAAGCCGGACGCCCGTTGCTGATCGTGGCAGAGGACGTTGAAGGCGAGGCGCTCGCGACGCTGGTCGTTAACAACATCCGCGGCATCGTGAAAGTCGCCGCCGTCAAGGCACCGGGTTTCGGTGATCGCCGCAAAGCCATGCTGCAGGACATCGCTGTTCTGACGGGTGGCCAGGTTATCTCCGAAGAAGTCGGTCTGTCGCTGGAGAAAGCAACGCTCGAAGACCTCGGCGAAGCCAAAAAGATCCAGATCACCAAAGAAGCCACAACGATCATCGATGGCGCTGGTAAGGGTGCTGACATCAAAGCTCGCGTCGAGCAGATCAACGCCGAGATTGCAGACTCTTCGTCGGATTACGACAAAGAGAAGTTGCAGGAGCGTGTTGCTAAGCTGTCCGGCGGTGTAGCTGTCATCAAGGTTGGCGCGGCTACCGAAATCGAGATGAAAGAGAAGAAAGCTCGCGTTGAAGACGCGCTGCACGCGACTCGTGCGGCTGTCGAAGAGGGCGTTGTCCCCGGCGGCGGTGTTGCTCTGATTCGTGCCGTCAAGGCGATCTCGAAGCTGAAGGGCGATAACGACGACCAGAACGTCGGAATTGGCATTCTGAAGCGCGCGGTCGAAGAGCCGCTCCGTCAGATCGTCCGTAACGCCGGTGGCGATGCCAGCGTCGTGCTGAACGCTGTTGCCCAAGGCAAAGGTAACTACGGTTACAACGCGGCAACTGGCGAGTACGGCGACATGATCGAACAAGGTATTCTCGATCCTACGAAGGTTACGCGCTACGCGCTACAGAACGCAGCCTCCGTATCCGGCCTGCTGTTGACGACCGAAGCAATGGTCGCCGACGCTCCGCAGGACGACGCGGGTGGCCCGCCGATGCCGGACATGGGCGGCATGGGTGGCATGGGTGGTATGGGCGGCATGATGTAAGGAGCCGCGTCTGTCTCGACAGACGTCGCTCTCGCACATCCATGTGCGCTGCGACATAAAGCCATCCTTGGCCAAAAAGGCCCGGCAATTGCCGGGCCTTTTTTTTATGGATCCGAATCCGGGCCTCTCAAAACAACAGATTGTGTTGTCCGCACCGCCGCCTGCTCGGCGGTCTCGAGTTTTTCTATAAATGCGTCGAACTCGGATTGAACGCGTCTGGCCTCATGACGCCTTTTGCGCTGATGGGTTGCCTCGCGCTGCCGATCGTGGGCGGCTTGCTGCTGGAATTTGCAGCCGCCATCGCAGTAGGTCTCACCTGGCTTGTATCCGCGGCGCCTTTCTCTGTCTCTCTCGTCTTTTGACTTGGCAATCTCCACTGCCGTCAAAATGATGGCCCCGGCCGCGAACTGCGCGGACTCCTTGACCTGCGTGCCAGTGCAGCCTCCTAGAAATACCAACGTGAACAGCAGGCAGTAAGGTTTGACGAGCATCGGAGTACCGGTCAACGAATAACTCTTCCGATTTTAGCAAGAATGGCGGCCAGGCAAACTCTACTCGGCACTCAAAACAGAAAAAGGGCCGCAAGTGCGGCCCTTCTTGCTGCTGGTTTTTGCTTTGCTAGGACTGCAGTTTTTGTGCCCAACCGTCGGCGACCGTCTTGGCTGCGTCTCTGCCACCGAGACCAAACGCCAGCGCGGTTGCTACTGCGACACTGCCCAGCGTAAAGCCGAACGCCATTGTCACGATATTGTCGGCCAGGCCCATCGCCTTCAGGCCCATCGCGAGTACGAGGCCGAGAATAGCGATTCTCGCAATATTCGCGACGCCACTGCTGCCATGGCTCGATAGCTTGTTATAGGCGATCGTGCCCAGGAAGTTACCGATGATCAGTATCACGCCGCCAACCAGGATTCCGCCACCGAACTCAAGAACCCTGGCAAACACCTCGGAGATGATATCGATTCCAAGGATGTTCACGGCGGCTGTGGCTGCAGCGACCATCGAGAAGAACATGATTGCAAAACCGACGAGCCGTGTAGGCGTGAACGATTCGGTAAACATGCCCTGTATACCCATCTTTTTTGGCAGCGCATTGATATTGGCGCCTTCGAGCAGCCCGCTAAGAATATAGATGACAAATTTCGCGGCGAAGAAGACCACCAACAATATGATGCCAGCCCCTACGATGTTGGGGACCGCAGTCATTAGCTTTTGGATCATTGACGATGCCGGGTCGGAGATCGCCGGAATATTCAAAACCCCCAATGCCGAGACCGCGATCGGCAGCAGGACGATTGCGAAAACAAGAGCGACACCAAACCTTGAAATGCTGATGTCCTCGTTGCCCGTTCGCTCGGCCAGTTGCTCGTCTACCTTGGCGAGCGCTACGCCCGCCAGCTGCGAAACGACTTTAGCGATTACCCATCCGGCGTAAGCGATAACACCGGCGCCAATGATGTTCGGCACAGCTGCGGTGAACTTGCTGACCATATCTTTGAGTGGCTCCAATACATCTGTTAGCCCGAAGTGCTGCAGCACGGCCATGAGCACGAAGATCGTGAGTACGGCCTTGATCAAAGAGGCGATCGGCGATGCAAGGTCAACGACCGATCCATCCGGGTGCGTACGCTGCAGCACCGAGACTTTCGCAAGCATGCGCTTGAAAATGCCGGCAATGAATTTGACGACATAAAGGCCTATTACAAGAATCGCGAGACCAATCAAAGCGTGGCCAAGCGCGCTGGAGCCAGCGGGCCCCAGGAATTCCATTATCCGGTTGGTGACGTCGTTCATTTTCTGATGCTCCTGAGTGTCTCGCCAGTAGTAACGAATCTTCACTGTCAGTATTGCGGATAAGGCCTGCTGCCGTAACGGGTGAATTGTTAAGAATTGTGTCGTGCGGCGGGGCTAGAACCTCCAGGGTTCCGCTGCAGCGATCGCGACTGGTTGTTCAGGCATGCCGCAACGTTGTTTCCTTTCCGGAGAATTTGAATTGTGTGTCAATGCGGATATCTCCGAATTGCGTTATTGCGCAGTGGGTGTAGAAAAGATGTGCTGGCGGAGGATTGCCAGCGTTGCAAAGGGAAGGAGGTGTGTCACATGTCAATCCTGCATAAAATCGAGCCCCGCAAAAGGGCGGTTGATATAAGACGGACGGCGCCTCTCACCCACAGCATGGAGGAGTTCTTTGAGGACTTCCCACCACGCCGCTGGATGGAGACGTTTGAACCCTTTGGGTGGAAGTGGCCGAGAGATGTCGATCTGGAGCGAAATTTTCGCCTCGACATCATTGACCGCGACAAAGAGTTCGTTGTCCGTGGTGAACTCCCGGGTGTCGAGAAAGACGACATCGACGTCACGATCGCAGGCGGTCGCCTGATGATCGAGGCCGAGAGGGAGTTTGAGGAGGTCGATGAGAAGGAAGAGTTCTATCGGCACGAGCTGGGCTACGGCAAACTCATGAGAACTGTGATGCTGCCGGAAGAAGTGGATCCCGAAGCGATTCATGCCGAGCTAAAGGATGGAATCCTGACCATCACGCTTCCGAAAGTCCACGCGGCGGAAAGACACACAGTCAAAGTCGCCTGACGACTCACTGCTGTGTGATATTGCCGGGGCGGCTACGGCCGTCCCGGTTTTTATTTGCGTGCCAAACGCTGCCGCCGTTGTTGCCACTTCCAGGCGATGCGTGTCCCGAGCAGGACGGCAAGTATGGCGGCATAAATGAGCGGCTCGGTGATGTCCTGTTTAACCTGCCACCAGTAGTGCCAGACACCCAGAATGCCAATGATGTAGGTAGCGTTATGCAGCGTTTGCCAACGTCGCCCGAGACGGCGTCGCATTCCGTCGGTGGACGTTACGGCAAGCGCCGTCAGTAGAACGAACGCCACGAATCCGATGGTGATGAAGGGCCTCTCCGTCAGGTCCTCGAGAATTGCTGAAAACAAGACGGCCTGGTCGAGTATCAACCAGGTCAGGAAGTGCATGAGCACATAGAAGAACGTAAACAGGCCGAACATCCGGCGGAATCGCGCCAGCCAGTTCCAGCCCGTCAGCCGCCGCAGCGGCGTCACGGCGAGCGTGATCATGATGAAGCGTAGCGCCCAGTTACCCAGGCGATCGAGAATTTCCTCGACCGGATTTGCGCCCAGCCGTCCTGTGAGTTCGAAGGCATCTGTAACGACAAGGGCGGCTGGCACCAGGCACAGCAGGAAAATAGCGGGCTTCCAGATACGTCGAATCTGTTGCAGCGTACCCACGCGGAAACTTAGAAATTGCGACGCAAGTCGAGATCTTTGTAGAGATGCGCAACCTCGTCGCCATAGCCGTTGAACATCAGCGTTGGCTGCTTACTGGCAAACAAGCCCGAACCAATGCGGCGTTCTCGAGCCTGGCTCCACCGCGGGTGATCGACTTCAGGGTTAACGTTGGCGTAGAAGCCGTATTCGCGGGGCTGCGACATGTTCCAGCTCGTCTTGGGCCGACGTTCCGTGAAACGTATGCGAACGATGCCCTTGATGCCCTTGAAGCCATACTTCCAGGGAACTACTAGTCGAATGGGAGCGCCGTTCTGGTTTGGCAGATTCTCGCCATAGAGTCCTACGGCCAGAATGGCAAGCGGATTCGTTGCTTCGGCAATGGTCAGCCCTTCACGATAGGGCCAGTCGAGGGAGCGTCGACGTATGCCCGGCATGCGGGTCGCGTCGTTCAGGGTTTCAAACGCGACATATTTCGCTTTGGACGTCGGCTTGAAGTGCTTGACCACGTCGGCCAGCGAGATGCCGACCCAGGGAATGACCATCGACCAGGCTTCCACGCAACGCATGCGATAAATGCGCTCTTCCAGATCGAAAGGTTTGACGAAATCGTCAAAGTCAAAGCTGCCGGTCTTTTCGCATTCGCCTTCGACCTCGATTGACCAGGGGCGCGGTTCGAAGTCCTGGGCGTTCTCGAATGGATCGGCTTTGCCGGTACCGAATTCGTAGTAGTTATTGTAGGTCGTGATGTCTTCGTAACTGTTCGGCCTTTCGTCCGTGCTGAAGCGGCTCGAGCCTACATCGGGGAGTTTGGCGCGGCGGGTATCCGGAATAATGGCGCCGAGCGCGGAAGCGCCGGCGAGCGAGCCGCCGATAGCCGCACCTGCGCGCATGAAGTCACGGCGATTAAGGTAATTTTCCTTGCTCGTTATCTCTGACGGACGAATGTCCGCGGCTTTCTTGATCAACACGCAACCTCTCCAAATTACAGGCTCTGTCACCAGGACCGGCCTCTCCCTTAAAATATTGCACAATTCGTCGCGCGGAGAGATGCTTTGGTACAAATTGTTACCGGGAGCGCCGCCGTCAAACCCTCCACAAATACCGATTCGAGCAAGATACTCGTTTTTTACTACGGGGCTACTGTCATTTTCCTCGTGCTCGATTATGCCTTCGGCTTGAACATACGTATCGCGTTCCTGGAGCCTTATCCGGAAGCCAGGCTGGCCTACTACGGTATCTGCTTCGTTTGCCTGGGTCTCATGCTGTGGCGCCCGCCGTGGACCGTGCTAATAGGCGCGTTCGAGTCAATCGTGACACTTTCCGCACTGATTATCGGTATGGGCATGCGGACGCTGTTGGTGTCCGACCAGATGTTGGAGACGGGCAGCGGCGTGGTCACGATGCCGGAGATTTACAATTTCCTGATTTCAGGCGCTGTTGCGTATTTCGCCTGGGTCCGGGGTATTAGTCGTCTGAAAGGCACTAATTTCGATCAATAGCGTCGAAAATCGAAAAAAATACGAAAAATTGTGCGAATTTTGGCTAATCGAATCGGTCGATTGCGTGCAGCAGAACACAAGCCGGATAAACCGCTATTCAAGAACGAGAAAATCTGAGAAAAAGATAAAAAAAAGAACTAAAAGTGGCGAAAAGATTCCATTATCTTAAAAAAACATATTAAACAATTGTCTCTGTTGCCAAGACTTCGGGCGATCACCCCGTCGATAGTATGACTCTATAGTCGCTATTTAATGTGTTTTAGCGACATTTTCGTGACTTTTGGTCGATATAGGCAAAAAGTCAGACAAACTTTCTTCCGCTTTAGGCGTCGAACAAGTAAGAGGGCGTCGTTCATGCCGGGTTCAAGCCCTTGGCCCTATGCTTGAGATTACCCGCACCGCCCCAATTTCTGCGATGACAAGGAGGATTGAACCGGTGAGCGAAAGACTATCCAACATCATCAGACGCGACAGTCGCTTTACGCCTGCGGCGTCACTGAATGTCGAGGTGATCGCGGATTTCGTCTGCCCGTTCTGTTTCATAGGGAAACGCAGGTTCGACGAAGCGTTGCACGCCGTAAAAGGCCCGTCGGAGGTGAGCTGGTATCCGTTTCAGCTGAATCCCGCGATCCCGGCGGAGGGGCTGTCGTTCGAGGAGTATCTGACGCAGCGCTTCGGCAGCACGGCCAATGTGCAGCCGGTGCTCGACTATCTGACAGCGGAGGGCAAGGCAGCCGGTATCGATTTTCGATTTGACCGCCTGCGTCACGTACCAAATACGCTTGCCATTCACCAGCTCATGTTGCTTGCCGAGTCGAGGCAAGTCGATCAGTCAGCGCTTGCAGAGGACCTGCTATCCGCTTTCTTCGAGCATGGACGCAACATCGGCGACAGTGACGAACTCGTCGCTATTTCCGACGTTCACGGCATCACGGCCGACGATGTTCAGGAGGCGATCAAAGAGGACAAGATTAGGCAACTGGTCCTGACCCGTGAACGGCACGTGCGCGGCAGTGGCATGTCCGGCGTGCCTGGATATCTTCTGAACCGGCGCCTGCTAGTGGTCGGTGCACAGAGTACGGATACTTTTGTCAACGCATTCGATCAGGCAATGTTCGGTGTGGGTACTGATGCGTTGCTGTCACCGGCGCTTCACTAACCAGTCAACAATCAGACGATTCACCGCATCAGGCTTTTCCTGCTGACTCCAGTGTCCGCAGCGCTTAAGCATGTGGACCTCAAGATCGCTGAGCAACGGTTTCATAGCGGCGATGTGCTCGGGCATGATAAGCACATCGTCATCGGCGCCGATAAACAAGGTGGGAATATCGATTGTCTGCGAGACGCCTTCCAGTCGCTTCCAGTTATGTGTCCAGTTTCTATACCAGTTGATGGAACCGCGAAAACCACTGGCCGCATAAGCTGACGCATAGTAGTCGCGTTCGTCTCTTGTCAGCAGCGGTTCGCCGCCGTGATCCTCTTTGGACAGCGCATTGATCAGGCTGACGACCTTCTTGTCAGCCGGTAGCTTGTCGAATAATTCCCGACTGATCTGGTTTCGCCGCATCGTGACGTCGAAAAAGTGGCTCGGATCGAGCGCGAAGACACGTTCCGCCTCGTCGGAATCCTGGAAGTTAACGATGTAGAAGTCATCTCCGTAGCGCTGGCGCCAGATCGATATCGGGTCCTCCGCCGAGCGGGGATAATGCGGGATATTTAATATGACAAGTTTCTCTATACGCTCCGGCGCCAGCATCGCCATCTGCCACAGCAACAGCGCGCCCCAGTCGTGGCCGATAAATATCGCGCTCGGGAGTTCGAGCGTGTCGAGAAGTCCGTGTACGTCACTGATCAGTTCGTCGATGCGATAGTCCGATACTTCAGGTGGTGCGCTGGTTTTGCCATAACCCCGTTGGTCAGGCGCGATTGCCCGGAAGCCCGCTGCAGCTAACGCCGGCAGCTGGTGCCGCCACGAAAAAGCGAGTTCAGGAAAGCCGTGCAGCAAGACAACGGCTGGTCCCGTACCTTGCTCGTAGACGGCCATGCGGATGCCGTTCGAGTCGACAAAATGAGGCTCGGGAAACATGCGATTGAGTGTGACAGGATTCGCCAAAAAGCCAAGACGCGTGTCAGGGAACGGACTATTACGTATTCTCAGTGACCATCTTGTCGACAACACTGCACAAGTCACATAACCAGGAGAAAACAAAATGACCACACCCCTTTCTTCCCGGAGGCTCTGCGCCGGCGCTACGCTTGTCCTGATGCTGGCCGTATCCGCCGCCGCAAACGCTTCGCATCACGGAGGCGGCAAGCAACATAAAATGCCCGCTTTCGCTGATTTCGATTTGGACGGCGACGGCGCAATCGTCGCGACGGAATTTTATGAAGCGCGCGCCGCGCGCATGGCGGAGCGTGCCAAAGCGGGTGGCAAGATGAAGAATGCCGCAAATGCTCCGACTTTCGAGTCAATTGATCTGGATGATGATGGCAAGATTTCAGCCGAGGAATTCGCAACACATCAGGCCGAAATGAAGCAGAAGAAGCAGAGTAAAGAGAAATGACGGATGCACGCGAGCGGCTGCTCGAACTGCGTGCGGCGCTGGAATCGGATGCTGAGGCTGCCGGGGGTTCGGCGGCTATCGTTGAGCTCGACCAGTCGAAGGTCGGCCGCTTGTCGCGCATGGATGCGATGCAGGCGCAGGCAATGGCGCAGGCCTCCGCCCAACGGCGCGAGGCCACGTTGCGACGGGTAGCCGCCGCCCTGCAGCGCATTGATGACGGCGAGTATGGTGCCTGTCTCGAGTGTGACCAGCCGATCAAGCAGAAACGACTCGAGTTTGACCCGACGGCGTTGCTTTGCATCGACTGCGCGAGTCGCGCAGAAAACAAAGGCGCCTAAAGGTAATTCATCGAATTGACGTTGCAGCAGTGTCGACGTTAACTGCTAGTCGCGATCGAAAAGGCAAACTTCCGAAAGATGAGGACGCAAAGCTACGGGTCCCCGCATCCTTCGCGACGTCGTTAAGCCTTCACGAGGGACCGCAGATCGCCGGGCCGCCGAATCGCAATGGTGTATTGGGCACGTTGTGGAGGTAGGCGGTGAACACGATCAACAAACACAAGCTTCTGAGGGCGGTTCTTTATACCGGGCTCGCCACGGCACTCGCTACAGGCTGCGCCAACAAGCCGCCCATGAACGGTGACATGTCTGTCGGCGCCGCGATGTCTATGAGTCGCAGCGACTTCAAGGACTACTCGCTTTTCCAGGGCTCTCAGGATTGCAGCGACATGGGCTGGAAGCTGTATGGCGAGTTTGATCCAGGCGTCAGAGAGAAAGTGGTCTTTGAAGGCGGCTACGCGCAAATGGGCGACACGACGTTTGACGGGCTCTGGCAAGGCGTTAGCGATCAGGGCACGATCGAGACCGACCTTTTCGAGGCCAGCGTGGGCTATCGTTATCCGTTCACGGAAAAGTTCTCAGCCGGTGGTCGCGTCGGTGCCGCTTATGTTGATGTCCAGGAAGACGAGACCTATGCCGGTACACCGGAGTCGCATTCCGCGTCTGAAACGGTGCCGTTCGGTGGCGTCGTATTTCGTTACGCGATTGGCGAGAGATGGGGCATTGCGGCGCACTACGATCGCTACCTCGACGTCGGCAAGGTCGGTGAGACGGGTGAGGGCGATATCGACGTATACGGTATCAACGCGGATTTCAGATTCGGAGACAGCAGTAGCAAATAGCACAATCTGACGCATCCAACACGATGCCGAAAGTTCGCTCCGGGGTTGATTGCAGCTCCGGGGCGATGGCGTAGTGGCGCATAATTGCGATCGGCGCGCAGATTGAGAGGCAATCGAGTAGATGGCCTTTTTCTTTGGTTTTCCTTGTGTTTTGCGGCGCCGGCAAGTAATTTCCTCCGCAAGACGCTGAAGGGGACAAACAGGTAGCCCGCTTGAGCTACAGCGACCGGAGGATAGTGAGAGCTCCGGGTTCGAGTCTGCCGAATATCACCCCGGAGTCGCCGCCCGAAAGGCTGGACCGAGTAAGCGCGGCCGAGTGGCTCACGAAACGAGCGACGGATAGTTGGTTTTCGGCCGAATGTCCACGAGGCGGCGCCATTGAAGAATGGCCTGCGAAACCGGGTGGTACCGCGATGAATAAAGATCGCCCCGGGTGCACATGATGCGCCCGGGGCGTTTTTGTATTTGAGGATCAGATTTTGGCAGCGAAGAAAGCCTTATTTAAG
>Ga0316201_10000266_pt1 | contig 27187 bp, 31 predicted proteins | sample CS6wburrow_MG_FD_204516 | JGI IMG/M metagenome (GOLD analysis project Ga0316201, IMG submission 204516) | Coastal sediment microbial communities from Delaware Bay, Delaware, United States - CS-6 worm burrow | ecosystem: Environmental > Aquatic > Marine > Coastal > Sediment | place: USA... | reverse complement strand
GAGAGATTCAGGGTCAGTGCGGATGGCGCCATCCAGCAAGTCGATTCTGTCCCCGAAGCCGCCCGAACGCGAGGCGAGAGCTTGGCCAGAATGCAGGGAGAGCACAGCTATCTGAGGATCGGGCACAGCTCGACGACGGTGGAGGCCAGTCTCGACCCGGCGCAGGGCCGCCAGGTCGTGTTCCGTCTGGACGCCAGCGACGGCACCCTGCGCCTGGAAGAGCCCTATCCCTTCCTGGTTCCGGCTACCCCCGGAATGGAACCGCCTGGCGCTCCCGGTGAAGTCTTGCCGACCGCGCCGGCGCCCGGGCCGATCGCCGGCTCCGAGTGTGTGGACTACCCGTGGCGCCGACCACCGCCCCGGCCTTCGGCACCGCTGCTTTCAAGCGGCTGCGAGGTCGTCGACACGGGTTCGCTGCTCCGGACCGCGACACTCGATTGGACCTGGGTTCTCTATCATCGCGAGTCCGTCTACGGGGCTCCGCCCGATGTCCTCGATCAAGACCTGGACCTGTTTCCAGATTCGGTGAACGAGGCGGAGCTCATCCTGCTGGCCGGTCGGGTCGGCGCCGCTGCTCCGCGCCCGGTGTGGCATGATCGAGCCGAGGAAGCCTATGAGTTTCTGAGACCGCCGCGTGCTGCTCCGCTGGCCGATGGGACCCTGCTCATGATTCACCGCCGGTGTCTCGCCGGCACGGGCGGCTGCACTGACTATCCGTATCGCCTGACTCGTGCGGGCAAGGTCGAGCCACTACGCCCGGCGTACGCCGAGCAACTGAAGCATCGACTGCCCCGCGGCTCACGGATGGCGAAGGGCATCCAGCTGGAGCCTGATGGTCCGACCGTCAGGGTAGCCGTGTACCTGCCGGCCGACGCGAACTGCTGCCCGTCCCTGTTTGCTACCGGTATACTCCATATGGTGGGCGATTCACTGGTCGCCGATTCCATAGTCATCGGGTCCTCGGCCGATTCGCGAGATGCGGGGATCCCGAATGGTGCGCGTCGCCGGTGACCGCTGGTCTGACAAGGTGGAGTGGGACATTGAACGAAGGTGCCAGACGCAGGCGTCCGCTTATCGTGGCGAACTGGAAGATGAACCTCGGCCGAACCGACGAGGCCCTGGCCCTGGTCCGTCGGCTGCGTCCGGCTCTCACGGCCGTGGAGGCGGTGGATGTAGGTATTTGCGCACCGTTCACAGTCCTCGCTACCCTGGCAGAGGTGCTGCGGAATTCCCCCATTGCCCTCGGGGCGCAGACGATGCACTGGGCCGAGAGTGGGGCGCACACGGGGGAGGTGTCACCTGCGATGCTGGCAGGTCTGTGTGATTGCGTGATCCTCGGCCACTCGGAGCGCCGGGAATCTGCCGGTCCGAGTGCGGCGGATGAGGCGATCAAGAGGAAGGTGCTGGCCGCCCTGGCGCACGGACTCACTCCGATCATCTGCGTGGGAGAAAGCGCCGCGCAGCGCGACGCTGGGGACACCCACGATTTGGTGGGCCGTCAGGTAGGGGTGGCTCTGGGTGGTGTCGATCCGGCTGCTGCCGATCGCTGCGTGCTGGCCTACGAGCCCATCTGGGCCATCGGCAGCGGCGAGGCGGCCACGCCGGCCGAAGCGAACCGGACGATCGGCATCACGGTCCGGGGCGCGGTGGCAGAAACCCTGGGCGAGGGAGCGGCGGAGCGGACTCGCATCTTGTATGGCGGCAGCGTCAACGCCGACAACATCGCCGACTTCATGCGCATGCCGGACATCGACGGTGCGCTGGTCGGTGGGGCCAGCCTGTCGCCCGGATTCGCCGACCTGGTGATAGCGGCAGGAGCATAACCGGATGGACGCCTGCGATGCGCTGTCTCTGCATGAAGCCTACGTGCGAGGTGACCTGGATGCCGTCAGAAGACTGCTCGGGAATCCGCCGGGTTTTCCGAACTGCAGAGGGCCGCGGGGCGCGGGCGAGATCATACTGGAGTACGCGATCTATCACAGCCCGCTGCCAGCGATCGAGACCCTGCTCGACAGTGGCGCTGACCCGAACTACGAAGATCACGCCGGATACCCTTCGCTGATCGCTGCCCTGTCGAGCGGGCGCCCGGACCGACTGGAAGTTGTCGATCTCCTGATTCTGCGGGGCGCGGACATTCAGCAACGCGGGGTGAACGGATACACGCCGCTGCACTGGGCGGCGTGCGAAGACGACCCCGTTCTTATCGCCTGGTTGTTGAAGCGCGGAGCGGACCCCGAGGCTCGAACGGAGGTGGACGATTGCGCCACGCCCCTGGAGGAGGCCGAGATCCTGGGGCGCGACAGAGCGGCGCGGGCCCTCAGGACTGACTCTCCCGAGCCGAACCGATAACGACGACCGAGCGCATTCGAAGGAGGGAAGGGACATGAGAAGACACCTGCTGGCACGCACCGCGGGTCCGGGTCTGGCTCTCTTGACGGTGGCCCTGCTGGCAGTCCCCGACGCGCCTGCGCAGGAGGACCGTCGCATCACGGTCGCCGGCGAAGCCGACGTGCGGGTGGTACCCGACGAAGTGGTGCTGAACCTGGGCGTGGAAACGGACGACCTGGACCTTGTGGTGGCAAAGGCGCAGAACGACGAGCGCATGTCCCGAGTGATCGACGCGGCACGAGATGCCGGACTGCCCGACAACCTCATTCGCACCGACTATCTCGGCATCGAGCCGCGGTACGACTACGACGGTCGCGAGCGAATATTTCTCGGGTACTGGGTGCGGAAGAGCGTCTCGCTCACCCTGCGGGACATCGACGCGTTCGAGGACCTGCTCTCGGCCGTCCTCGAGGCGGGGGCGAACTACGTCCATGGAATCCAGTTCCGCACCACCGAGCTGCGCTCGCACAGGGATCGGGCCCGAGCCCTGGCCCTCGAAGCGGCGCGTGACAAGGCGGAGATGATGGCGGGCGAGCTGGGCCATACGGTGGCCGGGACCGTACTCATCCGGGAGGACCGGTCTGGCTGGTGGTCATCGTACGGAGGCTGGTGGGGTGGCGGTCGCGGTGGCTACATGTCGCAGAACGTGGTCCAGAACGCGCCGGGAGGTGGGGCGTCGGCGGACGGCGTCACGGTACCCGGGCAGATTTCGGTGACCGCGCACGTGACCGTCACCTTCGAACTGGAATAGGCGAGCGTCGGCGGAGAGCGCACCCTATGCGCCGATCGTCACCTCGTCCACGATGCCCACGATCACCGCCCGGATCGCGCCCGGGTTGAGCCCGAGGATCTGCCGGGCGCCGTTTCCTTCGTCGAGCACGAGAACGGTATCTCCCGGGCCCGCCTGTGCGACGTCCACGGCGATGTCGTAGTCTCCCGTCGGCTCGGCGCCGGTTCCCAGCTGATCGACGAGCAGCAGTCTCCGACCGTCGAGGTGCGGGATCTTCACCGTGGCCACTACCGGCCCCACGACGCGCCCGATGTACATCAGATCTTCGCCCCGGAATCGCGCCACGTGGCCGTGGCCAGGCGATCGCCGCCCGACCGGTCCACATCGTCCACGATTCCCGTGATGGCCAGATCCACCGGCACGAAGAGCTCGGGCATGGCCTGGGCCGCCTCGCGGCTTCCCACCACGAAGACCAGGTGGCCGGGGCCTGCCTGCGCGGTGGCGTCGGCGGCCACCGCCGGCGAGCCCCGGACGTTGCCGTCCCGGTCGAGGGGCTGAACCACCAGGAGCTTCACGCCCTCCAGTCCCTGGTACTTGGTCGTTGCGACGACCGTGCCGACCACCCGCGCAAGCTTCACAGGCCCTCCAGCCTGGACCCGAACCGCGTGGCGGCCGAGAGATTTGCCCAGATCTCCGGGTGGAGCTGTGAGATGACGACCTGGCGCACGAGAAGTCCGGGCCGAATTTCGGCGCACCCGATCTCGACGGCCGCCTCGACGTCCGCTACGACGCCCGAGTACAGCACGATCCCCTTGCCCCCGAGGCCGTCGGCCATGCGGATCTCGAGCAGGCGAACCTCGGCTCCCTTGATCCCCGCGTCGGCAGCCCGAATGGCGGCGGCCACCGTCGAGGTCTCGATGACCCCGACCGCGTCGCGAGGGGCCTCCGTCCTTCCGCCTCCGATTGCCGCCACGACATCCGGGTGCACGTGCGGGAGAAAGACGTGGTCCAGTACCGAGTCGCCGCCCACGGCCCGACCCGTGGCCAGGGATTCCTCGACCTCGGCGACCGTGCCACCGATGAGAACAAGGTAGCGCCCGGGCTGCACCGTGCCGGTCCGAATCACGTCGAGCTGGGCTCGCTTGATCATCGCGTCGGCGGCCTCGATCCCGACCGCGATGCTGCTGAAATCGATCAGAGCCAGTGCCGGTTCGATCATGCCGCCTCGGTTCGGTTGTCGCACGTGGGAGTCTTCATGGTCATACGATCCGGAAGGAGTCCTTCAGCACGCACCGGCGGATGCGGCTGAAGCTGACGGGGTTGGTGATGCCCTCTCCCGTGGGGCTGGCGATGGTGAAAGAGCAGAAGCCCTCGCCGCCGTATCCGAGCCCGTCGTAGGAGACGCCGTTCTTGACGAAGATGCTGCAGTCCATGACCCGGGCCATGCGGCTGAGGTGGTCCAGGTGCTTGGAGTGCATGGTCGCGGTGTGCCGGAATCCATGCTCGGCCGCCTTTGCCCGCTCGATGCCCTCGTAGGCGTCCCGGACGCGTGTGAGAGGGAGAATCGGCATCATCTGTTCGGAGAAGATCAACGGATCGTCCTGTTCCACCTCCGCCAGGACGAGCCTGACCTCGTCGCCCGCTTCGATCCCGATCTCTTTGAGCAGGACCGCCGCGTTCTTGCCGATGAACGTCTTGTTCATCGTTCCGTGCCGGCCCGGTTCGGGACGATCCGTGAAGATCGAGCGCCGGAGGGCGTCGAGCTGCCGGGCGTCGATCTCGACCGCCCCGTTCGCGCACATGGCGCGCTTCAGGTCGTCGGCGATCGAAGCGACGGCAAACACCTCTTTCTCATCGGTGCAAATGACGTTGTTGTCGAACGATGCGCCCCGCACGATGTCCCGGCCCGCCTGCGCGATGTCCGCCGTCTCATCCACCACGACCGGCGGATTCCCGGGTCCGGCGCACACGGCCCGCTTCCCGCTCGACATGGCGGCGCGCACGACGCCGATGCCACCAGTCACGGTGAGCAGATTCACGCCGTTGTGGCCCATCAGCGCCCCGGCCGTGTCGATCGTCGGTTCGCCAATGGCGCACACCAGGTTGGGCGGCCCCCCCGCCTCGACGATGGCGTCGTTGACGAGTTGAACGGTCCGGTTGGAGCAGGCTTTAGCGCCGGGATGGGCGTTGAAAACCACGGCGTTGCCGGCCGAGACCATCGAGATCGCGTTGCAGGTGACCGTGGAAATGGGATTCGTGCTCGGGATGATCGAGCCGATCACACCATACGGAGCGAACTCCACGACCGTGAGTCCCCCGTCGCCGCTCCAGGCGCCGGTATCCAGGAATTCCACCCCGGGCGCCTTGTTCGCGTTGAGGAGGACCTTTTCCACCTTGTCCTCGTACCGCCCCATCCCCGTTTCCTGCCAGGCCTCGTGGGCCAGGGGCTGGGCGTTTTCCCTCATTGCGCGACGGATGTGCGCGATGATCTGCTCACGCAGCGAGATCGGCAGCTCCTGCAGCTCCCGGTAGGCCTTCCGGGCTGCGGCGACGGCGCTGTCTACATCCGGAAACAGATTGTTACCATGTCTCGCAGTGGCGGCCGGCCCGGGATGCTCGGCCAAGGGACGCCGCGGGGGAAGGGGACCGGCCCGACCCGCGGGCTCCCGGTGCCCCAGCTCCGACATGACGCGGTCGATGACGGACTGGATCTTCGATTCCTCCATCGTCAGCCGTCCCGCGACTTGTCGTACGTGACTTCTCCATCGACGGCGAGCGAGTCCACGATCGCCATGATCACCGCGTCACACGGGCGTTTGTCCGTCACGGCGGTCTGGCGCGCCGAGCTTCCGGTCGCGTACAGCACCACCTCGCCGAGGCCGGCGCCCACCGCATCCGCCGCCACGCGGTAGCCTGAAGCCTCCCCGCCCTTGATGTCCAGCTGCCTCAGGACGAGGAACTTCAGGCCCTCCAGTGAGGGCTCCTTGTTCGTCGAGACCAGCGTACCGACGACTCTGCCTAACAGCATGTCCTGCTCCGTTGCTGTGAGTGACGTGAAGTTGAACGATCACTCAACTCTGATCGACTCCGGCCCTGTCCACGACGGACCGGAGGCTTCAGGGTACCCTCGGAACGGGGCGTTACCGCTTCGCGGTCTTCGACCCTGTGCTCGCTCGACCGAGGGGCAGAGCCACGTCCACGTTCGCGTGCGGCCGCGGGATGACGTGGATCGCCACGAGCTCGCCGATCTTCTCGGCCCCGCGCGCTCCAGCCTCGACCGCCGCCTTCACGGCAGCGACATCACCTCGGACCACGGCCGTGACGTAACCGCCGCCGGTCTTCTCGTAAGAGACCAGTTCCACCCTGGCCGCCTTGACCATCGCGTCGGCCGCTTCGACCATCGCCGGGTAGCTGCGGCACTCGATCATTCCGAGTGCGTCGACCGCGCCATACTCTTCAGCCATTCTCTCCTCCTGGTGAATCCGGGAGCGCCGCCGCGCTCCTCAGGGAAAACCTCGTCAGTCCCGTCGCCCGGTGGCCGCTTCGCGGCCGCTGACACCTTCAATCGCGGCCACCGCCGCGCCATAACCCGCCATGATGTCCCGCTCTTCTCCGCCCAGGTACACCCGTCCGAAGCTGCCGAACGCCCGTACATCGAGGATGTTGATGTGCGCCGCCTTTTCGGCCTCGTTGGCCGCGAGGGCCGCGTATCCCGCCGGTTCGACTTCCAGCACGTACAGCGTCTGGCCCGCGAGCAGCATGTGGCCGAATCGCATCCGGTTCACCAGCTGCACCTGGTGGGCATCGATGTGCCGGATGATCTGGCTGGAAACCACGCGCGGCTTGATCCGGTCCGACTCCTGGTGGTCCAGCGCATCCAGGATCGCCGCCCCGGCCGCCCTGACTTCGGACTGCTCCGAATGGTGCACTTCGAGCAGTCCGAACAGCCGCTCCACGATCTGCATCCCCGGCTTCACGCTTGTGGCCTTGAGGGCGATATCCGTGATGCGGTTGATCTCGATTCCGGGCGAGATCTCGATCCACAGCGAGGCGTCACCCGGGAGGGGAAGGAATCCGCGGGCCACCGTGCCCAGGTAGGCGGCGTGCTGTGGCTGCAGGTTATCCAGAAAACAATACGTTCGAAGATCGACAGACATGTCTCTACCTCACGAGTCGGCTTCTTGAGCGATCTTGACGCTCGCGCTCGCGCCGATGCGGCTGGCGCCCGCGGCGATCATCTTCTTCACATCCGCATAGGTCCGGATGCCCCCCGACGCCTTGACTCCCATCCCGCTTCCGACCACGCGGCGCATCAGCGCCACGTCCTCGGCAGTCGCGCCGCCGGGCCCGAAACCGGTGGAAGTCTTCACGAAGTCGGCGCCCGCAACCTTGGCCAGCTGGCAGGCGGCGACCTTTTCCTCGTCCGTCAGCAGGGCGGCCTCGATGATGACCTTCAGAATCGCCCCCCCCGCGTGCACGGCCCGTGCGACTGCCGCGATGTCCCGTTCGACGAGTTCGTAGTCCCGCGACTTGAGCCCGCCCACGTTGATCACCATGTCGACCTCCGTGGCGCCGTCACGCACCGCTTTCTGCGCCTCGAACGCCTTGCTTTCGGTCGAGGTGGCCCCCAGCGGGAAGCCGATCACGGTGCATACCAGGACATCGGTATCCTTCAGGAGGTCCGCGCACAGCTTCACGTAGGATGGGTTCACGCATACCGACGCGAAGGCGTGCTTCTTCGCCTCGTAGCACAGCTGGGCGACCTGGTCCTGGGTGGCGTCCGGCTTCAGGAGCGTGTGGTCGATCATGTGGCTCACGCGGCCGTCCGTGGGCGCGATTCCAAGCGTGCTCGCCAGCCTGTCGGCGCCGGCGCTGACGAACGGCTGCACGCGATCGAAGTAGTTGCCTGCCGACAGATCCTGCGTGGACGTGCCGCCCTCCTGCTCACGCTGAACCAGTATCATGACCTGGTGCGTGACCTGCTCGATGATGCGTTCGAGCGTCCTCTCGTCGAGCTTCATGCTCATCCCTTCAAGTACCTGCGCTCGATGTCCATGATCTTGTCCACCCGTCTCGCGTGCCGGCCCCCGCCATGCGGTGTGTCCAGCCACGTGTCTACGATTCGCCGGGCCAGCGCGCCGCCGATCAGGCCAGCGCCGAGAGTGAGGACGTTGGCGGCGTTGTGCTCACGGCTGTTTGCGGCCGTGGCCTCGTCGTAGCACATGGCCGCTCGTATTCCCGGGACCTTGTTCGCGGCCATGCACGATCCGATTCCGGCACCGTCCACGATGATGGCTGCCGTGGCCTGTCGCCGGGCCACCAGTCGCGCGGCGGCCAGGGCCAGATCCGGGTAGTCGACCGAATCCGTTCCGTGCGTACCGCAGTCGATCACCGAGAACCCGCGCTCTCGAAGATGGCCGGCCAGGGCCTTCTTCATCTCGAAGCCCCCGTGATCGGCTGCTAGCGCCACCGTGCGTTCCATGTCAGCAGAACCGGAGTCAGCCGTGGGCGTCTCAGTCGACTTCCCCCGCACGAGCGTCACACCCCGCTCGAGCGCCGTTTGCCGGGCGAGAGGCGTCACGATGGACTCTTCGGCCACGTGCAGGGCACTTCCCGGAGCCAGATTCTCGATGTCCTGTTGGGTGACCAGGCGCGAGTCCCCGGCCACGGCAGCGTCCGCTGACGCCTGCACCGTGCGGAGCACCACACGGCGGACCATCTCCCGGACCGTCCGCTCGTCGATCACCAGGCCCTCCACCACGCGTCGTCATCTTCGCCCGGCACCTCTCCAGCGGAGGGAATGGCCGTCCCCGTGGCCGCAACGGCCGGAGCCGTCGCTCCACTCGGTACCGCCTGCTTCCTCCGCGTGGTCGCGCCCACATCCGTCCGTCCGGTCTTGGGTCGGAACGCACGGTTCAGTCCGGGCTCTGCCGCGGAGAGGTCCAGCAGCAGGCGCAATTGCGACACCGAGTCGTCAAACGGGTCGATGGAACTCGCGACGCGTGCCTGCATGACCGCTCCCTGCAGGACCGAGAGAGCATGGGTGGCCAGGGCATGCCGGTCGGTCCCGGAAGGCAGGCGATCTCCAGCCGCGACGAGCCACGATTCCACGCGCCCTGTCCAGGACTCGAAGTAGGCGTCGACCAGGTGTCGAGCCTCGGGAAAGCGGCCGGCGATCTCGAGGGACAGTTCTCCCACCGGACATCCCCTGGAGAAACCGGACACCAACAAGCGTCCGCGGTACAGCTCCAGTAGGGCGAACACCTTCTCGATCGGATCGTCGGCCGCTCGTTCGGCTGCTCCGAGCAGGGCGGGCTCGAGCACCTCGACGTACTTCTCGAGTACGGCGACGAGCAGGGCCTCTTTGCTGGGGAAGAAATGGTACAGGCTGCCGCTGTTCACATCTGCTTCGCGCAGAATGGCAGCGACGGCCGTGCCCTCGAAGCCGTTGGCTTCAAAGAGCCGCGCCGCGACGCTGAGAATCCGATTCCTCGTGTCACTGGCCATAATGTTGACTAAACATTCAACGAAATGGAGGGCCCTGTCAAGACCTATTACGGGTGCAGTCGCCTGAGGCCCAAGAATGATCCACGGGAGAACGCCCGGAGGTTGCGAAATCGATCAATGATCTCGGCTAGTGCTGACCGGCGAGGTCGAATCACCCGGGGTGTGAAGCTGCACATCCGCTGAATTGAACGAATGTTCAAGCCCATCGGCGTGTGAGAGGGGCGGAACCTCGGGGGCCGGGGACTGGCCGGCGGCGGCGGTGAACGGTCATCTTGATCGCAAACCCGCATACCATAGGGGGATCCGATGCGCCTGCAGGTCAGAGCGAAAGTCGTGCTGTCCATGCTGCTCGTCTCGGCAGCTGGCTGCACAGGGGAGCCGGAGGCGCCGATCCCGATGCGGGTCGCGGGGACGATCACGATCGCGTCTGATGATCGGGAGCTGGTGGAGGGCTTCGAGTGGGCCAGGGATGCGGCCCTCGCTTACGCCCGGGAGGGAGATCCGGTCGGGAAGTGGTTCGAAGCTGCGCTGCCGGGACGCGAGGCTTTCTGCATGCGCGATGCCTCGCACCAGGTGGAGGGAGCTTTGGCCCTCGGGCTGTATGATCACACGCTCAACATGATGCGGACGTTCGCCGCCAGCATCTCCCCCACTCGCGACTGGTGCGGGTACTGGGAGATCGACCGGTACGACCGGCCGGCTCCCGTGGACTACCGCAGCGACGAGGACTTCTGGTACAACCTGCCGGCGAACTTCGACGTGGTGCAGGCGAGCGAGAGGGCCTGGGAGTGGACGGGCGACGACGCCTGGTTGACTGACCCGACCCTGGCAGAGTTCTATCACCGCACCCTCGACGACTACGTCGAACGCTGGGACGCGGACGGAGATGGGATCATGGAGAGCCCGGAGTCAGCGGGGATCCGCGGCATTCCAACCTATTGGGAAGGAGAAGGTCCAAGGGCGGCGACCGGCGGCGACCTGGTGGCCGCGCAATACGCAGCGAACCGGGCGTACGCCGGGATCCTCAGGTCCCGCGACCGACCGGGCGACGTCAGCGGCGCCGAGAAGCGCGAGGCCGAGGCCGCCCGGTTGCGCGCCCTGTACAACCAACGGTGGTGGAGTTCCGAACACGGTCGATTCTACGGGGCGATTCTCCCGGGCGGGGCATTCGACACGACGCACGTTCCCTCGATGCAGATCTTCCCTCTCTATTTCGAGATCGTGGCCCCGGAGCGCGCCGATGTGCTCCTCGCGGGTCTCGAGCCGGGAGTGAACGTCGAGGAGAACTCGTACCTGGCCGAGGCCCACTACCGGTACGGGCGGGATGAGGAGGCGTTCCAGTTCCTACTCGCTCAGATGGACCCCGGGCTCGAGCGGCGCGACTACCCGGAGAACCCCTTCACCGCCGTTGGGGGCGTGGTTCGGTGGTTGGCCGGCCTCCGACCTCTCGCTTCCGAGCGGATCGTCGAGACGCGATCCCGACTTCCGCGCGACGTCGAGTGGGTGGATCTCTCCGACGTCCCGGTCCTCGACGGATCCCTGCGGTTGCGTCACGACGGGCGGGAATCGACCCGCCTCACGCACCAATCGGGAAGCTGGGCACGCTGGCGAGCCGTGTTCGCGGGTCCGCACGATTCCCTGACCGTGGACGGGGAACCGGTCGCCGCGTCCCTGCGCCCGACGATCTGGGGAGGCTTCGAGAGCTTCGTGGAACTGGAACTTCGAACGGGAGAGACGAGAACCGTCGCCGTCTCCGGAGACTGACCCCCGGGCTAGAACAGCTCCGTCTGGGTCTGCATCGGTTCCATGCACTGCGGGTCGTCGTTCGCCACGTAGTTCACCCGCGTCGTGACAGGAAAGAACTGGATGTCCTGTTCGTCGTGCGGCGCGAGGAGCGGATCCAGTTCCCACGGGATCGTGTCGGGATCCATCCACAGGTCAAAGTGCTCCGGCTCGACGATCACCGGCATCCGGTCGTGCAGCTCCCGCAGGGCTTCGTTGGCCTCCGTCGTCAGGATCGTGCAGCTCTCGACCGTCTTCCCGTCCGGCGCCGTCCATCGGTCCCACAGTCCGGCGAATCCGAACGGACGGCCATCGGACAGTCCGATCCAGTAGGGCTGCTTGCGTCGGCCGGCCGCGTGCCACTCGTAGAAGCCATCCGCCACGACCAGGCAGCGCCGTTCACGGTACGAGTCCCTGAAAGAAGGCTTCTCAGCAACCGTTTCGGATCGCGCGTTGATCAGGGGCTGACCGCTGCCGACCTCCCGGGCCCAGCGGGGGATCAGCCCCCACCTCATCCTGGCGGCTTCACGCGGAACCGGTGACCCTGCAGGAGCGAGGTGCAGTCCGGGGTGCTCCCTGAGACCGGGAGGCGCGCGCACCACATCCACGTCCTGCGTAGGGGCGATGTTGAATCGAGGCCCTACGGCTGGGACTTCATCGAGGCGGAACAGCGCCGCCCATTCACTTGCCGGCGTGGCGAGTGTAAATCGACCGCACATGCCCACAAGTATACCCGCCGCCGAGCCGGTTCGCTAAGAATGCGACCTGCCGGATGCCGGGAACTCGAGGTCCCCCGTAGGGTTTGTAGACATGACGAGGATGGATTAAGTTTGACAGCGCCCGAGTCCAATGGGTGATCGAGGCTCGATCGAAAGCGCGATCGTTGAATCGAATCGGGAGTCGCGGGATGGTTGAGAAAACGGGTATCGAGAAGCGTTATCGGGTGGCCCTCGCGGTCGGCCTCGTTGTCGTGGTGGCCCTACAGGCGGCCCTCTTCGCCTGGAGCGGAGCCGACGACGGCGATGCCGAGCGGCCGGTGGCCCAGCTCGTCGACATGCCTGAGAGCGACGCCCCGCTGGCGGACGTGGCGGAAGTCCTGACGCCCGAGCCCGAGAACGAAGCGGCTCCGAAGCAGGCCGACGTCATGACCATGGCGGCGATTCCGTCGATACCCAAGCTCACCGCGGCCATGGCGAACGCCGTGCAGCCCGTGATGTTCCTCGAAAACCTGGACGAGCCGGAAGCCGAGGAGAATCCGGCCGTGACCTACGCGTCGGTCTCCGCTTTCGTGGCCCCGGGCGATGACAAGGCGCAGGCGCTTCGTCCTATCGACGACCGCCCCGTGTCAGTTCTCGCCGCGATTGGCGGTTCGGGCCGGGGAATGGGAATCGGGGGAGACGGACCCCATTGCGCGCCGGGTGAAGGTCGATGGCCCGAAGATACCGGCCGGTGGTTCAGCCGCAGTCCGGTCGTTTCGGGCGTCCCGTCGGTCCTGCGGTCGCGCATGTAGCTGAGCAAGGATCGGCGGCCACCCGCAGGTGGCCATGCCGCTGAGCACCCTGGAGGGCCGGCCTTTCGCCGGCCCTTTTGTGTTATCGGGTTCCGCCGCTCGCGGTATCCGCTGGTGCGGGTGCGGGAGGTGCCGTGTCCGGCGCCCCGGCCGCCGGCGCGGGTGTCCTCTGACCCGTAAGCCCGCGCAGCGCGTTGAGCCCACGCTCCCGCACCTCCGCTTCGCCCGATTCACGGGCTCGTCGAGCGGCTTCGTCCAGGACGCTCTTCGTCGATTCCTCCATCGCGTCCGGGTCCAGCTCGAAGCGTGGGGCTGACGCTTGGCCTGTCAGGCGCAGGGCGAGTTCCAGGGCGCCGCCCGCCCGCATGTAGCGGTTGATTACCTCTCCGGCAGCTCCGGCCGCCGAGGTGGCGGCGCGGGCCAGCGTCGAATCGGGTCGCACCAGCGCGCCAAGATCCAGGGATCCGCCAAAACCGAGGGCGCCCGTCGCCTCGGCCACCAGCTCCGAGCCGCTGAACTGGCTCCCGTCGAGCAGGATCAGCCCCCGGTCGATGATGAGCGGGGCGCTCCACCGGGTAAACCGGAGGTTCCGGACTCCCTCCAGTCTGAGAAACCGGAGCAAGCCGTCGGTGAGAGGATTCGGCTCGATCCGACCGTCCCGGATCTCGAACCGACCGCTCCCGGAGAGTACCTGGGTGACCGGAAGCACCAGCCGGTCCAACCCTCCCTCGAGAGCCAGGTCCATACTGAGCGTGCCGGCGATCAACGTCCCGAGTGGCGTGTTCTGCGCCAGGTACTGCTCCGCTCGAACGTCCCTCAGCGAGACATCGAACTGGAAGGGCTCGGCCTCTGACTCGCCCAGCCGCAGGCTTCCTCGAGCCGATCCCGTGCCTCCATAGGCACCGAAGGCGACTTCCCGCAGGTCGACCCGATCCGGGGCCAGAAGCACCTCTCCCCGCACCCCGTCCAGCCGGTACGGCAGCCGCAGCACGGAGTCCACCTGGAAGGCCACCCGCCCCACAACGGGCAGAGGTCCTGGACGGTCCAGCTCCCGCTCGGCCGCCCACTCCTCGGGTGGCCGGCCCTGGAGAAGCCGGTCCGCCAGCCGTGCCCACGCGATGCGTCCATATCCGACCTCGGTCTGCGCCGTGCCGAGGAGGGCGTCGAAATCGAGCCTCGCCCCGCTCACGGATGCCTCGACCGCCGGCGACCGGGGTTGCGCGGCCAGTTGACCGAGCAAGTCGCTGACGGTACCCGAGGTGAGGAGCGGATCGCCGGCTGCCACCACGGTGACTCCCTCCCACATCGCCCGGCCACCGGCCAGGCGCACGACGGCCGCGGGTATCTCGACCGGGCGGACGAGGCTGCCACCGGTGATCTCGATTCCCGCCAGACCGAGCTCCCCCGCGAGACGCGTGGCGGCAGGCCGATCCATCGCACCGGTGCCGGTCACGCTCCAGCGCGCCGTGCCCCTGGAGGCCGTGGGCTGGTCGGGAGCGGCCGATCCGAAGGCGCGGGCGAGCTCCGCGGCGTCCGCGCTGCCGTCGACCGTGACTTCGAACGCGAGCGTCGAGTCGAGCGCCAGCATGCCCGCCGCCGAGAGTTCACCCCCGGGCATCCGGGCCCGACCGCCGGAGAGCTCGGCCCGGCCATCGTCGATACGAACGTCGGCATCCAGCGATTCCAGCAACGGCGGGCCTGCATCGCGCCGCACGCCGCCTCGACGCAGCGTCATGATTCCTTCGATGGCCGGGAACACATCGGGTCCCAGCGCGCCGCGCACGGACAGGTCGACCCCGAGGTCTCCCCACACGTCCACGGGGACCGCGTCACGAATCGAGTCGGGAAGCGATGAAATCAGACCGGACAGGTCCACCTCGTCGCCACGAATGGCCAGATCCAGGATCCGCCTCGGTGACCTGAGCGAGTCGGCCCTGCCGCTCACGGCCACGGAAAGCCCGTTGAGCGTCGCCGTTCCGGACGAAATCTCGATCCACCGCATCTCCGGGCCGGCGACGGCTTCGATCGCGGCCTGCACCCTCAGACCCCTGGCTCCCTTCCGCCACGCCGGCGGGTAGGCGAAGCGCAAGCTGTCGACCCCGGACTGCAGGTCGAGCTCCAGCCGCCCCTCCGAGTCACGCCTCACGGAGCCCTCGAGCCACAGACCGTCCGCCTGCAACGTCCTTCCGCTGAGCGCATCGCGGTATCCGATCCGGGCGTCCGCCAACTCGATTCCCCGGATCTCCAGTGCCAGGGGTGTGTCCGGCGCTTCGTCGTCCTCGCGCGAAGCGGGAACGAAGTCACCGAAGTTGGTTCTGCCCTGCTCGTCCACCTGGAGCAGTACCCGCGGACCCACGACCTGCACCCGATCGATCTCGACCCGCCGCCGCAGCAGCGGGAGCAGCCTCGGCCGGAGATTCAGTTCGTCCACGGTCGCGAGCGGCACGCCCTCGAAGTCCGGAAGGTTCTCGATCTTGAGGCGCAGCAACCTGACTTCCGGCCGCGGGAATATCTTCAGATCGGCGGATCCGATCGACACACGGCGGTTGAGGGCCGAGGAGATGTGGGGTTCCGCCCGGTCCGCCAGCGAAGCCGGGTCGACGACCGCCCGGAAGAGGACGATCAGCGCGAGGTAGCCGACCAGAACTACGGCGACCAGGCCCCCCAGCAGAAGACCGGCCCTGCGCGGCCAGCGACGTTTGTCGGTACCCATTTCGTTCCCCTGCATGCGAGGCGACCGTCGGTGAGTCCCAGTCGGGAACCCGAACCTGTGGCAGTGACGTTCCGTTGAGGTCGGAACGGAGCGCCCACTACCACCCGTTGTACGGTGAGAGCCGGTCTCGCGTTCCGACCGGCCCCGCGTGACGCCTGCCGGGAGCCGAATGCCGGGCGCTTGCCGCGGCGGGCGACGGCAACATACCGTGCGGCGATCGTGGTATCCACGCGCCACCCGAAAGCGGGCGATGAGCATTCCGGCCGAACAGAGACAGAGGGAATTCGAGGGCGAGGCGCTGATTCACCTCGACGCCCTGTACGGCCTGGCCCTTCGCCTGTCAGGCGGCGACGAGCCGCGCGCGGAGGACCTGGTACAGGAAGCCGTCCTGAAGGCGTATCGCGCATGGGATCGGTTCGAGGCCGGGACGAATTGTCGAGCCTGGTTGATGACGATCCTGCGGAACACGTTCATCAATCAGTTCCGCCAACAGAAGGCTCGCCCATCCCCCGTCGAATTCGACCAGGTCGCGGAGCGGCCGTCGTCGGACACGCTGTACGATGCGGATCCCGAAGGCCGGATCTTCGACCGAATGATCGACGACGAGGTCATCGCGGCCATCGACGCACTGCCCGACGAGTTTCGGGTGGCGGTCGTTCTCTCCGACCTCGAGGGCTTGAGTTACCAGGAGGTCGCTGCGCTCATGGGTATTCCCGTGGGCACCGTCAAATCACGCCTTTTCAGGGCTCGGAAGCGCCTGCAAGAGCGCCTGTACGACTACGCTGTCGAGATGGGATACCTCAAATGAGCGGACGTGGGACGGACTCGCCGGACGGAAGCCGCTCGGGCGAGCGAGAGCTGACATGCGAGGAATCGCTCGCTCGGGTGTACGAGTATCTGGATGGAGAGCTCGACATCGGCGAGCACGAGGCCGTGAAGCACCACCTCGAGAAGTGCCGCAAGTGTTACCCGCACTACGATTTCGAACGACTGTTCCTCGACTACGTTCATGAACTCGGGGCCGAAGAAGAGTCCAGGCCGGGCCTCAGGGAACGAGTTCTGGAGATGCTGGCGGCAGAGGCCGGTTGATCCACGTTCGGCGTTGCTGACAAGCCCGGCCGGCAGTACCCTCAAAGACCCGCGCTTGGTCGGCAAACCGTGGCCTCGCAGCACGCGCGCCCGGCTCCGTGGGACGACACCAATCCCGCCGTAAGAAACATGACCGTCAACAGACGATGGAAGTCAAAATGCGAGACCTGATCGATCGGCTTCTGGATGCACGCGGACCTTCCGGATTCGAAACGCGAGCTGCCGCCGTGTGGCGTGACGAGGCAGCGACCTTCGCGGATGAGACCTGGGGCGACGTCCACGGCAACAGTTTCGCCGCAATCAACCCTGGTGCTTCCCCGCGCGTGATGCTGGCCGGACACATCGATGAAATCGGGCTCATGGTCAATCACATCGATGACCAGGGGTATTTGTGGGTGCGCAGCGTAGGGGGCTGGGATGCCCAGGTGCTCGTGGGCCAGCGAGTCGAAATCCTGGCCGAGTCGGGCCTGGTCGCGGGCGTCGTGGGCCGCCGGGCGATTCACCTGATCCGCGGTGACGAGAACGACAAGGCGGTCAAGCTGAAAGACCTGTGGATCGACATCGGCGCGACGAACGGGGACGAAGCGAAGAATCGAGTCGCGATCGGCGATGTGGCCGTGATCCAGTCCGACGCCCTGGACCTCACGGACGACCTTCTGGCGGCCCGGTCGATCGATGATCGGGTGGGTGCCGTGGTCGTGCTGGAGGCGCTCCGAAGGGCCAGCGAGAAGGGATGTTCCGCCCACGCGGTGGCGGCTGCTACCGTCCAGGAGGAGATCGGGTACATGGCAGCGGGCGGAGCGCGCACCGGTTCGTACGGCCTGGATCCGGACGTCGGCATCGTGGTCGATGTCACCCATGCCACCGACCACCCCAGTGTGGACAAGAACGAGCATGGAGATATCCGGCTCGGAGGCGGGCCGGTCCTGGCCCGCGGGGCGGCGATCAACCCGGTCGTATTCACCCGCCTGGCCTCGGCGGCGAGTGCCGCTGGAGTCGATGTCCAGATCCAGGCGATCCCCGCGATGACGGGTACCGATGCCGATGCGATCCGCATGGCGCGCGCGGGAGTGGCGACCGGCCTCGTCTCCATTCCGAATCGGTACATGCACTCGCCGAATCAGCTGGTCAGCCGCCAGGACCTGGACCAGGCCGCCGAGGTGATCGCGGACTTCCTCGTCGGGCTGGCGGATGGAGACAGCTTCCTTCCCGGCTGACCGGGCGTCCACGGAGGGGGAAGGCGAAGAACGGTGAGTGGAAATCGCACGACACCCGGGAGGGATCACAGCCGGGCCGTAGAGGACTACCTCAAGGCGATCTTCAAGCTCCAGGGTCAGAGCCTTCCGGTTTCCACCACGGCACTCGCCTCTGAGCTGGACCGGTCCGCCGCCTCGGTCACGAACATGGTGAAGGGGTTGGCCGAGCAGGGACTCCTCGATCACGAACCCTACCGCGGCGTGCGCCTGACTCCGCAGGGAGAATCCACCGCACTCAGGATTATACGGCGCCACCGCGTGATCGAGACGTACCTGATCGAGCGGTTGGGCTACACGTGGGATGGGGTGCACGAGGAGGCCGAGCGCCTGGAGCATGCCGCATCGGACGGGCTGATCGACCGAATGGCCCGGGCGCTGGGCGATCCCGATGAGGATCCGCACGGTGCGCCCATTCCGTCTTCCGACGGCGTGATCGCGAGCCGGGATCTCGTCAGTCTCACCGAGCTGCCGACGGGCGTGGACGCCGTCGTTCGCGAGGTCTCCGACGAAGACTCCGGGCGCTTGCGCGAGTTGGCCGCCGCCGGTTTCTTGCTCGGTACGAACGTAGTGGTGACCGACCGGTCGCCGGGAGGGGAGGTCGTGGTCGAGCTGGCTGGCGGCGTGCAGACGCTCGACGCGGTGACCGCCAGGATGATCCAGCTCGAACTGAGCGAAACGACGCGAGTGGACGAAAGCGATGAAGAAGATAAAGGCCGATAACGACACGTGGGCCGCCGAACTCGGCGGTCCGGGACGCGAAGGATTCCGAGCCGTCGTCTTCCACTGTTCCAGCAACGGACAGAGGCCGTACCGGGTCGCGGAGGTTCCTGCGGAGCGGTTCGCGTCACAGGACGACCTCGAGCGCTTGCCGGAGAGCGAGCTCCGGGAGCTCTTCGAGGGGACCACCTCGATGGGTGTCCCACGAAGCTACGATTGAGCCCTCGTGGGCTACGTAGACCTCCATCTTCACTCGACGGCGTCTGACGGCGTCATCTCACCGACCGAGGTAGCGCGGGAGATCGCTTCACGCGGCCTTCGCGGCTTCTCTCTAACCGATCACGACACCGTGGACGGCGTGGAGGAGGCCGCCGCCGAAGCCGCCCGCCTGGGTCTCGAGTTCATGGTCGGTGCGGAGCTCTCGGCCAACGCTCCCGGCCAGTCGATTCACATCCTCGCCTACGGCTTCGATCCCACGGAGCCGGCCATGCGGGGCTTCTTCCGAGACTTTCGGGCGGATCGGATCCGCCGGGTGGACGAGATCGTCACCCGACTGCAGGCGCTGGGCACCGGGCTGACGTTTGACGACGTGATGGACGAGGCTGGTGCGGGGGTCCCCACGAGAGCGCACGTGGGGAGGGCCCTCGTGAATGGGGGTTGGGTACGGGAGCACAACGAGGCATTCGATCGCTACATCGCGCGCGGGAAACCGGCCTTTGTAGAGAAGAAGCCGACGCCCGTGGAACAGGTCTGCGAAATGGTGCGTCGTGCGGGTGGCGTGACCATTCTGGCGCACCCCGGCCGGGACTATACGCAGGCCCAGATCGCCCGCTGGATGGAGGCGAGCTTCGATGGGGTTGAAATCCTACACCCGCGGAACGACAGGGGGGTCCGGCGCAGCCTGGAAGCGCTGGCGGAAGAACGGGGCCTTCTTCGGGGTGGTGGTTCCGACTGGCACGGGACAGCTTACGGTGCACCTCCGGGCTCGCAGCGGGTCCCGGTCGAGTGGATGCGGGCGATCGAGGAGCGCTGCGCCACGATCCAGGGATAGCATGGGAACCTCGATGTGTTACATGACGCGGACAGCGCGCGTTGCTGAATAGGAGATTCGAGAATGTCTGAGGTACGGAGGGAAACGCTGGTCATCGTCGGCTCGGGGCCCGCGGCGTGGACGGCCGCCATCTACGCCGCCCGGGCGGATCTCGAGCCCCTGGTGTACGAGGGTTCGTTCAGCCGCACGATGATTCCCGGTGGGCAGCTCATGTTCACGACCGAGATCGAGAATTACCCCGGCTTCCCGGAGGGGATCACGGGGCAGAAGATGATGATGGACTTCAGGGACCAGGCCGAGCGGTTCGGCACGCGGGTCATCACGGAGGACATCGTCAAGGTGGACTTCTCTGAGCGACCGTTTCGAATGTGGTCCGGGGCCGGGGAAGAAGTGGAAGCCAGCACCGTCATCATCGCGACCGGCGCCAATGCCCGCTGGATCGGTCTCCCGAACGAGGAGCGGCTCGCCCAGTCAGGCGGCGGCGTATCCGCGTGCGCCGTGTGTGACGGCGCGTTGCCTCATTTTCGCGATAAGGTCATCGCGGTGGTCGGTGGGGGAGACAGCGCGATGGAAGATGCCCTGTACATGACGAAGTTCGCTTCCGAGGTGGTCGTGATCCACAGGCGAGACGAGTTGCGCGCCTCCAAGATCATGCAGCAGCGGGCCCTCGACAACGACAAGATCCGGATCGCGTGGAACACCGTCGTGACCGACGTCTTGGGCGACGACGAGATCACAGCCCTGAAACTCGAGGACACGGTCACCGGCGAGGAGCGGCAGCTGGAAGTGGGAGGGTTGTTCGTGGCGATCGGTCATACGCCGAATACGGCCTTCCTCGCGGACCAGTTGGAGCTGAAGGACAACGGGTACGTGGCCACGCCGGTGTCATGGCGGACCGCGACGTCCGTCCCGGGCGTCTTCGCGGCTGGCGACGTGATGGACGACTACTACCGGCAGGCCGTGAGCGCCGCGGGTACCGGGTGCATGGCGGCCCTGGAGGCCGAGCGATGGCTGGCGCATGGCGAGGACGAGGACTGAGGTCGATCAACACGCCTGTGCGCAGGGCCGGGGAACCGGTCCCGGTTCGCGAGGTATACGTCGAGCCGGATCGTTGACTTGTTTGGCGGCCGGAAACTAGAGTGAATCAGGTCGAATGCCGAGTCCGGCACCCCGGCCTTTCGAATAAGCCGGAAGGGATGACATGAGTGAGACGACGGCCGAGGGCGCGGTTACACTCACACTGACAGAGGAAGCCGCGGTGCAGGTCCGGCAGTTCTTCGCGGCCGAGAACCTGGACGAGACGTCCGCGGCCTTGCGTGTGAGCGTGATGCCCGGCGGGTGTTCGGGGTTCGAGTACACCCTCGAGGTAGACGAGGACGATCCGGCGGACGATGACTACGTGCTGGAATCGCAGGGAGTCCGCCTGTTCATGGATCCGTTCAGTGGCCAGTATCTGTCGGGCGTGACGATCGGGTACCACAGCAGCTTCCAGGGGCAGGGCTTCACGTTCGAAAACCCCAACGCAACGGGCTCCTGCGGCTGCGGAACGTCCTTCTCGGTCTGACCATCGCGTGACTGACTCCCGCCTCGAGGTTCGGGCCGTTACGGTGGGTCCCTTCCAGGCCAACTGTTTCCTTGTGCGATCCGGTGACGACGTGGTGGTCGTAGACCCCGGCGCCGAGCCGGAGCGGATCACCGCGCTTCTCGATGCGTGGGAGGTCGAACCCCAGGCCGTCGTCTTGACGCATGCCCACGTCGATCACGTAGGGGGCGTCGCGGGGTTGGTGCGAAGGTACGGAATCCCGGTCTACCTCCATGCCGCAGATCTCCCGCTGTACGAGAGGGCATCCGAGCACGGAGCGATGTTCGGCGTTGCCGTCGAATCACCGCCCCAGCCCGATCACTGGCTGGAGCACGGACAGAGCCTGGCCTTCGGATCGATCGAGTTCGAGGTCCGTCACGCACCCGGCCACTCGCCGGGCGGGGTCGTGCTCGTGGGCGATGCGGAGGCCTTCGTGGGCGACTGCGTGTTCGCGGGCTCGATCGGACGGACGGATCTTCCGGGTGGAGACACGGGCACGCTGCTTCGCGCGATCCGCGAGCAGATCCTGACCCTTCCGCCCGCGACGACCCTCTATTCCGGACACGGACCGGCCACCACGGTCGAGACGGAGGCCGAGTCGAATCCGTTCGTGGGCCGCAACGCGACGTGGGGCTGATGCTACCCCCGGAGGACTCCCGCTCGGCGGCCGATTCGGAAGGTAGCGACGAGGCAGAGGCCGGCCCCAAGAACCCGCCGCGGCCCAGGGCCGAAGTCACGGAGCGGCTCTCCGAGATGCGATGGGTGCTGGGGGGGTTCGAGCGTGCCCTCGTCCTTACCCACGACAACCCGGATCCCGATGCCATCGCCTCGGCTGCGGGCCTCGGGTTCCTCATCGAACGTATCTCGGGAATCCCCGTGACCCTGGCCTTCGGCGGGATCATCGGTCGAGCCGAGAACCGCTCCCTCATGGAAGAACTGGGTGTCCCGTTCGAGCGAATCGAGACCGTCGATATCGCACCGGACACCGCCATCGCCATGGTGGACACGCAGCCCGGGGCCGGCAACAACTCGTTGCCCCCGGGCCGGACGGCGACCGTGGTCCTGGATCATCATCCTGCGCGGTCGGAGGGCGAAGCGCCGGCGTTCGTCGACATACGGCCCGAGTACGGCGCCTCGGCGTCGATGATCGTCGAGTACCTCCGGGCGGCCCGTCTGGAGCCGGACCGGAAGCTCGCTACGGCCCTGTTCTACGCAATCCAGTCGGAGACCATGGACCTGGGCCGTGAGGCCTCGGACGAGGACGTGGCGGCCAGCATCTTTCTCTATCCGCGCACTGACCCGGCGTCGATCTCGCGAATCCGGCACGCGCGCGTGCCGCGGGGCGTGTACCGGTCGATTCACGAGGGATTGGAACGGGCCTGGAGCCGTGGCGACGTCGTGTTCGTTCCGCTCGGAACTCTCGAATACCCTGATCTCGTGGCCCAGCTGGCAGATCTGTTCCTGAGGGTCCACGGGGTGGACTGGGTGATTGCCGCCGGGCTGTACAAGGACAGCCTCCTGATCTCGGTGCGAGCCCATCGTCCGGATGCTCACGCAGGCGAAGTGGTCCAGGGAGTGGTCGGGGACCGGGGTTCGGCTGGCGGTCACGGCGAGATGGCCGGGGGGCGAATCGACCTGGAAGGCACGCCGGATGCCGATCCCGACCGCCTGATCGCGGACGTGTTCGATCAGTTCGCGCTCGCCCTGAACGTTGGAGGGCTGCCCCCCCAGTCCCTCATCGAGGGCACGCCTGATCCGGATCGTACTCCGTGATTCGGATCGGTCTCACAGGCACCATGGGCGCCGGGAAGAGCACCGTGGGCGACCTGTTCGAATCATGGGGAGCGCACCGGGTGGACGCCGACGTCCTGGCGCGCCGCGTGGTGGAGCCGGGACAGCCTGGCCTCGAGGCGATCCGGCGAACGTTCGGCGACCGGATGCTGCGGGACGACGGGACGCTCGATCGGGCCGCCCTGCGGGCGATCGTCTTTGACGACACCGAGGCCCTGCGGCGTCTCGAGGCCATCATCCACCCGCAGGTGGACCGGTTGCGCGCCGGCTTGCTCGAGCGGGCCGAGCGAGAGGGCGCCCCGGTGGTGGTGCTCGAGATCCCTCTCCTGCTGGAGAAAGACCTGTCCCACGAGTGCGACACCGTGGTCGTTGTGGATGCCCCGGAGGACGTGCGCCGGCAACGCGTTACGGAATCGCGGGGTCTCACGCCCGAGGAGTTTGCAGCCATGGATTCCGCCCAGTGGTCGGGCGAGCGCAAGCGCGCCGCGGCGGACCACGTCATCTGGAACGACGACGACCTCGAAAGCCTCGAGTCGGAGTCGCGCGAGGTGTGGGATGCCGTGACCGGGGCCAGCGCGGCGTACGAGGAGCGCGCGCAGGCCCGCGTCGAGTGGCGTGTCGATCTCCACATGCACACGACTGCCTCGTCCGATTGCCTCAGCTCTCCCGCCGACGTGGTTCGGCGGGCACGGGACATCGGACTGGACAGGATCGCGATTACCGACCACAACGAGATCGAGGGGGCGTTCGAGGGCCGGGCCATCGACCCGGACCTGGTGATCGTGGGAGAGGAGGTGCGGACGGACGAGGGGCTGGATCTCATCGGGCTGTTCCTCACCGAGCACATCCCGCGCGGGGGTACGTTCCGCGACGTGGCGGAAGAGATTCGCCGTCAGGGGGGTGTAGTCTACGTGCCGCACCCCTTCGATTCCCGCCGTGGGACGACCGAGGAGTTTCTGGAAGGAGTCCGCGACTGCATCGACGCCGTGGAGGGACTCAATGCCCGCATCCACGATCCGCGACGAAATCAGCGGGCGCAGAACTGGGCCCTGGCGAACGGCTTTCCCGTGGGGGCGGGAAGTGACGCCCACCTGCTGAGCGAGATCGGGCAGACCCGGGTCGTCATGCCGTCGTTCTCCGGCCCGGCGGAGTTCCTGGTCGCGCTGTCGGACGGGAGAATCGAGGGTCGAGCGTCGAGTCACCTCGTGCACGTGGGTTCCACGTGGGCCAAGATCGCCAGGAAGCTCGGTATCAGGGGATGACCGACTTCCAGCCCCGCGAGCGCTGGGGTACGCGAATCGGTCTGATCCTCGCCATGGCCGGGAACGCGGTCGGTCTGGGCAACTTCCTGCGCTTCCCGGTGCAGGCCGCCCAGAACGGTGGCGGCACCTTCATGATCCCGTACTTCGTGTCATTCCTGGTACTCGGCATCCCCCTGATGTGGATCGAGTGGGGCATCGGCCGCTACGGGGGGCGCTTCGGACACGGAACCGTACCGGGGATGTTCGACGCTCTCACGGACGGGAGAAGACGGTGGGCCAAGTACGCGGGTGTGCTGGGCCTGTTCATGCCCTTCGTCGTCTTCATCTACTACACGTACGTGGTGTCGTGGATGCTCGGCTTCAGCTTCTTCAGCCTCACGGGGTCATACTTCGGCCTCGATGAAGTCGAACAGATGCGGGTCTTCCTGTCTTCGTACCAGAGCCTGTTCGACTCGTCGGTTCACGGCGGCTGGGTCGCCCTCGTGTTCTTCCTCGTCACCCTGGCGTTTCTCGGGTGGGTCCTGTCGCGTGGGATCAGCGGGGGGATCGAGAAGCTGGCCCTCATCGGGATGCCGATCCTGTTCCTGTTCGCCTTCCTGCTCGCGGCGCGGGTTCTCACGCTTCCGGCGGCCGAGTCGACCCCCCTGGCGGGTCTGAACTTCATCTGGAACCCGGAATGGGGAAGCCTCGCCGAACCCAAGGTCTGGCTGGCGGCGGCCGGGCAGATGTTCTTCACTCTGTCACTCGGCATGGGAACGATTCACACCTACGCATCCTACCTGTCGGAGCGCGACGACATCACGCTGACCGGGCTCTCGACCGGCGCGACCAACGAGTTTGCCGAGGTCGTTCTCGGGGGAACGATCGCGATTCCGGCTGCCGTCGTGTTCTTCGGTATCGAAGGCGCACAGGACGTGGCGAGGGGCGGCTCGTTCGACCTCGGTATCGTGGCCATGGGCGTGGTCTTCCAGGGCCTGCCGGGCCCGGAACTCCTGGCCCGCCTCACCGGGTTCCTGTGGTTCTTCCTGCTGTTCATCGCGGGCATCACCTCGGCCGTGGCCCAGGCGAGCCCCGCGATTTCGTTCATGCAGGAGGGATTCCGGTGGCGCCGCCGCAAAGCCGTTCGCGCCCTGATGGCCGCGGCTCTCGGGATCGGAATGCTGCATGTCATCTTCTACTCGAAGGGTTTCCTGGACGAGTGGGATTACTGGGCGGGGACCTTCGGGCTCGTGATCTTCGCGGCCATCGAAATCGCCCTGTTCTCGTTCGTATTCGGGATCGATCGGGGCTGGGATGAACTCCACAAGGGCGCCGACCTTCGAATTCCACCGATCTACAAGCCGATCATGAAGTGGGTCACGCCGGCCTTCCTGTATACGCTGTTGATCTGGTGGGGCGTCACCGAGGCGGTTCCCCAGCTCCTGATGGAGGGGAAGGATCCGGCGAACTTCGGCTACCTGTGGTTCAGCCGAGCGGTACTGCTCGTCGTCCTGGGGATCGGGCTGGTCCTGGTGCGTGAAGCGTGGCGCCGAAAGGAAGGAGACCGAGCGTGAGTGCAGGCGGGATGACACCCTTCGCTCTCGGGTTCATGGTCGTCAGCATGGCCAGTGTGACCGTGCTGGTGGTCTATTGTTACTCGAGAATCCTGCGTGACGGACGTCGACTGGATGGGGAGGCGGAAGATTAGATCCATGGACCTGGCCCGGCTTTCGGGCCTCAAGCGCGTACTCCAGGAGCTCGAGCCCGGCCGCAAGGTCGTGCTTTCCACGCATCTGAACGCAGATGGAGATGGCGCCGGCAGCCAGGCGGCTGCCGCGCACTGGCTGGCACGCCGCGGCCTCGAACCATCGATCGTGAATCCGACCCCGTTCCCGGACCCGTTCCGATTCCTTCTGTCGGAAGGAACCGGGGCCTGGACTCCGGCCGACGCGGAGGGCGAAACCGCGATGCGTGAGGCCGACGTGTTTCTCGTGCTGGACACGGCGGAGCCGTCGCGACTCGGACCGGTGATGAGCCGGACTTCGGGGCGCAGGATCCTGGTGGTGGACCACCACCCGACTACCTCTTCGTCCATCGGCGACGTGGTGGTATGCGACCCGACGGCCTGTGCGACGGGCGAGCTCGTGTTCGACCTGATTCAGGTGGCCGGTGACACGGTCAACCTCGCGGAAGCGCAGGGCCTGTACGTGGCGATCGCAACGGACACGGGCTCCTTCCGGTACGCGAACACCACCGCGAGTACACACGAGATCACGGCCGACCTCCTTCGCGTCGGCGTGGATCCCGAAGAGATGTACCTGCGCATCTATGCCCAGTACACGCCCGCCGGCCTGGAGCTGGTGCGACGCGCCCTGGAGCGCCTTCGTGTATCGGAAGACCTCCCGGTCGCGTGGATCTCCCTGCGGCAGGCCGACCTGGCACAGACCGGAGCGACCAAGGAGGACCTGGAGGGGATCGTCGAATACGCCCGGCGCATCAGGGGCGTTCGGGTGGCGCTGCTGTTCCGGGAGCTGCATGACGGAACGACGAAGGTGTCCCTCCGCTCCACCGGGGACGCGGACGTGGCGGCGCTTGCGAGGCGGCTCGGCGGGGGAGGTCACGTCAAGGCGGCGGGCGCCGTCATACCCGAGAACCTGGAGGCCGCCGAGGCGCGGGTGTTGCAGGATGTCAGGGAGGCCCTTTCCTGAACGCGCCTGAGGCTTACATTAGTGGTGTCCTGCCCGTCCACCGCCTTCACCGGCGGCAGGGATACGTTTCTCCTCTCGGCGAGGGAGTGATGGAACTGGACAGGACAGACAGCCAGGCGATG
>Ga0316201_10000264_pt1 | contig 27374 bp, 16 predicted proteins | sample CS6wburrow_MG_FD_204516 | JGI IMG/M metagenome (GOLD analysis project Ga0316201, IMG submission 204516) | Coastal sediment microbial communities from Delaware Bay, Delaware, United States - CS-6 worm burrow | ecosystem: Environmental > Aquatic > Marine > Coastal > Sediment | place: USA... | reverse complement strand
GCAAGAGCTCCATATCACCTACGCCGTCAGTCTTTAACTGATCAGTCATTATTCTATTCTCCGTATTCCCCTTAAACGGGACTTGTAATCTTTAACATCAGTGTCGCCAATGGCGGCAGGTCTATCTGCAGGGATTGCTGGCGTCCGTGTGCTGCAACATCTTCCGTATGAATGCCATCGTGCACCCCTACACCACTGCCACCGTACCTGACCGAATCGGTGTTTAGTAACTCCGAGTAGCAACCAGCCTGCGGCACTCCGATACGATAACCTGAGCGAACCAGCGGCGTAAAGTTACTGATACAAACTACAAAGGCACCGTCACCTGCACGACGCAACCAGCAAAGCACACTGCTGTCAGCATCCTGCCAGTCTATCCATTCAAATCCTTCATGACTGAAATCCAACTCGTGCAGAGCCGCGGTATCCCGGTACACCTGGTTAAGGTCAGATACCAGGTTCTGAATACCCTGGTGCAGCGGTTGCTCAAGTAAATGCCAGTCAAGGGACTGGTCGTGATTCCATTCTTTTTCCTGCGCGATCTCGGCACCCATAAATAATAGTTTCTTACCCGGGTGGCCGTACATAAAGCCGTAATAGGCACGCAGATTGGCAAAACGCTGCCATTCATCACCCGGCATGCGACCAAGTAAAGAACGCTTGCCATGCACAACCTCGTCGTGTGACAGGGGCAGTACAAAATTTTCATCAAAGGCATAGACCAGGCCAAAGGTCATCTTGTCATGATGATATTTACGGTGTACCGGATCTTCACTCATATACGCCAGCGTATCGTTCATCCAGCCCATGTTCCACTTGTAGGTAAAACCGAGACCACCCGCATCTGTAGGCCGCGACACACCTGGCCAGGCGGTGGACTCTTCTGCGTAACTGGTGGCGCTGTAGGTATGGATTATTGCATTGAGCTGACGCAGAAATTCAACCGCTTCCAGATGTTCGTTGCCGCCAAACTCATTCGCAACCCACTCACCCTGCTCACGGGAGTAATCCAGGTAAAGCATTGAAGCCACGGCGTCGACACGCAGCGCATCGATATGAAAACTATCGATCCAGTAAAGTGCGCTGCCGACCAGGTAATTGATTACTTCCCGGCGGCCAAAATTGAATATCAGCGTTCCCCAGTCTGTGTGTTCGCCTTTACGGGGGTCTTCGTGTTCGTACAGGGCAGTGCCGTCCAGACGTCGCAGGCCGTGCTCGTCCTTGGGGAAATGAGCAGGCACCCAGTCCATGATGACGCCTATACCCGCCTGGTGAAACCTATCCACCAGGTAGCGGAAATCATCCGGCTGACCAAAGCGTTGTGTCGGTGCGTACATGCCAATGGGTTGATAACCCCAGGAGCCATCGAAGGGATGTTCGGTCACCGGCATCAGTTCCACATGTGTGAAATTCATCTGCCGGACATAGGCTACCAGTGCGTCAGCCAGCTCCCGGTAGGTCAGGAACCGGTTATTTTCACCCCGCCGCCAGGAACCGAGGTGTACCTCGTAAATACTAACAGCCTGATCCATTTTCGGAACCGGTGTTTTTTGTGCGGACCAGTCATCGTCCCGCCACTTGTAATGGCTTCGGTAGACGACTGATGCGTTACCCGGTGGGGCCTCGTGAAACTGGCCCAACGGGTCGGACTTGAACGGCAGCAGCTCACCCTGTTTATCCAGCAATTCAAACTTGTAGTAAGCACCATGGCCGATACCGGGTAAGAAAATTTCCCACAAGCCATTGCCCGGGTGCAAGCGCATCACGTGGCAGCGGCCATCCCAGTTATTAAATTCACCAATCACACTGACCCGAGAGGCATTGGGTGCCCAAATCGCAAAATACGTACCGCTGACACCCAGCGAAACGGCGGGGTGCGCACCCAGTTTTCTGTAAATATCGCGGTGTGAACCCTGCCCCATCAGGTAGAGATCAAGGTCACCCAGCAAGGACGGGAAACGGTAGGCATCCTCTACCTCCCACGTGTCCCCGTGTGGGTTTGTAATACGTAATCGGTAATGGCGTTTTCGTGGTGGCATTTGCGCCTCGAAAATACCATCCGGATGAACCCGCTGCATTGGCAATGGATTCTTGACACCCTCAAACAACAGGCCCACGGATTCTGCCTGGGGCTGGAAGGTACGGACAATTCGCTTTCCACCCTCCCTATGGGGTCCGTAAAGGGAAAATGGATCAACATACCGGCCACCGGCCAAAGCGTTGAGCGTAGCTTTATTTAAGCGTGTCATGAAATACTGAAACCGGGGTTGCTAACGTGTATGGTGCAACGGCTGGTTAAGCATACCGGGAGTGACCAGCGTGTGCCCGCCTTTGGTAACGCGAAAACCCCTGGCACGGTCTTCATCATGGTCCACACCAATCTGCGTACCTTCCGGAATAACACATCCGCGATCCAATATCGCTCCGATGATCGTGCAACCATCCAGAACTTCACACTCCGGCAGGATCAGTGAATCGACGATACGGCAATATGAATGAATTTTACAATTGGAAAAAATCAGTGACTTTTTGATGCTGGCCCCGGAAATAATACAGCCTGCTGAAACCATGGAGTCGATCGCCACACCGCGTCTTTCATCAGTGTCGAAAACAAATTTCGCAGGGGGTGCCTGGAGTTGGTCGGTTAAAATTGGCCAGTCCCTGTCGTACAGGTCAAGTTGCGGCACGATAGAAACCAGCTCCATATTGGCCTCCCAGTAGGCATCCAGCGTACCCACGTCCCGCCAGTAAGCCTGTTCACCGGTTTTCGGGTCACGAAACGGGTAAGCAAAAACCTGGTAGTCATCGATCACCGATGGAATGATGTTTTTACCGAAATCATGGTCGGACCCCGGTGTGTCGGCATCCTTGATGACCTGCTCATACAGGAACTCTGTGTTGAAAATGTAGTTGCCCATGGATGCGAGACAAAAACCTTCTTTACCGGGAATCGAAGCAGGGTTCTCCGGTTTCTCATTGAATTCAAGCACACGGCCGTTTTCATCCACGGTCATCACACCGAACTGGCCTGCAGCCTCTTCCACGGGAACTTCTATGCAGCAGACTGTCATATCCGCTTCCTTGTTTGCATGGAAAGCCAGGAAAGTGCCGTAGTCCATCTTGTAAACGTGATCTCCGGACAGGATCAACACGAACCTCGGTTGATGCGTACGGATGATATCGAGATTCTGGAACACGGCGTCTGCGGTACCCAGGTACCAGTCATCCCCGGTGCGCTGTGAAGCCGGTAAAATCTCAACGAACTCGCGATCCGATGAACGAAAACCCGTCCAGCCATGCACAAGGTGCCGGATCAACGAATGCGCCTTGTACTGTGTCGCCACGCCGATGCGTCGAACACCCGAGTTGATGCAATTGGACAAGGGGAAATCAATGATTCGCAGTTTGCCGCCAAAATAGACACCCGGCTTGGCGCGCCAGTCGGTTAGCTCATACAAACGCGAACCACGACCACCGGCAAGAATCATGGCCACCGTGTCACGGGTCAATCGACTTACATAGCGGCCCTCGTCCGCAATAGGTTTAGTGGGCATCAGATTAGTCCTTTTACTGCAAAAGCAATAGATAAAGTGTAACGTGAAAAACTCAGGAGCGGGCAGTTTCCTTAATAAAATTGGCAACAGAGTGACAAAACCCCGGTGATAATGGTTCTGAAGTTACCCGTAATCTACGTGTCCTGCGCCTGATCCTGGCGTTTGATTCAAGCAGCCCCTTTCTGAAAAAGCGCTCTTGCGCAATAGCTGGCGCCCAACAGACCAGGCTGCTGGTGTGTGATCAAAAGAGTGGGCACTTTTTCCATCAGGGGACGGTGACGACCCTTATTCTCAAAACCGAACCGGAAACGGCTGGAATTAAGCAGGTCCGGGTAGCGCTTGACTATGCCGCCGGCGAGGTAGACACCATCAAACGCACCCAGCGCCAGCGCCAGGTTACCGGCCGCCTGGCCCAGTACTTCAAAGAACAGCTGGACCGCTTCAACCGCGATCGGGTCTTCATTGGCCAGGACACGGGAAAAAATCTCGGAGGCGCTAAGCTCTGAAGTTGCTTTCTCACGAATCCTGCACAGGGCCCAATAGATATTTTCAAGTCCGGGCCCGGATACCAGCCTTTCGTTTGAGACGCGATCAAAACGCCGGCGCAGTTGTTTCAATACCCTGAACTGCAGCGCGGATTCCGGCGCAAATCCCTCGTGGCTGCCTTCACCAACGATCGGGTAAATACCCGAATCACGAACCAGCAGGCCACCGGTTCCCAACCCCGTTCCCGGACCCAGTACACCAAACGTCAATTGCCGTTTGTCCCCGGTTCCGGCAGGCACCAATCCGACGGTCGATACATCGGTTTCATCCAGCAGGGGTATCGAGTATGAAATGGATTCAAAATCATTCAGCAGTTTTACCTTGGCCGATGGAAACCTCTCGCCAAGCGCACGGCGATCAAGTACCCAGTGATTGTTGGTGAGCTCAACATGGTCATCCACAACCGGCCCGGCTGCGGCCAGGCAAATCACATCGGGCTCACCACTAGCGCTACGCTTGAAGTAGTCCGCGATTCCCTGTTCTGCCGATTCATAATCTTCACAGGCCAGGGTCAGTTCACTGAAAAAGCCGGCACTGTCGGGTTTCGCCAGTGCGAAACGGGCGTTGGTACCGCCGATATCACCAATAAGCAGGCAGGGTATAGTCATGATGTATTTCTGTTCTATCCAATAGCTATCAGGTTGGAGATGACTTGTCAGTTGCGCAAGCTACTGCAGTTATGTTCAGTTTACCTAAACTCATCCAAGAAAGGTGAAGTCAGAATGGACGATCTGCTGCCGGACTGGCATTCCGGGCAAATGAAGTTTGTTTCTGTGACCTTTTACTGATTGAGGCGATTCAGTGATCTTCGCGAACGAAACTCCATGCAAGCGTGGACAATGCCAGGCTGGCAGCCGAAATGGCAAAGATGATACTTTTATCCGGCGCCCGGCTGATCATCAGCGCAACACCAAGACTGACCACAAGTTGCGGCAGGACAACCGAAAGATTGAACAAGCCCATATACAAACCCATCCTTGCTTCGCTGACTTTTTGCGAAACGATGGCAAAAGGCAAACTGACCATTGCGGCCCAACCGATACCCAGTACTGCCATCAGAACGTAGATCTGCAGCGGACTGCTAGCGGAGAAATAAAGACCCAGGTATCCTGCGGTCATGAATGCCATACAAATTGCGTGCGTTTTGATACGGCCAATGCGGTGCGCAATTGGCATCAACACCAGCGCCGGTAGTAATGCGCCGACCGCGTTGAGCACCAGGAAACTCATTGACCCCACCCTGCCCATCTCAATATCTGACAAATACGGCAGTTTTTGTTGCAGGAATGCGAACAGGAATACGAAGGTCGTCTGGATACCAATCCAGCTAAACGCATGGGCGGCGATCACCTTTCGGAATCCCGTCAGGCCGCCTTTCCGGTCATCCGATCTTTCCAGCAAAGTCTGAATGACAAGAACAACTGTGACGACCGCACAGGCAATTTCAGCGTAATAACTGTCCGTCTCAATACCGGCAAGCCGGCGGGCCATCGCAAATATGTCATAGGCCAGAAATCCCCACAATGGCCGTATCGCGACCAACATATTGAAAAATGAATCTTCCCGGCCTTTAATACCGGCGTTTTGAGTAGTGTCGGTTTTCAACTCCCTGGGTTCGCTGATAAACAAAGTCGGTACTACTGAAAAAAGCAGTACGATGACAGCACCACCGTAAATCAGCACATAATTATTAAACAATGCGCCAATCGCGTAAGCGAGAACACCAAAAGTCCCCGAAATCGATTGCATCCAGGTATAACCCTTGGTCCTTTCATCACCTTGATCGGTTACATCAGCGATCAAAGACCGGGTCGGGTTGAAACTGACATTAATGGATAGATCAAGGGTCAGGGCCACGGCGATTGCGACACCTAAAATACCACCGACACCAAGACTCGCCGAGATTACCTGGAGGTTGGGAAGCGCCAACAACATCAATGATGCCAGGATACCGCCAATCAGGATAAAAGGACGCCTTCGGCCATTCCAGAACCAGACCTTGTCGCTGATGACACCGATAATCACCTGTCCGAGTATTCCGGCCAGGGGTCCGGCTGCCCAAACCAGACCCACATCATGGATATCGAGTTTGTATTGGGTAGTCAGTATCCAGCTCAGCGCTGAAATCTGAATTGACAGCGCAAACCCCATTGCCGTTGAAGGCAAACTGAGCAAGGCGAAAAATGAATTGCTACGATTGGTCTGAAATTTGTGCATGGGTGCCTAAACTATACGTTTTTATCAGAAAGTGCGCGTAATGCCGGGTTGAATACGAATTCAGCCGATCAACGAGGCGGTATTCTCACTGTTGCAACCCGGGAACCTGGCATCACCGCCGGTCATTTCGACCATGAAACCATCGTAAGGCCTGACTTAGCGCAGGCAACTAATTGCACTGAATACGTTTGCATAATCTTGTTGTAATTGGCCCATGACAGTTAAGGTGTGAGGCTTGTACGTCATGAATTCGTCCTAAATTAAGGCACAATCAGGAAAATCGGGATCACAAATAAATATGAAAGCTATCAGAACCGGAAAAGTTATACGTCGAAAAGAACTTTCAGCCGCCATTGCACTGGTATTGGCTGCCAGCCCTGTCGCGTACGTTCATGCTCAGGATGATGCCAACGAGCAATCCGAAGAGACGGTGATGGAGGAAGTTATCGTCACCGGCACGTTCCGCGCGAGTCTCATCAACCAGATCGAAACCAAGCGTGACAACACCTCGATCGTCGACGCAATTTCGGCAGAGGATATCGGTAAATTGCCCGATTCCAGTGTTGCAGAATCCCTTGCACGTCTTCCCGGTGTATCGGGTGAGCGCCGCAATGGCCGTGTAAGCGGTATCTCCGTTCGTGGTTTCAAGGAAGACTACGTCGGCACCACGCTCAACGGACGTGAATTGCTGGGTATGGGTGACAACCGCGGTGTTGAGTACGATCTTTACCCGTCTGAAATCGTCAGTGGCATGATCGTATACAAAACACCTGATGCCACACAGATGGTGCAAGGCATCGGTGGTATCGTCGATATCCGTACAAACCGCCCGCTGGATAGCAACCGTTATTTCGCGATTAACGGAACCTACGAACAAAATGACATGGACTCGGCCAACCCCGATTTCGATGACAATGGCTATCGCCTGGCGCTGAGTTATTCTGACGTGTTTTCCGATGACACCTTTGGTATTTCCTTTGCGGCGGCAACCACCAGTTCACCCAGCCAGGAAGAGCAATTCCGCGGATGGGGATACCCGGGTGCCAATGCCGATAAGGCCGCCGATGGTGTCAATATGACCGGTGACGAGACCATCCTCGGTGGACATGATTCTTTCGTTCGGTCCGCTGAACTAAAGCGTGACACCGTATCGGGTGTTTTACAGTGGGCGCCAAATGATGATGTGACGGTTACCCTGGATGCCATCTATATTGATTTCCAGGAAGACAAGGTATTCCGGGGCCTGGAAGAGGGAATGGCTGAATGGGGAACAGGTGATTACACGGTCACCGGCGTAGAAGACGGCCTGGTCACCTCGGGCTACCTTAACGGCTTCAGGTCGGTCATTCGCAACGATGGTGAACGCAAAGAGGCCAAGCTGAAAACTTTCGGTCTTAACCTCGAGTGGAACCTGAATGATGACTGGACCATGGAATTCGACGGTGCCTACAGCGATGTCAAGAAAACCATTACGAATATCGAGAGTTACTCTGGCGTAGGCCGTGCCGCACTGGCATCACAGGGTCCCGCCACCGCGCGTTCCTGGGAGATGACGTCCACCGGTGTCATGCTCAGCCCGCACCCGACCGTTCCGCTGGTTGACCTCTCCGATTTCGACATGATCCGCCTTGCCGGCCCTCAATCCTGGGGTGGCGCCATGGCGCCAATCGAGCAATTCTCCGAAGTCACCCTGCCCGACGGTTCAGTGATCTCATACCCACAGGCCCAGGATGGTTTTGTCAATACACCTAAATTCGACGAGGACCTGACGACTTTACGGCTCGATTTTGACCGCGCACTCGACTGGTCAATTTTCAGGGAAATCACATTCGGTGTTAATTATTCCGACCGTTCCAAGTCCAAGGACAACCGTGGTTTCTACCTGACCGCCCCCACCTGGCCTACCGATGGCCCGATCCCCGAAGAGTATCGTGTGGGTGTTGCTAACATCGATTTCATCGGTGCTGGTAACGTCGTAGCCTACGATGGTCTGGGAATGTTCTTTGATGATTATTACATCGCATCTGACGCGCAGGAACTGGAAACGTCTCGCCTCGGTGACACCTACGATATTAATGAGAAGTTGACCACGGTCTTTGCAAAGCTGGATTTTGACGCTGAGTTCGGCCCTGGAATGCTGCTCGGTAATGTCGGTCTGCAATACCAGCATATTGACCAGGATTCATCGGGCTTCGGCACCTATACGGGTCCTGACCTTTATGTGCTTGCCAACCCGATTGATGACGGAGACGACTACAACAAGTGGTTACCGAGCCTGAACCTGACCTACGATTTTGGAAACGGTCACTTGATCCGGGCAGCGGCATCCAAGACTGTAAGCCGTCCCCGTATGGATGACATGCGCTCAAACCAGCAGGTGTCGTTCAGCTTTAACCTGTCCAATATCAGCTCAACCGACCCCCGCAACAGCGCGTGGAGCGGCAGTGCAGGTAACGCAAGATTGCGTCCTTTGGAAGCCAACCAGTTCGACCTGGCCTGGGATTGGTACTTTGCTGAGGATGGTCTTGTCTCGGCTGCCCTGTTCTACAAAGACCTGCGCAACTGGCACCGCGCTGGTCAATTCATCGCTGACTTCAGCGAGTTTTACATCCCGGGTTACCACCAGGTCGATGATGAAAACGGCAACCCGGTCACACCGGGGACATTCGAAGGCCTGGTCAGCTATCGTGAAGATGGCCTGACAGGTGATGTCAAGGGTGTGGAATTGCAGACCATATTCCCGATGCGAATCGTTTGGGACAAGCTCGAAGGCCTGGGTTTCATCGCAACAGCCACGTTTATCAATGGCGATCTGGATGATGGTACCCGTGTTCCCGGCTTGTCAGACAGGAACTACTCTGTGACCGCCTACTATGAGAGAGGTGGATTTGAAGCACGTGTCGGTTGGACCAAGCGTTCCGAGTTCACTACCGAGACGCGTGGTTTGAGCCTCGCTCTCACACCGACAATCGACCAGGGCTCCAAACTGCTGGACGCTCAAATCGGGTATGACTTCGGTCTCGCCGGTCATGATGGCTGGCTGGGCGGGTTGTCATTTGCGCTGCAAGGCCAGAACCTGACCAACGAGGATACCATCCAGACCAATGATGACCCCCGTGAGGTAACGCAGTACCAGAGTTTTGGCAGAAACTACCTGCTGACCGCCATTTACAAGTTCTGGTAATAGCGATTGGTTTATAATAGAAGCCCTGCCAGCAATGCTGGCAGGGCTTTTTTTATGGAAGTGAAGGTCTCATGAACAAACAAATCCGGAAAGTAGTAGTAATTGGCGGTGGAACCGCAGGTTGGATGTCTGCGGCACTTCTCAAGCGGGTACTTGGCAGTACCGTCGATATTGAACTGGTTGAATCAGAAACCATTGGTATTGTGGGTGTGGGTGAAGCCACCATTCCGCCGATTCAACACGTCAACAGTGTGCTCGGCCTGGATGAGGCCGAGTTTTTGCGCGAAACCAAGTCAACCATGAAGCTCGCCATCCGCTTTGAAAACTGGCGTGTGCAGGGCGAGCAGTACTACCACACCTTCGGCGCCCCGGGCAAAAGCCAGGCCTTCTGCCATTTTCATCATTTCTGGACACGGGCCCAGTTATCCGGCTTCAAGACCAATTTGTGGGACTACGACCTGAATTACCTGTGCGCAGACGCTGGCAAGTTTGTCAAACTGCAGGTCCAGGACAAGATGTGGGAGATGCCGTATGCCTATCATTTTGATGCGTCCCTGTATGGTGTTTTCTTGCGTAAGTACAGTGAAAAGCGCGGTGTCAAACGCACCGAGGGCTTGATAGAGGATGTCAACATCAATGCTGAAAGCGGCCATGTTGAATCACTCGTCCTGCAGAGCGGTGCCGTTATCGAAGGCGACCTGTTCATCGATTGTTCCGGTATTCGTGGGCTGTTGATACACCAGAAACTGAACACCGGTTACGACGATTGGGGTCACTGGCTGCCTTGCGACCGGGCCATGGCGGTTCCCTCCGAGCGTTTCGAAGAGACCCTGCCCTTCACCCGTTCGATCGCGCACTCCGCCGGCTGGCAATGGCGTATCCCGTTGCAACACCGCAATGGTAATGGCCTGGTGTACAGCAGCAATCACTACAGCGATGATGAAGCTGCAGATATCCTGCTGAACAACCTCGAATCAAAAGCGATTGCAGACCCCAAGATTATTCCATTCAGGACCGGGCGAACACGTAAACAGTGGAACCGGAATGTCGTAGCGGTCGGTTTGTCCAGCGGGTTTCTCGAGCCCCTGGAATCCACCAGCATCTACCTGATCCAGTCTGCTGTCGTACGCTTGCTGCACCTGTTCCCGCATGCCGGGGTTACACCGGAGTTGATGGAGGAATACAACCGTCAATCCAAACGGGAATATGAACTGATTCGTGACTTTATCATCCTGCACTACTACCTCAATGAACGTGATGACAGCCAGTTCTGGCGTGACACACGGAATATGGATGTACCGGAACGACTAAACGAAAAGATCGAACTGTTCAGGTCCAATGGCACGCTGGTCCAGGATCAGCTGGATATTTTCCTGGAACCTTCGTGGCTGCAGGTGATGCTCGGCCAGGGCGTAATGCCGCAGGATTATCACCCTATTGCGGATAACCTGACCGATGAGCAATTAAAAGAAAAGCTGACGAAAACGATGCAATTGAAAAAGGAGCCGCTGCCGGAAATCCCCAGCCATGATGCGTTTTTGAAGATTTTTTGCAAGCAGGATTAGTGCCCTGAAGATGAAAGGGTAAAGATTTTCATTTGGGAGTTGGGCAGCCGAAGGGTTGTCTGACCGGGTTCCGGTTCTGCGGCCCTTCGGGCTTCCTTCAGCCTCAAACCGTCTTGACGGGGCCGGCCTCACAGGACATCCTGTCCTGGTCGGCCTGAAATGGGCTTCCTGCCCATTTCTCCCCTGACGGTTTGCTGCTTCAGCGCTCCACAGTCACCCGGTCAGACAACCCTTCGGCTGCTGAACACTGGTGCAATCATGGACTCGCACAAGATTATTCGAGTGGTGTTGGGTGGTCTTACAACTTTTACTACTAATTAAGCTCCAGGACCATAACTGAACGGGACGGCAGCTTGAGTGTTCTGTCCAGCTGATGCGTCTTGCCAGAAATTACATCCAGACCTTCTTGATAACCCTTTAGCCGTTCGCTGAAACGGGACAGGTCGAGTTCCGTGTCCCCCGCATTTTTATTCAGAACCACCATCACACTCTCATCCGCATTGTGGCGGAAATAGACGTAGGTGCCGTTCTCAGGCCGGAAGTGAGTTAATTGACCAGAATGAATAACCTCTTTGTCGCGCCGCCAGGTCAGCAGGGTTTTTACAAAGGCCTGCGCCGTCCGCTCACGCTCATCAAGTCCTTTACCCGTGAAAGCATTCCTGTCATCGCCGACCCATCCGCCGGGAAAGTCACTGCGAATGGTGCCATGATCTTCGGTGCCCGGGTTCGCCATCAGGATTTCTGTGCCGTAATAGATTTGCGGCGCACCACGCATGGTGAGCACGTAAGCCATCGCCATCCGGAACAGGTCGTAATCTTCTCCCAACTGGGTATAGATTCGACTCATATCGTGATTATCCGGAAATATGACCAGGGCAGCGGGGTCCGGGTAGATGAAGTCATTCGCCAGTGCGCGGTACAGGTATAGCAGGCCACCGGGTCGAAAATCTTCCATTTTGCTGCCTTCCGGGGTGAAAAGCCCCCAGCGCAATGCGTTTTGCAACGGAAAGTCCATCAGGCTTGGCAGGTAGGACACGTAGCCATCCCGGTTAATGTTGCCGGCCTGCCAATAGGCGATACCGGCCGGGTTGTCGGTCCACTCCTCACCGACCATGTTGAAGTCGGGGTACTCGACCGTCAGCCGTCTCGTCCATTCGGCCATATAGTGTTTGTCCGGGTACGGGTAGGTGTCCATGCGGATGCCAGCCAATCCCAGGTACTCAATCCACCACAGGGCGTTCTGGGTCAGGTAGTCAGCCAGCAATGGGTTTCGCTGGTTGATGTCTGGCATCGTATCAACGAACCAGCCGTCCGAATACAGTCGCTTGTCATAATCGGAAGCATATGGATCCTGCTCACTGATGTGCTCATGCGAAGTTATCTGCGGTGCACCCTGAAAATTAAGCCAGTCATCGGTGGGCAGGTCGTCCATCCACCAGTGCGAACTGCCGATGTGATTGACAATCATGTCCATGATGGTGCCAATACCCATGGAGCGCGCACGCTTTACCAGGGCACGATATTCCTCGTTGCTTCCATAGCGTGAGTCTACCCGGTAAAAATCGGTGGTCGCGTAACCGTGGTAGGAGTACGACGGCATACGGTTTTCGAGTAAGGGGTTCAACCAGATCGAGGTAAAACCAAGTTCGGAAATATAATCCAGGTTTTCTGCAATACCCTGGATATCACCGCCGTGACGGCCACCCGGATTGGCCCGGTTTACCTCATCACCCATGCCTTCAATATCATCGTTGTCCGGATTGCCATTGGCGAAACGATCCGGCGTAATCAGGTATATGGTGTCAGCCGATGAAAACGCCCTGGTGTGCTCGGGGTCAGGGTTTTTTGCCTGCAAGTGATACCGGTGCTGTAACACCTCGCCGTCATGGGAAAACGTGATATCGAATTCACCCGGCTTTGCTCCTGAACCGACGTCGAGATAAACGAACAGGTAGTTCGGACTCTTAACCCGTACAACCCGCTGGATTGTCACACCCGGGTAATCAAGTGCCGGACTGAATTCTGAAATATTTTCACCATGGACCATCAATTGCAGACCGGTCTCCTTGAAGCCGGTCCACCAGAATGGTGGTTCCACACGCAAGACTGGAGTTTGGCTACACCAGGCAGCGGAGGACATTAGAAGCATGGGCAGCAGGCACACTGCGATCAGACGGTGGTGTATTTTTTTAGTCATGGCAGTGATTCTAAACACTAATGCAGCACTTTATTGATTTTGCAAACGTATTCAGGTGCCATTTGGTGGATTCACGCCGCCCCCTACTTTACTGTCAGTCTATACATTGTCACTTCCCTGAACCCCCCATTTGAACAATTTATGACCTTTATTCGCGCGACCATCATCGGCCTGATCCTGCTGACATCCAGTCAGCTGGTTTTAGCATTGGATTCCGTGTCTTCCCCGGATGGGAAAATCGTATTTTCCATCTCGACCAATGATAAAAGCTGGCTTATCTATTCAGTCACTTTCGTGGATGAAGCCGTTGTTTCAAATTCCAGGCTGGGCCTGCGCTTTCGCGAGCATAAAGGGTTTGATACCGGCTTTGAAATACAGGGTACTGTCCGTCAATCGCATGACGCGACCTGGGAACAACCGTGGGGCGAGCGCCGTTGGGTGCGCGATCATTACAATGAACTGCTGGTGCGTTTAAACGATGCCACGGACAGACGATTCAACCTGAGGGTACGGGTTTTTGATGATGGCATTGGCTTTCGTTACGAGGTGCCGGAACATCCCGGTATGGATAAGGTCGATATCGTCGATGAGTTAACCGAGTTTCATTTGCCGAAGGACTCCACTGCCTGGTGGATACCCGGGCGAGCCTATAACCGCTATGAGTATCTGTACCGGAAAACAGGACTGGATGCCATCCAGTTGGCTCACACGCCCATGACCTTGCGGACACCAACAGGCACGCATATCAGCCTCCACGAGGCGGCCCTGGTCGACTACGCGGGTTACGTGCTGGACCAGCGTCGCGAAAATGTATTTCAAACCAACCTGACACCCTGGTCTGATGGTATCCGGGTGAAAACACAGACACCGTTCAATACACCCTGGCGCACGATACAGGTATCAAAAAATGCGGTTGGCCTGCTGAACTCCAGTCTCATTTTGAACCTCAATGAGCCCAACAAACTGGGGGATGTTTCGTGGGTAAAGCCGGGTAAGTACGTGGGTATCTGGTGGGCCATGCACATCCGTGACAGAACCTGGGGCAGTGGTCCCATACACGGCGCTACCACGGCTGAGACAAAGCGCTACATGGACTTCGCTGCAAAACACGGCTTTGACGGTGTGCTGGTCGAGGGCTGGAATATCGGCTGGGATGGGGACTGGTTCTTCAATGGCGACCTTTTCAGTTTCACCGAGAGCTACGGGGATTTCGATATCGGTGAGATAGCCGCGCATGGACAATCCACGGGTGTGCGCCTCATTGGTCACCATGAAACCTCAGGAAATGTAACGAATTATGCCAACCAGATGTCCGCGGCACTTGATCTGTACGAGGAAAACGGCGTCCGCCAGGTAAAGACCGGTTACGTGGCTGATGCCTCTGATATCAAGCGTGTAGATGAAAATGGCATTGCACACTACGAGTGGCATGATGGTCAGTTCATGGCAGATCAGTACCTGTTGTCGGTTACCGAGGCAGCGAAGCGGAAAATAAGCATCAATACCCATGAACCGATCAAGGATACCGGCCTGCGCCGTACTTACCCTAACTGGTTAAGCCGCGAAGGGGCGCGTGGACAGGAGTTCAATGCCTGGGGGGTTCCACCCAACCCGCCGGAACACACCGCGATAATGCCCTATACCAGGATGTTGTCCGGGCCGATGGATTTCACACCCGGCATTTTCGATTTGACATTCCAGGGAATGGACTCGGACCAGCGGGTGCAGACGACACTGGCGAAACAACTGGCGCTGTACGTGACCCTATACAGCCCGATACAGATGGCGGCGGACCTGCCTGAAAACTATGAAGCACGACCGGACGCTTTCCAGTTTATTGTCGATGTGCCCGCCGATTGGGAGAAGAGCATCGCCCTGGCCGGCGAGGTGGGTGATTTCGTGGTTTTCAGCCGTAAAGACCGCAACTCGGATGATTGGTATATTGGCGCCATCACGGATGAAGAGGCGAGAGAGGTTAAGGTTTCACTCGATTTCCTGGACAGGAACCGCAGCTACACTGCGCAGGTTTACCGTGACGGTGATGACGCCCATTGGAAGAGCAACCCTTACTCGATCGTTATCGAAGAAATTGAGGTGGGCAGTGACAGCACCCTCAAATTGGCGCTGGCGGCCGGTGGCGGAACGGCCATACGCCTGCAGGCAGGAGAACCAAGGTGAAGCAAAAACCGCAACTTAGTTTCTGGCAAATCTGGAACATGTGTTTCGGGTTCCTCGGAATCCAGTTTGGTTTCGCCCTGCAAAACGCCAATGTCAGCCGGATATTCCAGACCCTGGGCGCCGAGATCGACGAGTTGCCGATATTGTGGGTGGCAGCGCCCCTGACCGGGCTGATCGTGCAACCCATCGTCGGCTACTTCAGTGACCGCACCTGGAACCGGCTCGGCCGTCGCCGCCCCTATTTCCTGGGTGGCGCTATCCTTGCTTCACTCGCTTTGCTGGTAATGCCCAACTCACCGTACCTGTGGGTTGCCGCGGGCATGCTGTGGATTATGGATGCCAGCATCAATATTTCGATGGAGCCGTTCCGCGCCTTTGTCGGTGACAACCTGCCCAAGAGCCAGCGCACGCTGGGCTTTGCCATGCAGAGTTTCTTTATCGGTATCGGCGCCATTGTTGCCTCGGCTTTGCCCTGGATCATGGCCAACTGGTTCGATGTCAGTAACACGGCCGCCGCCGGGCAGATTCCCGATACCGTCAAATGGTCATTCTATGCCGGCGGCGCGGTTTTTCTGCTGGCAGTCAGTTACACCGTGTTTTTTAGCAAGGAGTACTCACCCGGGGAAATCGCTGAGTTTGAAGAATCCGGGGAAGACCACGTGGATACAGGTCCTGGTGAGCCCCGTGCCGTTGAACAGTATTACAAAGGTGGTATTGGCTGGCTGATAGCGGGTGGCGCCCTGTGCGGCTGGATCGTTGCTCAAGGCCTGGATAAACAACTGTACATCCTGGCCATCGGCGCCATGGTGTTTGGTGTTCTGCAGGTCATCGTAGGGCGGATGCTGTCAGGGCAGAGAGTGGACAACGGTCTTTACCGTATTGTCGATGACCTGTTTCATATGCCGCGGGTGATGAAACAACTGGCGGTGGTTCAGTTGTTTTCCTGGTTTGCGCTTTTCGCGATGTGGATATACGCCACGGCAGCCGTGACCAGTTACCACTTTGGCTCGGTTGATGTCACCAGCCAGGCGTACAATGACGGCGCCAACTGGGTCGGTGTGCTGTTTGCATCCTACAATGGCTTTGCAGCCCTCGCGGCACTATTTATTCCGTTCCTGGCGCGCCGGCTGGGTTGCCGGGTAAGTCACCTCGTTAACCTGGGCATCGGCGGCCTCAGCCTGCTGAGCTTCCTCGTCATCAGGGACCCGGACTGGCTAATCGTACCGATGATCGGCGTCGGTATCGCCTGGGCATCGATACTATCGCTGCCGTATGCATTGTTATCCGATGTATTACCGACGGCGAAGATGGGTGTCTACATGGGCATATTCAATTTCTTTATCGTCATACCACAGCTGATTGCCGCCTCCGTGCTTGGCCTGTTGCTGCGCGAGTTCTTTGATGGCCAGGGCATTTACGGCCTGGTGATCGGTGGTGTGATGATGATCCTGGCCGGCCTGACCACCTTGCTGGTAGACAAGAGCGCCGAGCCCGACCTGGTAAGTTAGGAAGATTTCGCGATGACCCAAATTCTCAAATTCACTTTGTGCTGCTTTTTACTGCTGTTATCAGTGTTTAGTTTACGAGCGCATTCAAACGAGGTACCAATGCCTGAGCCCTATGTCCAGATTGAACATCCGCAATGGAGCCGCAAAGCGGTCTTGTACCAGATCAACACACGGCAGTTCACGGCTGAGGGCACCTTCGAGGCAGCCACGGCTCAACTACCGCGTTTGAAAGGCCTGGGTGTCGATATCCTGTGGTTGATGCCGGTGCAGGAGATCGGCAAAAAGAACCGCAAGGGCAGGCTGGGCAGCCCTTACTCGATCCGTGATTACTACAGTGTCAACAGCGAATTTGGCGACCTGGACAGCCTCAAGCAGTTTATCAATAGCGCCCACGAACTGGGTATGTACGTGATCCTGGACTGGGTGGCCAACCACACGGCCTGGGATAACCCGCTGCTCGAGTCACACCCCGAATGGTATCAACGTGACTGGAAAGGCGATTTTCATTCTCCGCGATGGACCGACTGGTCTGATGTGATCACACTCGATTACACGCAGCCGGGTTTGCGCCGCTACATGACCGATGCGATGAAGTACTGGGTGGAAGAGGTAGGCATGGATGGTTTCCGCTGTGACGTGGCGGGTTTTGTGCCTGTCGATTTCTGGAATAATGTGCGCAAGGAACTGGACAGCATTCGTCCTGTTTTCATGCTGGCGGAATGGGAAACCCGCGATTTACACGCCCGCGCTTTTGACGCGTCCTACGCCTGGACCTGGCATGACACCGTTCACAATATAGCAATGGGGAAAGCGGAAGCCAACTCATTGAATGGCTTTCACTATAACGACGAAAATTCCTGGCCACAGGATGCAATTCGTTTGCTGTTCATCAGCAACCATGACAAAAATGCCTGGGACGGTACCCAGTTCGAAGCTTTTGGCGATGCGCTGGAAAACGCGATTGTGCTGTCATTTGTGAGCCGGGGTATTCCGATGATTTACAACGGCCAGGAGGCAGGGAATAAAGAGCGCCTGGCGTTTTTTGAAAAGGACCCGATCGAGTGGCAGGCACACCCCGTTGGAGATCTCTACCGGAAGCTGATCAAGCTCAAAAAACGCAACTCCACGCTGTGGAATGGCCATTGGGGTGCGAGCATGATCCAGGTGACGAATAGCTCACCCTCCAACATATTCAGCTTCGTACGGGTCAATGAGCGGGATAAGGTTTTTGCCGTATTCAATTTTTCTGCGGAACAACAGACCGTGTCATTCTCTGGCACCCTCTACGAGGGAGAGTACCGGGACTTTTCCGACGGCAACATCGTCAACCTGACCAACGACTCGACACTTGAACTACTGCCGTGGAGCTACCGGGTTTTTACAAACTGATTTCACACCATCAAGAACATGGCCGTGCAAAACCGGGACAGGATAAGAATGACCATATGAATGAGAACATAGACAACAAACCGGATTCGTACCTGCAGAAAATGGGGCGGCAGGCGGGTGTCGCCATGCATATCACATCCCAGCCTGGAGAACATGGCATCGGGGATATCGCAGACAGTGCGTCGGCATTTGTCGATCAACTGGTCGAAATGAACCTGGGTGTATGGCAGATATTACCATCCGGCCCAACAGCCTACGGCGATTCACCTTATCAGCCGCTGTCTGCTTTTGCCGGCAACCCGATGTTTATCGGTCTCAACCCGCTGATCCGAAAAAACCTGTTGAAATCATCAGAAATTACGGCACTCGAAGACCTTCCACGAGACCATGTTGATTATGGCCGGTTAATACCCCTCAAGCGGGCCTTGTTGGCCACCGCAGCGGAACGCATTCTCAGCCAGCCTGGACATGGGCTCATTGCCGGCTTTGAGGAATTTCAACACCTTCATGGCGAGCGTTGGCTGGAGGACTACGCCATGTTCCGGGTTTTGAAGACACTGCACGGTGAGCGCGCCTGGCCGGAGTGGGACAAATCGTTTGTCCGCCGCGAGCCTGCAGCGCTGGAGAAACTGAGAAATACGCATCGTGCGGATATCGAAAAGGTCAAGGTAATCCAGTTTCTGTTCGATCACCAGTGGAAGCTTTTCAGGCGCCGTGCGGAAGAAAAGGGCATCTGTCTGTTTGGTGATATGCCCATCTATATCGCACTCGACAGCGCCGATGCCTGGGCACATCCGCAGCGCTTGTTGTTGAATAAGGACGGTCAACCATCGTTCATCGCCGGTGTTCCACCGGATTATTTTAGCGAAGACGGCCAGTTGTGGGGTAACCCGCTGTATGACTGGCCTTACCATGAGCAAACCGGTTACCGCTGGTGGATTGAACGGATACAGCACGCGGTCAATCAAACACCGTTGGTGCGTATTGATCACTTTCGTGGTTTCGAATCGTACTGGTCGGTACCTTATGGCGCGAAAACTGCACGCGACGGGAAATGGGAAATGGGGCCGGGTGACGGTTTGTTCAATGCGATGCAGGAGGTCATGGGTGACTTGCCAATCGTGGCTGAAGACCTGGGTGTCATTACGCCGGCAGTCAATCAACTCCGCGAGAATCATGGTCTGCCGGGTATGGTGGTATTGCAGTTCGAAGTTGGAGACTCCGAATTCGACATTACATCAGTTTCTGAAAACAGCGTTTGTTACACCGGCACACATGATAACGACACAACATTGGGATGGTTTCTCGGTAATGGTGACGATACCCGTACTGCAGAGGAAATCCAAAACCAACGGGCCATCACCCTTGAGAAGACGGGTGGTTCGCCTGAAACCCTGACCCGCGACATGATCAGGCTGGCATTCTCCAGCAAGTCGACCCTCGCAGTTGCACCGATGCAGGACTTTCTCGGTTTGGGCTCGGAAGCGCGTCTTAACACTCCTGGAACCACACTGAATAACTGGCGCTGGCGTGCTCTCCCGGAGCAGTTAAACCCTGATTTACTGGAATCGGTCCGCAGCCTGGTCGAGGCAGGGGACAGGAGCTAGCAGGAATTTTCAGGACGGTTGCCAGCCGTTGGGCATCACTCAGCCGGTGCCATAGCCGGCCAGTTCAGTCCATTCATGCCAACAGTCACCATCAATGTTATAGTAAGCGAAGTCTCTGAGATGTAAAAAATCGTTTATTGGAGTTCTTCGGCCCATGGGCTCTGGCAAGACCACTTCTTTTGATATCGCACACCGCGCGGGGGTCTCACAGGCAACCGTTTCAAGAGCCTTGCGTGACAGCCCCCTTGTAAATGCCCAGACACGGGAGAGGGTAAAAAAAATTGCCCGCGAGATGAATTACCATGTCGACCGTGCAGCTGCCGGTCTGCGCTCGCAGCTCAGCCATACACTTGCCATCCTGCTATTTGAGGATCCCACCACGGACGACTCCCAGATCAATCCGTTTTTTCTGTCCATGCTTGGCAACATCACAAGAGCTGCCGCGCGCCGTGATTACGATGTCCTGGTGTCATTCCAGCAGTTAAGCGATGACTGGCACCTCAAGTATCCGCTCAGCAACCGTGCGGATGGCATTATCCTGCTGGGGTACGGTGATTACAAAGGTTTTGCCGACAAGCTTGACCAGCTCATCAAGGCCAATACCAGTTTTACCGTCTGGGGAGCAACCGGTCCTGAGCTCAAAGACCGGACCATCGGCTGTGACAATGTAAAGGGAGCCTTCCAGGCGACTTCGCATCTACTGCGCCTGGGCCGCAAGAATATTGCGTTTTTTGGCGGAACATCAGATAACTGCCCGGAGCTCAAGCAGCGCTATGATGGTTATTGCAAGGCATTAAAAAGTGCCGGCCTAAACCCTGATCCCGACCTTCAGTTTGATACTGATTTTCAGGAAACCTCGGGGTTCTGGGCAACTGAAGCGTTGCTGAAATCAGGTAAAAAGTTTGATGCGATCTTTGCTGCCAGTGATTTGCTCGCAATCGGAACCATTAAACGGCTTCGTGATGAAGGTGTGAAGGTGCCCGCTGATGTTTCAGTGGTTGGTTTCGATGATATTCCCGCCGCGTCCTACTTCAATCCTTCTTTAACGACCGTCCAGCAGAACACCGCCACCGCAAGCGAACACCTGGTGAACCAGGTGATCCGCATGATCAAGGGTGAAAAACCGGAACCTAAACTACTGGAACCCACCCTGATTATACGTGGCTCATGTGGTGGCGCCCCGGCGGGCACCAACTGACAGGCTGTCTGCACTCGACGGCAATATCTCCGTCACTGTTTTCAAAAAACTTCAGTTCTCCGGCTGCAGCCAATTGTGCAGCTGTGCGTAAACATCCGGGTGACCCAATACCTGTATATGACCGGTTTCGAAACCGAGCCATTGACAATTCTCTGGAATCTCCAGGCCGCGGGTCTGCTTGTGACCAAGTCCAAGCGCACTGTCGAGTGGCACGAGACCATCGCCTATCAAACGTTCATGAATCCGGCTCGGTTTTTTAGCCAGGCTGGCTGCCATCGCATAGCAATCAACATCCGCTGGCAAGGGTACAAACTCCTTTCCATCGTCTGTAATGTTGCCGTGTCGCAGGTCGGTGATACCTGCGCTGCGGCTGTTGGCAATACGTGTGAACGGTGCTGCGTAGGGGCTCAGACCCATCGCGAAATTAATCCAGTTCCCACCCCGTTCAAGCGGGGCACCAAGATGCGGGGTACCGATAAAAACCAGTTTTTTGAGGTGCTGCAACCAATTGTGACCGGCCTGGCGGCCATAGTGACAGGCACTTCTCGCGACCAGGCCGCCCATGGAGTGTCCTGCAATCGCCAGTTCATACATGTCACCAGGCCAATTGCATAGCAGGCTCTCAAGCCTTGCGGCCAGCTCACGGCCATTGCTCGCGATGGGCAGACCGGTGTTATAACGCAGGTAAAGCGGAGTGTAGCCAAGCTTCCTGGCGAGCATCTCACCGTGGTTGACACCATCGCGGGTCCAGTGTCCATCGTTGAGACACAGTCCGTGTATGAACAGCAGCACTTTTGCATTGGCATCAGGCACGGCATACGCCTGTTGCGTATCCAATTCTATTCCCTGGTGGCGAAAACTCATTTTGGCAGCAAGCGGATTATTCGTTTCTACCAGGTGATCACCATACAACCCGTTGATCGCCGCGATCAATGCATCACGTTTGGCGTTTGACTTGGTTTCCGGAAGCAGTGCAATAGCAGGAGACATACCTGCATCAAGTCCGTGACCGAGCAAGCGGGTTGCGCCACGTATACTGCGGTAAACGAACCCGGTCAAACCGTTGGTTCGACCTGCGCGTGAAGCGCCAACAGGCGGGTGTGCCAACTGGATCGTGTGGTGCATCCTTTCAACCAGATCGGTGACACCGACCGTCGCGTCCACTGCCAGGCGCGTGACACCGCGCAGGTCGGAGACAATTCCCCGGTTAATAATGCTCATTTGAAAACCTTCAAACTTGAGTTGTGACAGTTGGTTCGTGTGTAACCGGTGGCTTACCGGTGACGGTTTCCCGGTCACGCATCATCAACCATCGAACCAGCGCAGGGATGAGGACAATGGCCGCAACCATGTTGGCGAGGAAAATAAACGACAGAAGGATACCCATATCAGCCTGAAACTGTAACGAAGAAAAGGCCCAGGTACCAACACCGGCACCCAGCGTGAAACCGGTGAAAATCACGGCCCGGCCTGTCAGCCTGAGCGTGCGGTAATAGGCTTCACGTAAATCGAAACCCTCCTTGAGATGGATATCCAGCCGGTTGTAAATATAAATGCCGTAATCCACACCGATACCCACACCCAATGCAACGACCGGTAAGGTATTGACCTTCAGACCGATGCCATAGATCGCCATCAGTGCCTCGGCCAGCGTCGAAACAACCACCAGCGGTAATACGATACACAAGGTACCCAGCACTGTCCGGTAAGTCACCAGGCAGAGGATAATAATGGAAGTAAAAACCAGCGCCAGCATCGGCTTTTCTGCCGCCGCGATATCTTCATTGGTCGCCGCCATCACACCAACGTTGCCGGTCGCCAGGCGAAACTGCAGACTTTCAGGCGATATATCGTCCTCGCTTGCCATTTCTTCCAGGACTTGATGCTCGAGCTTCAGGTTGAGTTCACCCATATTCATTTCCTCGCGTAACTCCTTCACGCGAGCGACGATGCGGGCAATGGTTTCAGCCCGGTGATCAGTGGTGAAAATCATTATCGGCATGGCGCTGCAGTCTGTATTCAACAAGCCGGTGGCCGTATCGATACCACTCAGAGCCTGGCGCAATACGTAGTTATCCCTGGGTAAGATACGCCACTTGATATTGCCTTCGTTCCAACCCGAATTAACCACTTTGGCAACCATCGGCAGCGTGATCACTTTTTGCACACCGGGTACGTTGGCCAGGTTCCAGGCAAAGCGATCCATGGTCTCCATGACCTTGTAATTTTCTGTGCAGGCGTTGGCCGTGGTTTCAGCAACCACGGTCAGTACATCCACACCAAGGGAAAAACGCTCAGAAATAAGAACTGCATCCTGGTTATACCGCGCCTGCGGACGCAACTCCGGCACACCGACTTCAGAGTCTCCAATTTTCATACCCTGGGCAAACCAAGCGCCGCCCAAAAACAGCACGATTGCCACCCCAATTGCCCAGGCCGCACGCTTGGGTTCGGTAAACCCTGCCAGGTATTCCCACAACGGGGACTTACCTGAAGCCTTTCTTATCATGCGCTCACGATATTTTTGAGGATCCTTCAGCTTCACCCAGGATAGCAATACCGGTAACAGGAGCAGATTGGTCAGGATGATGACCGCGACACCAATGCTGGCGGTAATGGCCAACTCCTGGATAATACGGATGCTGATAAACAGGATGGTCAGGAAACCGATCGTATCGGATACCAGGGCGATGACACCGGGGGCCAATAGTTTTTTAATGGTTTCACGCGAACCATGCATCGGTGAGCGACGTGGAATACTTTTGATGTCCTCTACAGACTGAATCCCGCTTTTAACCCAGTCATCGGGTGTCCGGCCACCAAACTCTTTCTCCACCATCCAGGCGCTGATTTTCTGCACACCATGACTGACCCCGATGGCAAAAATAAGGAAGGGCGTCAGGATATTCATCGGGTCAAGACTGTAGCCCAACAGGCTCAGGGTACCCATTTGCCAGATCACGGCAACCAGTGAACAAGTCAATGGCAGAAAGGTCAACCAGATCGATCTCGAATACATATACAGCAGCACGGCGGTGATCAGCAGCGCGACCAGGAAGAACCAGCCTACTGCGCGGGCTCCATCGGATATGTCGCCGACGATCTTGGCAAAGCCGATGATATGAACCGTGAACTCCTCACCTTCAAACTGGGTACGTATGGCTTCGAGTTGCGAGGCGACATTGCGGTAGTCCAGTTTTTCGCCGGTCTGCGGGTTTTCCTCCAACAGGTTGGCCCAGACCATGGCGCCGGAAAAATCTGCGGAAACCAACCGTCCCACCTCACCCGATTTGACTATATTCGAACGGACCTGCTCAAACATTGCCTCCGAGGGGGCGTAATCCGCCGGTATGACGTTGCCACCCGCAAATCCATCTTCTACGATTTCGACAAAGCGGACGTTGGGTGTAAATATAGAGCGGACACTGGCACGGTCGACACCGGGAATAAAGAACACCTGGTCGGTGATGGTCTCGAAAGCCTCAAAGAACGACGGCGTAAACATGTTGCCATCACGCGCGACCAGTGCCACCAGCACGCGATTGGCTCCACCAAATTCTTTCTCATACTGCAGGAAGGTCTGCATGTATTCATGTTTGAGTGGTAACTGTTTTTTAAAACCGGTTTCGATACGCAAATTCGACATCGCAAACATCATGCCGATGGTTATTAAAAAGAACAGCCCAACGATGCCATAACGGTTGTTAATCAGGAAAGTGGCGATCTTGTGCAGACGGGTGTTTTCCGAGTTACTCATCACCGTCTCCCTGTTTGACTGTTTCAGGATAGTTATGCACGCCATCCTCGCCGACCAGCAGGAACTTGCCGTTTCCCAACGAAGTCGCTGCGGCAAAATCCACGCCACTGGAATGTTGATAGATACTGAATCCACTGGAATCATCCCTTACCAACAGGATGCCGCTATTTGCAGCCAGCAGGACAAGATCGTCATATTCGGCGGCACCCGAAATACTGGCCACCGAACCGGTATCTATTTCGGTCCAGCTTGAACCAAAATCGCAGCTTTCCATGACATGACCGCGAAGACCAAAAAACATGACACATTCTTCGTTTGTTTGAATTGCACCCCACATCGAACCCTGGTAGGGCAATTCGATGAGTTCCCACGTTTGGGCGTTATCGAAACTGCGGTAGGAAAGCCCGGCTTCGCCGGCAATCAGCCATCTGCCATCACCGAGGTACAAAAGGTTGTTGAGGTGATAATCACTCTCCTCGTCGACAACGCCTTCTTCCCAGTTTTTTCCGCCGTCACTGGTAAAAAGGTATAAGCCATAGGAACCGACAGCCATGCCATTGGCTTGATCGGTAAAGTAGATATCCATCACTGCCTGACCACGGTCAGGATCAAAAAATTCCTGTGTCCAGGTTTTGCCTTTATCGCCGCTGGTCATAATGACTGCATCATGACCGCCGGCCCACAAACGATTACCGACACTGAAAACCGTGGTTAACGTTGAGCGGGTGGGTACGTGCTCGGCCTGGGTCCAGGCTTCACCATCGGTGGAAGTTACAACGTGCCCGCGCTCACCGACTGCCACCAGGGTATTTCCGGCACGGGTAATATCGAGCAACATGGATTTCGTAGCCAGCGGCATCTGTTCCGCATATTCAACATCCAGGTGTTCATCGGCAGTGACGGCGAGGACAAGCCAACCTGACGCCAGGACAGTACAAACGATATAAAGAAATCTACTTGATCTGATCATCGGGTGATTATGTTACGGGCTAAATGAAAAGGCCAGCGAACGCTGACCTTTTCAATTTCCTTAACGACGACCACGCGAGCGTAGCGCCTGTGGTGTGAACTGCGATGGTTGCATTTCAACATTGAATGTATTGACCGCCGTGGTGTTATCAAAACCCTGTGCGACATACCTGCCGGACTGCAGATCATAATGGGCTTCAATGGTGGACCAGATTGTCGGTACATCGTAATAGTTGATCATGTGACATTCCGATGCACGCCACAATTGCTGACGTCCGTCGTAATGGTCGATCAACGCGATCTGGTAGCTGTCTTCATCGAGATAGTAGGTACGCCTTGCATTGATGTGACGCATACCTTCCTTCAGGTTGGCGTCCATGACCCAGACACGATGCAACTCGTAACGCATCAATTCCGGATTGAGATGACCCGGCCGGATGAACTCTTCGTTAGTTATGCCCTCTGCATGTGCGCCGTAGGAATTGTAGGGAATATACATTTCCTTCTTGCCGACCACGGTCCAGTCAAAGCGGTCCATGGCACCGTTGAACATATCGGTCATGTCATTGGTACGCAGACCGTCGGATGCCGTACCGGGATTGTCATAAGCAACGTTCGGCGCACGTCTTACCCTGCGTTGACCCGGATTGTAAATCCATGCCTGGCGCGCTGTTACCTGCTGGTTAAGGGTTTCATGCACAAGCAGGATATTACCTGCCAACCTCGCGGGTGATTCCACTTCCTGGAAAAAGTACAAAAGGATGTTGTCAATTTCCTCTATGGTGACACCACGTTTGTAATACAAACCCAGCAATTCTTCACGAATCACTGTTACCGAGAAACTTCCGCCGGCCGTCGGTGCAATTTGCGTGTTGTAGCGCACGCCACCCACACCCTTGTACTTGAGCTTGTGGTTCCACATCAGCTCATAGGCGTTCTCCGGGAACGGGAACGGGAAACCTTCTGCGGCATCCAGCACACCTTCACCGTTTTCACCAAGCCTGGCGGTGGCGCCATTCTTGGCAGTCATTTCATAAATATGCTGCGGGAACGATGCACTACGCCTGCTCGGGTAAACATCCATGTAATAGGTATCGGGATATTTCTCAAAGGTGGCTTTCTGACCAACACTCAGGTTTTCGGCATAGTCCTTGTAGTTTGCACCGGTGATACGGAATAACGGCTTGTCATCCGGGAACGGATTTTGATGGTGATCACCGGGTTTATATATCGCCGGTGGTGCAGTAATGCCCCCGGTCCACTCGGGTATTGTCCCCGCGGCGTTACCTGCTCTTTCGGAGCCCATCGGGGTCAGGTCTTTGCTGAGACGATCGACCTGATCAGGTTTGGCACCTGCAACTGCCTGTCCAATTCCAATGGCCAGACCGATGCAGATCGTAAGTGTGTATTTTGTAAAAGTTCGCATAAGTTTCTCCGGCGATCAGAATGAGTAACGGACACTGGCGGAAAAGAAATCCCGGTCACGAAGCTGGTTGTAATGCCCG
>Ga0316201_10000263_pt1 | contig 27397 bp, 20 predicted proteins | sample CS6wburrow_MG_FD_204516 | JGI IMG/M metagenome (GOLD analysis project Ga0316201, IMG submission 204516) | Coastal sediment microbial communities from Delaware Bay, Delaware, United States - CS-6 worm burrow | ecosystem: Environmental > Aquatic > Marine > Coastal > Sediment | place: USA... | reverse complement strand
CGATTCGGCAGATGCGTGATGGAACCGCCGAACGCATGCTTGTGATTCTCGGCGCCTCCGGAGCCGGCAAGTCCAGTTTTCTGCGCGCTGGCCTGATCTCGCGCCTCAAGCGCGACCGGGGCCATTTCCTCGTACTGCCGACCCTGCGACCAGGCCGCGCGGCATTGACTGGTTCGGCCGGCCTGCTGAAAGCCTTGTCCCTGGATGAGCTCATAGACCCGGCCCGCCTTTCAGCCCATCTGGCTGACCTGAGAGCATCCGCACTTCTGTCACTGCAGCAGCCCGACGAGGAACTAGAGCCAGGCGCTCCACTGCCAGCAGCGACCGTCGTGTTACCCATTGATCAGGCGGAGGAACTCTTTGTCGAAGGGGAAAAGGAGGCGGCCGAAGTGATCCCACTGATCGCTGCGATGGTCGCTGCGGATCCGCGTCTACTCGTTCTGCTTACAATCCGCTCCGACAGCTTCGAGCGTTTGCAGGCAGATCAACGTCTGTCCGAAATCTCCCGTCGGCCCTTCGATCTTCCGCGTCTTTCGTCGTCTGCCTTCAAGGAGATTATCGAAGGTCCTGCCCGGCTACCCGGCACCGGCCTTGCCATCGACACAGATCTCACCGAGCAGTTGCTCGCCGACTTCAACGGCAGTGATGCGCTGCCGCTGCTGGCCTTTACGTTAGAAAGGCTAGTCGCCGATCACGGCGGTGACGGGGGACTGGAAAAGCGCGAATACCTGGATGACATGAAAGGCATGGGCGGCGCCATTCGTGCTGCCGTGGAGCGCGCGTTCGCACTGGCCGCCGAAACCGATGGGCTACCACACGGGCGCGCCGAATTGAACGAACTTGCGCGGCAGTGCTTCGTGCCGGGTCTTGTCAGGGTCGACAACGACGCAACGAGCCCCAAGCGCCGCATCGCACTGCGCCGCGAACTGCCCGAGGCGGCGCTGCCGTTGATCGACTGCCTGGCCGATCAACGCCTGCTGGTGACGGATTCGACCGGTCGTGAGCCGACCGTCGAGGTCGCGCACGAGGCGGTTCTACGGCATTGGCGCGATCTTGCGGTGTGGATTGCCGATCGTCGCGAAGACCTACTCGGACTCGAACGCGTCACGGCGGCCGCGGACGAATGGGCGCGGGCGACGGGGACGGGAAAGGAGGAGGCGCTCGCGCATCGCGGCGAACGCCTGCAGGCCGCCGAGAAGCTCATGGGCTGGGATGATCTCGGATGGGCGCGGGACGACTATCGGATGGCCTACATCGCCGCCTGCCGTGCCGCCGAATTGCGCAGCGTGATACATCGACGCCGGGTACGACGCTGGATCGGCGGGCTCGTCGCGGCGGCCGCTTTCGTCACCGTGATCGGCGCGCTGCTGGTCGTGCACGGACAACGAAATCTCGGACGCTCGGAGTCGCTGATGCTGGCGCGCGCAGCGGACAGGCTCGTTCAGGAGGGCGACCTGCCGCGTGCCACCCGCCTGGCCATACTGGCGGCGCACGAGAACGCCCTGAAACCCGGCTCGGCCTATGCGCGCGCGACCCTGGCATCGGTCGCCCTGCTGAACAAGCTGCAACGCGAGTGGCGCGGGCATGCCGGCGCGGTACTCGGCGCAGTGTTCTCGTCCGATGAAAGTCGCCTGCTCACCTGGAGCGCAGATGACACCGTGCGCCTGTGGGACGCGGCCACCGGCACGCAGATCGGGCCCGCACTCGTACACGATTTGGGCGGCGTGCGGGGTGCAGCCTTTTCTGCCGACGAGCGCGTCATCCTCTCGTGGAGCGCCGATAAGACCGCCCGGCTATGGGATGCAGCAACAGGCACCCCGATCGGTCCGGCACTCAGGCACGAACGAGGCGTCAGAGGTGCATTGTTCTCGCCGGATCAACGTCGCATCCTCACCTGGGATAGCTCCGGTTCTGCGCGACTCTGGGATGCGGCGAGCGGCGCCGAGGTCGGCCCGACACTCAGGCACAAGGGTAGAATCATGCGAGCGGTCTATTCATCGGATGGGCAACGCATCCTGACCTGGAGCAGTGACGACACCGCGCGCCTCTGGGCCGCGTCCAGTGGGGAGCAGATCGGTGCGGCAGTACAACACGAAGGATCCATTGGGGGAGCGCGTTTCTCGCCCGACCAGCGCCGCATCCTCACGTGGACCCTGGCCGGGAACGCACAGGTCTGGGATGCCACCGACGGCGCACCGGTAGCGCCGGTACTTGCTCACGATGCCAGTGTCATGGGCGCCCGTTTCTCGTCGAATGGACGCCGCGTGCTGACCTGGAGCCGGGATAAAAGCGCCCGCTTGTGGGATGCTGACAGCGGCGAGCAGATTGGGCCTGCGCTGCAGCACGAGGACATGGTGGTAGGCGCCGTCTTCTCGCCGGATGAACGCCAGATCCTGACCTGGGCCAGTGACAAGGTCGCACGGCTGTGGAACACGGCCGACGGCACGCGCGTCGGTCCCGCGCTGGTACACGACGGCGAGATCGAAGAAGGGAAGTTCTCGCCCGACGGGAAACACATCCTCACCTGGAGCGACACGAATACGGCGCGCCTGTGGGACGCCGCCAAGGGTACCCCGATCCCGCTCGCCATGACGCACGACGACCGGCTGCGCGGCGCACGCTTCGCGGCCGGTGGCCGGCGCGTCCTCACGTGGAGTGACGATGCCACCGTACGCCTGTGGGGCGTGACTGGCAACGACCAGACCGGCCCGGTGTTCACGCGCGACGGTTCGGTTGTCGGTGCACTCTTCTCATCGGACGGTCGGCAAATCCTGAGTTGGAGTGACGACAACACAGCGCGCCTGTGGGATGCGGACAGTGGCGTACAGATCGGTCCGGCACTCGCGCACGAGCGAGTCGTCTGGGGCGCGCGCTTCTCACGTGACGAGCGGCGTATCCTTACCTGGAGTCTGGACGGGACCGCGCGCCAATGGGACGCCAAAAGTGGTGAGCCGATCGGCCCTCAGCTGATGCATGACGGCGCTGTTCTCGGTGCGGCCTACGCGCCGGATGAGCGTCGAATCCTCACCTGGAGCACAGACGGGACGGCGCGCCTGTGGGATGCGGTCAGCGGGGACCGGACCGGGCCGGCATTTACCCATGACGACGAAGTCGAAGGTGCCGTTTTCGCGCCCGACGGCCGCCGCATCCTCACCTGGGGCAAAGACAAAACCGTGCGCCAGTGGGACGCCACCACCGGTACCGCACTGGGACCGGCATTGCCACACAGCTATTGGCCCAAGGGTGCGCGTTTTTCGTCGGATGCTCAGCGCATCCTGAGCTGGGACGCCGCCAGCGCGCGCCAGTGGGACGCGGCCAGCGGCGCTCGCATCGGCCCCGAACTCCAGCACGACGGTGCGGTGCTCGGTGCGGCCTTCTCGCCCGATGAACGGCGCATCCTGACCTGGAGCCAGGACAATACCGCGCAGCTCTGGGATGTCGCCGGCGGAGCGCGGGTCGGCCCGGCCCTGCGGCATGACGACGAGGTGTGGGATGGCGTTTTCTCATCCGACGGGCGGCGGATCCTGACCTGGGGCCACGACAACACGGCACGCCAGTGGGACCCCGACAGCGGTGACCAGATCGGACCCGCGCTCGAACATGGAGATGACGTGACCGGCGCGGCGTTCCTGGCCGGCGAACGCCGTATCCTGACATGGAGTCTGGACGGTAGCGCGCGTATCTGGGATGCCGCCAGCGGGGTCCAGATCGGTCCCGCACTCAAGGGCTCGGTCAGGGGTGCACTCCCGGCGCCAGACGGCGATCGCATCCTGACCTGGAACTGGCGGGGCAGCCTACGTCTGTGGCATGTTGCGGGTGCCACCCGCCAGCTTTCGGTGCAGACACTGGTGGACCAGTTGTGTCGTGACAATCTTTTCGGTGAGTCGATGGCGGTTGACGCATCCGGCTTGCTGGCAGGAGTCCGCCACCTCGACGCTCGCGATATCGAATACGCCCCCATTCTGGAAGGGCGTCAGGGAGAAGACGTCTGTGCTGCACCTCCGAGCAGTGGCGAAACGCTGCGGAAACTGTTGATTTCGCGTAACAGGTAATCGTTCGCCGCCGCAGCGATGAAGTTTACGACCGGCGAGTTCGCAGGTGATGCGCGCCGAAGTCACCGCTCGGCAGACAGACAGGTAAGCGGGCGCGCGTCTTGCGAACAAAGTACCCACCCGAGCCCACCGATGAATGCGCTGGGCTCAGCCTGCTTCGATACCGATTCCAGTATTTTCCAGGTGTCTCGATGCTTCGATCTTGTCACGCGAGTGGCGTCCGTTCTCTGGAGATTCTGCATGCGGCCAACGTTCCCGGCGCTAGCTCTCGGTCTGCTCCGAGATCTCCAATGCGTCATCGACCTGTATTCCATGGTAGAGAACGGTGCTTTCCAGCCTATGTCCTTCAGGCCATAGGCTGGATTATGTCCTGCTCAAGACTATGTCCCGTAATCGCTTGCTGGCCTGATCTGCTGCGGGTATGCCGCCTCGGCACTGGACATTGCCATTCTCCTTGGCAGGCACTTCCGCCTGAGAGGAGAACGTCATGGAACTTTCGTATGAGAATGCCGATGCGGTGGTTCGTACCATCGGCGACGCTTCGGCGGAGCTCCTTGATGCTTTCGTCGGCTCGTTGATCTGCAAGATATACTCGGTCAACCACGTGTGGCAGTAACCACTATACGCACTTGCGTTCGAGCGCTGGTGCGAGGCTCGATATATCTCGCTCTGTCCCCTGAGTGTCGATGATGTCGTGCGGTATCGCCCCGGCAACCCCTTACTGCCGTTCCTCAAAGGTCTATAGTCCGAATTCCTATGTCCCGCAGCCCGCGCGTCGGACTGCGGCCGGTCCGCCGGGCTCGGTGCAAAGGGACATAGTCCAGCTTGGTGTGACCAAGCAGGAGTTGCACGGCCCGCAGGTTCTTGGTTCGTTTGTAGATCAACGTTGCCTTGGTCCTTCGCATGCTGTGAGTGCCATAGGCCTTCGTATCGAGTCCCAAGTCGGGAGGCGACCGCCGTGCCGGCGCTTGAATTGAGGGGTTCATCGCCGCGTTTTATCTGGCTAGAACTGAATGCAGCTGATGGGGAAACCGCCGAGATCGGTGCTTCCGGGCCGGTTTCTACACCAACCTTCAAAAGCGCACCTAGGCTCCTGAATGCGCGTCAGGCTTAGCTACGGCTACCCCTATCCGTGAGCGTTGTTGTACGGGAGGTGTGGCGTTCTCAATCCCGATTACGTCGGCACCGTATGTGATGTGTTCCGTTCTGCCGCGCACGTCGGACCGCAAATCCCGCAGCAGCCAAGGATTTCCCTACATTCTGGATTGTGGGCCAACTGGTAGGAATTGATCGCGTTGACTATATATAACGAAATCAGGTCGCCGCTTAGCTCTTAATCACGGAGGATGCCGATATGCGTTTCAAGATCGCTGGACAGGGAGAACAATCAACGCTTTCGAAACCACTCGGTCAGCTACCGCATGCCATATCGCGAAAAGGCGACAAGTTGTTCGTGGGTGACGGAGATACCCTGCTTTCTTTCGATGTTGTGAAAAACGACAAGGGTACGAGCCTGGTATTGTCGGAAAGGCTCAAGGCACCCTGCAACATAACGGCAATGAGCGACGCGCCCAGTGGCTTGCTGCTTGCCTATTTCGACCCGGCTGATTCGGCACGGCTTGCACGCGTGTCCGGCTCAAGTTTCGTCCCGATCACGCAGTTGCCGTTGCCGACCACCAGTATTGCGGCAGCGGGTGACTTGGTTGCAGTGTTAATTCCACCTCGCATCGGCTTGCCTGCCGAGGTGCTGGCTATAGATGCACGTAGCGGCGTGGTTGCACGGACTCACCCCGTGTCGGTGGGTGTCACGCGTCTTAAATCCAGCGCCAGCGGTGCTGTGAGCGCTATCGATGGCCGATTGCTTCAGGTGCAGCAGATTGATCTCGATACCCGGTGTCCCGAGGATTCTACGCCGCCCGGTACCGACAGAGATTCATGCAACCCGCCCCGCGGAAATGACCGGCGCCCGGATTGTTGTCGTCAACCTGAGCCGGACCGTTGCCGGGGTGATCATAATCCGCCACACGGCTCATCCGGGGATGGCCGAACAAGGCCGACAGTGCCGAAACCTGATCATTGTCGACCGGGATCGGATGGTTCCGACGATGGTTGTATCCGCTACACGGCTGTAGGCACGACGATAGTGCGCGAAGACATTTGTGATCCGGGACGTGGGCGTTGCCACCGGAATCTCTTCTCACGCATCGAGCAACTCGAAGTTCGCGGTAACACGCTGGTCGCCCTGACCCGGCAAGGAGGCCTCCTCGAGGTCCTTGACAGCCACAGCCTGGTTCCCAGAAAACAGATGCCCATAGCCCGGGGGACACTGTTGCTGCAGGCCGCAGAAACACCGGTGTTCCTGGCAGTTTCCAATGATCTGTCGCAGACGATACTGTTGGAGGACGAGCCGCCGGGGTCGGCGCTGGACCTGCAGATCGGAAGCGAGGTTTCTGAACGCATATTCAAGGGAACTGACGCATTTGCTGCACCTGTCAATGCGTTATTCAGCCTGACCCAACGGTCTGTGCTCATCATCCCCGTTACCTATGCCGGACAGAATTTTCCCCAAGGCGTAGGCAACGATGTCTACAGACAAGCACTTGAACAGCCGGATGGGCCACTGGATCGAGCGTCGCGATATTACGCCGATTCCAGCTATCAACTGCAGAATCTCGATTTCCATGTTTTCGGGGCACCTACCCAGAGTCAGCACCCAATAGAGGATTTCTATATCGGCGGGCCGATCGAGATTGACCAGCCCGTTGCCGATTACTATCGCGGGGAATACGTTCAGGGCGGAATCGAAACCACGATGGATATGGGCCCCTCACCGGCGGGCTTTCAGCTGCAGGGTGGCGAAACGCTGAACCTGATCGCTTACTCTGCCGTCAATGCAGGCGACGGAGGTTTGGGAAATCCACTGCCGTATGTTGCCGATTTTCCCGCGATGGTCATGAAGATCGACGTCCACTCGAATTCCACTCTCGATATTCCAACAACGGCATCCCAGTGGAGCATTGGTTTGGTGGATGGCGACGGCAATAATCAATCTGTTCATCTGGATGCAGGCGTTCTGCCATCCGATGTCTCTGTATCCTTCCCGCAAGCAGGGCTGGCATCTGCCTATGCAGCCGAAGTTGAAGAGGTACGAAGCGCATTGCAGACCATGCTGAATGCGGCAGATCCAGGCGGGCTCTTTGATCCGGTGGAGGTGCTGTGGGGCGGTGATGGCAGTTCGCGTGGCCATCTGTATCTGGTATTCCGCCTGAGCCCTGCCGGTGGTGATGTGCCGATGATCCTGGACCCTGGGCTCGGTACCTTCCGGACTGCCTTAAGCCTGGACGATGAAACCTGGCAGGCGCGTGGGTCAGCCCGGTTTTTGTCCGGCATGTCCCAGGCGGATCTGAATAGTGAAGCCAACTCCATTCGCATCTATCTGAAACGGGTGCTGGAACTCGCCGAGATCCGTGCGGCAGGTTCGGATGCGACCGTACACGAGCGGGTCTTCGGCGGATGTGCGTGCTCGGTTGCTTGGGCCGGTGGCACCTACCAGGCCACGATCAGGATGACATTATCTGATGTGCACAGTGGTTCGGGCATCGGCGGCATTATCTCTATTGGTACATCGACTGGGGACAATCCGCTAAATCTCGCCAGCGGCACCCCTGTGCACGGCAGCGATTTCGGTGCTGATGACCATCACACGATGGCGGACAAGACGGCGTTTTTTACCATGCTGTACCAGCGAATGCTGCTCGCTGTGCAGGCGCACCTGGGCAATCCGGCTGCATCCGATTGGACCGCATTCGCGAATGCACTGAACAACTACGACACTTTGTATACATTTCCGGTTGAAGAGCCACCCGCGACGATGGCTGGCGCGTGGTCAGTCAGTGCGCCCGGAATCTCGTCCAATGATTTTCGGGCCTTCGTATTCAATCCTGGAACCGGGGGAATCAACGATCCAAATGGCATTGGTGCACATATTGCGACTCGCTGGGGGATGAACTTCCAGAAGTTTCCGCCTGATCCTGATGCTGAGGGTGATATGAAAACCCTGGCGCACGAGCTTGGCCACACGCTGGGCCTGTCTGACATGTACGGGGCCACTGCGGTCGATTCCAGTCTTCTTGGAATTGGGAGTCTCGACTTGATGGGTAACAGTAGCGCCGATTGGCCACACTTTTGCGCTTATCACAAGATAGCGCTTGGCTGGTTAGGCGTTGCGACCCAATGGGGCGAACAAAACATCGACTGCCAGGTCATCTCTCGTCCTGACGAAGGCCAACAGGTCTCACGGCGTTTCATACTGGCACCAAACGAATGGTGGGATGAAATTGATGAAGACCAGGTTAGATCGGTATTCGGTAACATCCCGGCGAATACACCAGTCACCACCTGCGTGCTATGTGATTTAGGTGGAGATGGTATTCACCTTGCGTCGATTGAGGCCCGCGCGCCGCGTGGGGCCTTTTCCGGAAGCATCTCTGTCGACGGAGAGCCGGGTCGCGTGATGGTCATTGATGCACTCGATATCGGGTCCAGCAAACGTTATGGGCGTGCGATCGCCGATACCACGGATCTGCCCGAGGACGTCGTCGACAGTCTTCTTAGGTATAGGCGCAAGATGCACCTGCTTACTGAAAACATCGCAACCGGAGATACTTTCAATCTGGGCGAGGCACCCGGCTTGCCGGTAGAGGGGGTACAGATTACGGTTGGCGCCGAGGCGAGTGTGACGATCGATGGCAACAGCGTCCCCGTATACGACTGTACCGTCGATTGGGTAGGGGGACTCGCTGCCGACCTTGGTTTTGCCGACAACGATGAGGAATGGCGAAGTACCGACATATGCATCGACTACGTCGGTGACGATGACGGCAACCCCGAGAGTGGGGCAGAGAGTTGGGGAGACCAGTTGCCACTTGGCGCCGGCGACAAGATAGTCATACCGCAAAACGGCGAGGAGCCACATGAGGTTGTGCTGCGCGTCCATAATTTTGGCAGCGAGTCCGCGTTCAATACTGAGGTCAGTCTTTATCTACGTGACCCCGGTGGTGGCGGCGATCTCGATATAGACGAGCCCTTCGATCACGTTACTATCCCGGAGGTTCTGCCTGGTCCTCACGAAACCCGGTTTCCCTGGAGTGTACGGGCAGACCAGAACGCGCATGTTTGTTGGCACGCCGTGGTCGATCGCTTCGAGATCGGCGAAGGTTCTTCGGCACGCGTGATTGTCAACGATGCATCGGTATCGAACAATTGGGTACAGCAGAATATTTTTGAGACGGATGTGCCTTATGCGAGCCCACCGGAACCACTGGAGCAAATGTTTTCAGTCAGCAACGACGGTCCCTTCGTCGAGTTTGCCTGGTTGATTCCGGAGAGCTTGCCCGACGGTGTCACGTTGCGCGTGCGGCCTGCAGAATTGCGTGTGCCGGCCTATTCGAGACGCAATTTTCACTTGCACTTCGAGTTTGATGAAGACATGACGAGAGATGCGTGCCGCAGAGACATAGACGTACTTTTGCGTTGCATGCGGCGCGATGGGCATTACGAAGCCCCCTGGGGGGCTTCGCTGTTTCGCCTTCACTTGCGGAGGAAGACTGCGGCCCACCTGGTTGGGCAATGGCTACTCAACACGATCAACCTCTCTGGCACTATTGAACCACCAATCGGGGTGGGTAGAATATCGCTCCGACTGAACTTCGAGGACGGAGAGCCAGCGCGCTGGATAAGTGCGAATCTGGAACCAGGGGGTGTCTTCCATGCGACATTCGACGCTACTGGCATTGACGCCGCGCAGGCATACGCCAACGCGCATTACCGTGGAACCGTTGTGTATGCTGCCTGTGTATCTCCGACCGTTACGGTCCGGCCTCAACTCCCGGAAGGATGAGCGGTTTGGTGCGGTAATCTTCGATCCAAGGTCCTCGTATCGATGCGAGCGGTGCGTGGATCAATTGAGTCGTTCCCATCGATCACAGATTGCACCAGCGCGGGCGAGTTTCGTGGATGGGAGCGATCAGTTTGCTGCCGGGAGGCAATGCCATCTGTTCATGCAGTCGTGAGCTGTCCATCCCTATCGCATTCGTATAGCGCGGCGGACAGCTCGGTTTGATCGCTACATGATTGGCGTAGTGCGGCATCGAACGCGCGCCGCTGCCACCAGTCGATCTGACCTATTAGTTGTTGTAATTCCTAGCAACACCAAGAACAAAAAGGTTCGGTAAGTCTTCGCTTTTTAGGCGGTACAGTTAAAAGCTGGAGCAAAAGTAAGAACTCTATTCCAAAGCAATTCTCGGAACTCGGTGCAGAATCGCCGCAAAACTGGGAACTTCGAAACGATGCCAACAACAGCCGTTCGACCAGAGCCTATTCTGCCCTTGATGCCAAGATAGAGCCAATGACTGGTGTATGTTGTTGAGCTGACAGATGCCGATATCGAATATGGGGCAGCAAATCGGCCGAAGCTGCCGTGCAGCATCCGGCACGGCTACGACCGCAGTGGGTTGGTTACCGGTCATAGGCTGGTAAATCTCTCCGAGCGGCAGCTTTTTGATTTCCTATCCGTCGGGACACGACCTACTGCGGTGGCTCAGATGGCGTCCGGTGAGCGGCTGTTCCGTAACAACTGCGGTCATACCTTGATTGCGCAATTCAACGGTCAGCATGCCGCGGATTGTTGGTGAGGCGGACTGGCGCTCCTGGCCACAAGGAGCGGACCTTTAACTCCTAGCATCGACCGGACAGCTCCGGCCATCTGCGGAAGATCATGGCGAGTATGAATCGCATCGCCGCATCCCCGAAAACGGACATTCGATTCACATCGATGAAGGATCGCAAAGAATGCCACTCGCATCGAAACAACAAACCTAAGATCAGGGGGCTACGGGTTTTGATGCGTGAGTAGCAGATCGGGTAGGAATTAATTGTCGTGCGGATAGTTCGGCCAGAAGTGTTGCCCGTAGTGGTTTCTCTGCGGATTCTGCGGAGTTAGAGAGGTGGGAATGAGGGCTGTCGACGATTTTGGCGCCAGCATTTAACGGTATGTCTTGTGAATCTAACTGCAATATTGCGTGCGCAGCCCGTTTTTGGTCAGGCAGGCTGATTGGGGGCAATTGGCTTGGCGGTTCTCCACATCCACACTACGTTCTGGTTAGGTAATTTCTTCCGTTGCTTGCGTAACAATTCGCATCTGGCATCTCTTGTTACTAAGGCTGCACTCTCTGTTACCTACTTCCTTGTGGATACAATGGCGGAGGTGCGTTATGTGGCCTTGCCCCTCCAGTTTGTTTTACTGTGACACCACGAAAAACTATTTCTAGAGTTGAACTTGTGCTTGCCATCTTCATACGGAAAATCCCTATGTCAGTACCGTTGGCTCCCCATTTTTCTCTGATTGCATCGATTAAATCATCCGAGTCAGTGCACTCAACATTAAGGACCATTTCACCGTCAGACATGCAATCCACTCCCCAATTCATCTGCGCGGCGACGTGGTAGCAACCATTGAACACAATTTCGATGTATTCAGAAACCTGCTGATCCCAGTCAAGGAGCAAGTCGAATTTTAGCACTACGCGATCTGCTGAGTCAGTTCGTAAAAGGACAATCTCGTATAGAACACTGTCATGCCAGCACTTATCGTTAAGATAATCAACAGCATCTTTAACCGATTCATACTCTATGATCTTTTGCTCGGAGCGCATGCCTACTTTCCTCGTTATTCATCTAACGTGACAGTCGAATCTCTATTCTACGACAATCGTGTCGATTTACTTTCTGATTTAGCATAGTTTAAGATCCTCGTAAGGCCGTCCTGAGTCAATGTGCTGTCGAAGGGCAGCAGGCCTACGAAGCGATGACGGGCACGCTATATGGCGTCTATGGGCTGTCGAGGCCATCCCATCGCGTCGCTACGCTAACATCGCGCCTCGCCATGATGCGCTGACTTCTCGATGTTGTGCACCGAGGCAAACCAACCACCATTGGCCATCCACCTTGGTACAACCACGAAGCGTGGAGATATCCAAAATAAGGAGGGATCGTGTTCACCAAACCAAACCGAAAGGTCACCCGTGTTTTTATTCACTGTACGGCGTCCGATCTGACAAAGCATGACAGTGCAGCGGCCATCAAAAGGATGCACCTAGATCGTGGATGGAGCGACATCGGATATCATCTCTTCATCAAGAAGAACGGCACCCTGGAGATTGGCCGAGACCTTGAGAAGATTCCGGCCGCCCAAAAGGGCCACAACACCAACAGCATTGCCATCTGTCTGCATGGGTTGAAAAAGGATAAATTTACGACCGCGCAATTCGATACCCTGAAGCGCCTGTGTCTTAAGATCAACAAGGCCTACAACGGCGAGATCAGCTTTCATGGACACTGTGAGGTGGCCGCGAAATCTTGTCCGGTATTCGACTACAGGTCCGTTCTGAAGCTGGACAAATACGGTTCCCTGGGCCTAAACGGTGCCGTAACGCAAAAACCGGTCAACGTCGGAAATGTGGCGCCAAGCAAGTTGCCGGACCTCAAGGAAGGATCAAGAGGACCGGCCGTGGAGCTGTTGCAAGAGTTGTTGCTGATCAAGGCTGATGGCATTTTCGGACCCAAGACCGCGTCGGCCGTCCGGGAATTCAAGAAACAGCACCAGCTCTATCCGAGTGATCGCGTAATATCTCATGTCTGGAAACTATTGCTAGCATCCAAGGAAGTCGAACACTTCGATTGATACGTGAATGAAAGACCCCCTGCGTAACCCGACTGCATCTCGGCTGCGGAGCAAACTGGTACTCGTTTTTTTTGCCTCGTTTATGGTGTGCAGATCCTCGCTTGCTGATGCCTCACCGTTTACTCAAAGAATGATGAGTGGCGGGACGATCTCCGACGGCCTGGATGTCGGTACCATACGGCAGGGTCGCCATCCTACCTTCGATCGCCTTGTATTCGATGTCACCAATTGGGAGGGTGCGGGTGCAGAGGCTGGTAAGCCCGCTGCGTCGCCAGGGCACATCAGCATCTCGCCCCTAGTTGCCCGGCTCGAATACGCTATTGAACTCGGCGGTTTTCGGGCGTTCAGCGCTCCGATGCCTGCGTTCTCTGACAACAGTCGTATCGCGTCGCTCAAACGGCGGAAAGGCGAGGCCTACGAAGACGACAGCACCGTCGCGCTTTTGATCAAATTTCAAACAGAGTTCTGTTACAGGGTAATCACCCTCGACGATCCTGCCCGGATTGTAATTGACGTGGGCTACTGCCCGTGAAGGGCGATAGAAGACGCCGAAAGGAAATCTGGCAAGACGCCTTGGCTGCGAGGCTGAACACCGGAACTTCCGGCGTACAGGAGGAGTAGCCCGCGCTTTCGCCGACGGCAGCCCCTCCTCGCGCCCGTCGACACCCCGCCTGGTGCTCATGGGATAATTCGGCTCAATCGAACAGTCAGCGCTGACGTGGCGCCTGTGTATCTCCTTGAATCTCGCACGACACATTTCAGCTAGGCGTAACCGGCCATACCGCACCGTTATTCCCGGTCTCATAACCTGACTGTACTCTTGCCCCAGTGTTAACCAACCGAGCCGGAGCACGAAGCCATGAACGAGAACACCCCACGCCGCATCCGCCGCAGTCGCGATGAGTGGCAGCAACTGATCAACGAGCAAGCGAACAGCGACACGACGCAGACCGCCTTCTGCCAGGCACGCTCGCTGAGCTTGGCCAGCTTTCAGAACTGGAAGCGTCGCTTGGCGGCCGAGGCGCCCGCCGAGCCCTGGGTTGAACTGGGCACGTTGAGTGAAGCCGGCGGATCGGGTTGGGATATCGAGCTGACCTTGGGAGATGGCATCTGCCTGCGTCTTCATCGATGCTGATCCCCGAGTCCCAGGTCCGGATCTGGCTGTACGGCCCGCCGACCGATATGCGCAAGTCGTTCGATGGTTTGTCAGCATTGGTCAGGACGAAGCTAGACGAAGACCCCTTGAGTGGTCAGCTATTCGTGTTCATCAACCGTCGATGTACCCAGCTGAAGGTCCTGTATTTTGACCAGGGCGGTTACTGTGTGTGGGCCAAGCGTCTCGAGCAGGGGCAGTTTCATGCCCAGGGCGAGGGCGACAAGCGGTTACTCGAATGGACCGATCTGCAGCTGATCCTCGAAGGGATTGATCTACGTTCGGTCCGCCGTTTCAAGCGTTATCAACGCCCTGCAGATAGACGGGATTCGGTATAATTGAGCGCCATGGAAGGCACCGCCGCAGACCTGACGATCGACCCGCAGCAATATGCCAAGCTCCACGCGGATTACGATCAACTGCGCGCAGACTACGATGCGCTCAAGCAACAACTGGACTGGTTCCAACGGCAGCTGTTCGGGCGCAAGTCCGAGAAGCGCCTGATCGAGAACCCCGATCAGTTGGAACTGGGTGCACTGCTCGGTGATGCGGCCCCACCGAGTGCACCCGCACCCACCGAGAAGATCACTTACACCCGGCGCAAGGGCAAGCAACGCCGTGATGAGGATGTCACGGATAGCGGCCTGCGCTTTGACGAGCGGGTGCCGATCGAGACGATCGATCTGTCCGCCCCGCAACTGCAAGGCCCAGAAGCCGACCAGTTCGAGGTCATCGATTACAAGGTGACCCGTCGTCTGGCGCAGCGCCTCGGCAGCTACGTGGTGCTCGAGTATCGCCGTCCGGTGATCCGCGACAAGCGCAGTGCTTCGCTGCTGGAGGTGCCGGCGCCGAGTGCGGCGTTCGACAACAGCCTGGCGGATGTCAGCCTGCTGGCCGGTCTGCTGGTCGACAAGTTCCTGTATCACCTGCCGCTGTACCGCCAGCACCAACGCCTGACGGATGCCGGCATCACGCTGAGCCGCTCGACCCTGACGAACTACGTAAAGCGTGCGATCGGCTTGCTCGAGCCGATCTACGATGCGCAATGGCAGCACATCCTACAGAGCAAAGTGCTGGCGATGGATGAGACCCCGATCAAGGCCGGCAAGGGTGGCAAGGGCAAGCTCAAGGCCACCTGGTACTGGCCGGTGTATGGCGAGGATGACGAAATCTGTTTCACTTGGTCAACGAGCCGCGGCAGCGAGCACGTCAAGCGTCAGCTCGGGGATTTCAGCGGCACCCTGCTCAGCGATGGGTATGCCGCCTATGATGCTTATGCCCGGGGCCGTCCAGCGGTGACCCAGGCCCAGTGCTGGACACATACCCGCCGCTACTTCGAGCGAGCGCAAGACAGTGACCCGGCAGCCAACGAGGCGCTGGCGATCATCGGCGCCCTGTAACAGGTCGAGGCGCAGATCCGTGAGCAGGGTCTCGAGGACCCGGCGAAGCTGGACTATCGCAGCCGTCATGCCCTGCCTATCGTTGAAGCGTTCTTCGCCTGGGTCCATAGCCAGCGTCAGCGCACCGATCTGGTCAACAGTGCGCCGTTGGCCAAGGCGCTGGTGTATGCCGACAACCACCAGGCACAACTCCGGGTGTACCTGGGTGATCCGGCGGTCGCGATCGACACCAATCACCTGGAACGCGCGCTCCGGGTGATCCCGATGGGCCGCAAGAACTGGCTCTTTTGTTGGTCGGAGGTCGGTGCCAAACAGGTGGGGATCATCCAGAGCTTGTTGAGCACCTGCCGGCTACACGACGTCGATCCGTATGCCTACCTGGTCGACGTGCTGCAACGGGTAGCCCTGCACTCGGCCCGGGAGGTTGAGCAACTGACGCCGCGGTGCTGGAAGGATCTCTACGCCGACAGCCCGTTGCGCTCGGACCTTGACCATGCCCGTTGATATCGATGGCCTGAGCCTCGACGAGCTGATGCAGCTGAACCATCGGGTTGTTGAGCGTATCAAGATGCTGCAGGCGATGCAGGCGCACGTCGACATGATGGCCTTCAACCTCGGCGCCAAGGTCGGCTTCGATACCGACGAGGGCCGCATCGTGGGCACCCTGGTCAAATACAATCGCAAGACGGTCAACGTAGTATCTGACGATGGGCGCCACTACCGCGTCACGCCTGGCCTGCTGTCAGCGGTCAAGGATGTCGACCACGCACCGCAGCCCACGGGTCCCAAGAAGAAAAAACGACTCCGCTGAATCACGTGGGGTCAATAGCGGTCTGGAATGGCCGGTTACAGCTAGGCAGCTAACCGTTGCTAAATCGCACTGCAAGTCCTTTGAGGTTTGACAGACAGCAGCCAACTCGGTCTTCGTGCTTCTAGTGGAAGTGGAAATCGATCATGTATCCAATAGACCCTTTTCCGACTCAGGTCGCAACTCGAACCCGCCAAAGCATTTCCGATGGTTTGTAGTCAACCGCCACGCCTTATTACATCCGCGAATGTATTCGTCAGGACCACCCAACTAGAGGCGATCAATTACCTCCTTCGGCCCCGTCACCGTAAAGGTCATCAGATACATGATTGGTAAACTTGCGTTGGGGCCCGTACAAGCATTTTCCCAATTCACACTGATGCTGGGAGAATCTTCATTGGCTCGAGGCAAGTGCCGTATGTCTGCATAGTATCCACCGCCATCACCAAATATCGAATCAAACATGTCCCCAACAAGCAACTCAAAATTCTGTCTAATCAACGCCATGCCAATACCCACGATAGTAAAGGCTTCTGCAGAGGTAACAATATCCAACAAATAATTCTTCAAAAACAACAGTTGATTATCCGCATCATCATGTTTGATTGGCAAAAACAGAAAGTGCTCTAGCTTGACCCCCTGAGGAAGCTTTTTGTCACAGAAGAAACAATCGTAACCCCGCTCAGATGTTTTAAAGAAACCACATCCTGGGTCATGTGAAACGAACAAAGCTCTCCCACCATTATCCTCCCTTGCAAAACTTGTATCCTCCTCCCATGTTGGCACAAACAATTTCTCGCCAGAGACAACCTTGATAGACATTTCTGGTCCATAGACGAAACCGAAGTCAGGATTAATTACCTTGTTCCCACCCGCGGTATGAATTTTCAATATACCCAAATCCGCCTTATACAAACCGGGAAGCCTACCAACCTTGAAACGGATGTAAGTATCCGCCCACCAGCTATCACCACCTAAGGGCTCAATCGGGATACGCTGTCCGTTGACCAAAATTTCTACAGTACCCGGCTCGTCCAAAAACCCGGAGCCATGGATGTAGACCTCACTGCCTGGCTCAATGCTTCGATAGTTGAAATTCAGCGGTGGAGAATCTGTCTCGGGCATGCGGTAAAAAAGGGTCGCATACCCCTGATCCGGATCATCATATTTATACCATCGCTCCTTTATCAACTTGGTATAGTATGCCGCATCAGTCGTAGAGTCTGCCCAGATCTCCGACACCTGGATTCGCGCGATTTCAAGCTCGACTCTTCTCGTCAATACCTCACCTCTCGCCAATTCCACTGAAAGAACCGCGCGCTGCAAACGACCGTCATACGCCAATTGATTCAACCCCTCCAAAGCGGGCGGCATGCGAAAGATTATTAAATTGTCGCGCCAACTGAGCGAACTCACTATCGGTAACAGATCTACTCGATAATCAGTGGTTCTCCGATCAAATTCACCGGTTTCAATGCGATAGTTGAGAGTCAGTTTGCCGGCTCTATCGCCAAACCCGGTGCCGCTGAGGTAAACCCAACTACTTGGTGTAATAGCGCCACCTCCGGGAAAAACCGTTATATCCGCCAAACCGTCTACCGGAATCCCTTTCAAGCCGATGGGATAAAGTCTCTCAATTGCGTTCGATGCCAGCTTGGTTGTCGTGAGGGTTTCATTTCTGGGCTTTCGCCTGACAAGCCTCACTGCTTCACCGGCCTTTCTTGGAAGCACATCAAATTCACTAAGATCCAGTCGGTAAGCCTTACCGTCAGATGAGACCTTTGACTTCACAGCGTCTGCGACCTGTTCACTCGTAGGCAAATCCTGGAATGCTTTACGGTAACTCGCCCGCTGCCTCGCTCTATTCGATTGAACAGCCACACTGAGCTTATCGTTAAGCTTTCGCAATTCTGGCCCAAGCTTTTGTTCAAGATTGTTCGATAGCTCGAGTGTTAGTTTCTCTAGACGTTCTCTCGGGACTTTCGCTGCCTGATCACCAGAAATGCGCCGGTTCGGCTTCACGAAAAAGGTGTACATGCTGAAATTGCTGCTGCTGCCTTTCGGAAGGTTACCTCCAAGAATGATCTCGCCGGCAGGGTATGCACGCTTGAACAACCGAAGAGTTATTCTCCCGCTTGCAGTGTCGTATACAGCTGTTCGATTGGTCCGAGTGAAATCTTTCAGCCAATTAGGCTGATTCTCATAGCGAGCATCAAACGCGACGTAAACGATTACCGGCTTCGAAACAGAAAACCGTATGAGTTCGTTTCCACCTTTGCTGAACTTATCCGCATTCGCCGTTTTAATCTGCCAGCTATCAGCAAGGACGTAGTTCAGGCGCGTATAGGGGAAGTCACGATCAGTATACGCTGTGTTACCTGCGAGAACATTTGGTTCAATTCGATACTCGTTCCCCGTACTGACGCGAAGATTGGAAATGATCGAGGGTCGAACTCTATTCGGTACTGGCTGTCCCGGCCAGACACCAGGTGTCGGGCCGGTTGGTTTGGGCGTAACCGCTATTTTGTGTTTTTCATGAAATTCTGCAATTTGGTTCGCGCGCTGTGCGTGGCCGGAATTTATAGTTTGAATCGGCTGCTTAATACACCATCAAAAATGATGATTGTAATCGTCACTCCAGACTGGCCAGGCTGTCTTCATGCCTAGTGCCTTAGCTTCGTCGTACTGATACTTCGCTGTCTTTGCGTATCGGTCGCATTCAGGTTCGGGCGCGCTGACTGCCATGTTCGGTAACAGCGCAAACACAGAAAAAACAAAAACCGATCCATAGACAACTTTCATTGAGTCCCCCATCCAAGTAACGTCAAATGACGCATACAGTGAAGCTTTTTATTCATTGCAGAAATACGTCACACGCGCTCCCCTAACACGTCATTGAGGACCTGTCACCCGCATCAACCTTCATAACAATACAAGCGTTTTGCTAAGGCCATTTTTAGCTATTACCGAACAATTTTGTACTAAATCTGAATTTTTTAATATAGGGTGCAAACAAGGCATTTTCTACAATATTATATGCCTTACCTCTACTCTAGCTGGCGCGCAAGCGAACTACTGCTGCTATCAAGACATTCTCTTCTTGGAGATATGGGCGATCTCACGCAAAAATATCGACGCTTAGATTCAGGCAAGTCCCCAGCACATACAACAGTAAGCCTGACAGGCCTTTGTATCGATATTCGAAATTCGTATCAGGTCCTGAGCCCAAACCTCTTACATCCAGCAGTCTGCCGCAGTCCACTTTATTGTGCTTTACTAAGCGGCAATAAAGATCGCATTCATATATTGACTTCTTCACCCCATGCCGCGCAAAGTTCTTCTTTGGCTGGCAGCAAGAAAAATTTCACCAACACTACGGATAGCGGTGCCGCGACGGCTGGCGACGTGATTAGCAGCAATATTTTTACAACGGCGGCGATGGCGGCCGCCTCTCCAATGTTTAGAGCATCGATCAGCTGTTCTCGCTCCTTGTTATCACCGCTGCCACAAACTAGTTTATAGAGCTCTAGATTCCAGCGCTTAACGATTCGCCTCCCGGCAAATTTGAGCTCGTCGAGTGGCCCCATGATCTGGGAGTCATAGTTGGGGTTGAGTGTCGGGTCGACTATAAGTGAAGAATCTGCATCGATTGCTATGTCCTGCTTACCAAGCACGACCAATAGGGCATCTTCATCGAAACCTGCGTACTTTTGCGCTGCATCAATTGTTTTTTGCTCTATCCCCATGCCCTTGTTCCTCTAGCAACAGTTAAAAATGACCACATCCGCGACATGCCCACTCACGACTTAGCACCTAGTTTGGCATCCCACCTTCCGTAAAGAGTGTAAACAAACCCCAGGGGGTTTCGTTGATCGTGAAAATGACGTCGAGCGTTCAGCACTGCCATCCCTATATTTTCTTGATTTGCCAGTTTACCGATTACTTCCCTGGCAAATATATCCGCAAAACATGCTGTCATTTCGCTTTCAGTCCCGATCACTGCCGCAGCACTGCTGTCCATGAAGCGGCGTGCCAAACCCTCCTGCGTAGACGGCATTAGATTGGCTGAATGGCACATGTTAAGGAACACTATCGGACGTCTGGGTTCCCAAGAGATCTTCAGATCACCAAGTTCGCTATCCCTCAACGCTCCGAATCCGAAGAACATCATTGCGTCGCGAGACCCTCGGTCAAGCGTGTTGATCAGGATTTGCCAGGGCTCAGAATCCTCATGACGTTCCATCTTGTGACGCAGGAAGTCTGCCGTAGCGGCTGGGAGGCTAGCACGGTGGTCCGGCACATAACCGTGACAAAAGAAGTAAAAAAGCTGCGCCGGTGGTGATTGCTCTAGTTTCTCAATCAACTCCTCTTTAGTGGAGATTTCAGTGAGGTAGCCCCACCTGTTCGCACTCGTCACCTCATTGAGCATCTGACTGGGATTGACGTGGTCGGCAAAACTCTTGTCGATTAACGAAACGATACTGACCGGCTCATCCGACAGGTACGGGTTTGGACCCTTACTGTCGGTTGGTCCGACCAAATACTTGATTCCCCAAAATGCGCTTGGGTCTACCGGTTTTTTACCCAAGGGCCTGAGTATCGACCAAGGAAAGACAAAATTGCGCGCTTTTCCCTCTTGATACGACACTTCGATCACACTGTCTTTGGGCCAATTGATTTTCGCAATGAGATTGCCTAGCCTTTCAGCATCGCGAGCCTGACCAGCTTTCCCTCGCCCGAATAATAACTCCCAGGCGCGTCCCCCATACCTCCACATCTCATCCATCTTCTTGCCGTAGCCGGCCGACGTAAGGTTTTTACACTGGCCGGATTTCCCTTTGGCAAGCTCCTTCCAAAATTCTCTCAATTCAGTGAGCAGACCTTCAATACTGCCTACTGATATAGTGTGTCCGGCAGGAATCAGTTTCAATTCGTCGCCTTGTTTAAGGGCTGCTTCGAAGGTGTACCCGCCAGCCTCCGCCATAACGTGAAAACTCGCAACGACTTGCTGTTCCGTTTCCTCTACCGAAAGCCGCGTTGGCTTTCTGGACGGCCAATGCTTCCTGCGAATCAGTTTGGATTCGTTGCTTTCGCCGATTACTACATCTCGAATCTCCATCAACTCAAATAGACGCAGGTCGGGAAAAGAGTAGAGTCTTATTTCAATGTCGACTGTGTCTGTGCGACGCTTCGGGCGTAGCGTCTTAAAGTGGAAAAACACCGTCTCGCTGTCCTGAAGGTATGGCCAATTGAAGGGCAGCAATTTGTCTTCGAATTTTAAAATATCCTCGTTATAAGATCTTACCCTCGCGTAAATCTTTAGGTTCTTTTTGCCTTCTCGGCGTGGGTATTTAACCGCACGAGCATCTTGTTCTTTGCCGATGCCTATCGGTTCCGCTCGGATCGCCAGCTCCAAAGTGAATTCGCTCTCACTTTCTAGGGGCTCAATATCTGGGATGGGGTCTACTCGATCAGGCCTTTCATATTTGGACAGATGGCCCGGATAAATAGTGGGGTCGAGATATCTCGTTTTTTCAATCCGATTTGTCTGCTCCTCAAGTGGCTCAATATTTTCCCCGACATCTTCTTCAAATCGGTAGAGAACACGATCACCCTGAAGACTTTCAGCCAATTGATCGCGAAGTTCTCTGAGGGAGAGCGTGTCCGATGCCAAGCCAAAGACGTGCGGCCTGCGTACCATAACAAGCGCGTCGAGCGCCGAGCGATTCTTCAAGCGGGAAATCCGAGCAACCAGATCATGCAACCTACGGCTAAGACGCGCAGCTTCCATGTCCTCAACGAAACCAATTGCTGGGGCCAACAATACGGGCGGCTCCTCAGGCGTAGGATGCAGACGATAGTACGCACTGTACAACGCAATATCAGGTGCTTGGTCGTGTGAGAGCGTTTTGACAAATTCCTTGAAGAATTCCCAGACCGAATCGGACTCAATGCAGAATAGAAACTCGGGACGCATGGCGGGATTATCATCGACAAGACTCTTCTTGACATGCCGGTCGATCACTCCTACGCCATTTACTGTTGGCGGGCAAATCTGGATAGCTAACCCTGTACCCTGCCCCGGTGGAGCGATATGTCCCGGCGGGGCAAAATGCCTAACGAAAAGATCCTGTCGATACTTAAAATCTCCTGCAGATCCGAGTCTCGCCCAGCCACGTGCAAATGGAGTCATATCCCCGGACAGTGCCGGGTTGTGCTTGGAAACAGCGGTACGAACCGGCCAACGCCATTCGTGTCTCGCAACAGTTTGTCGCGTTAGGACGGCAACCGATGCCACAATACACTTCGTCTCCTCGTGATCGTGCCGCTGCCCACGTGAAATGTGTAGACGCAGCGGGTACAAAAGGGTTTTTACTATTTCTCTGAGCTCCCCCACTCCGGCAGCACCGGGGAGAATGTGCAAACGACATCCGCCGGTTGAAAAATGAGCCATGCTCAGTCGGCGCCAAATTTCCGATAGCTCAGTGTCCGTAAGGGAGGAATCTCCAGTGTTCGCACCTGTGCTATGAGGAAAGCTCCAAACAAAAGTCTTATGCGTTGCCTTGTCGAGAATTTCTTGGAACTTTTGCTCCGGTTCCTGCGGTAACGACGAATCTGCAGCGGCAAGCACACCGGCAAGCGCAAACGCTTCGGCGGCAATATGGGTGTCTTCTGTTGTTGTCTGATAGCAGCGATCTTTCATGTACAGGTGTCTCGTTTGAAACCCTGACGGTCATGATTCTTTAGTCAGCAGCCTCTTAAGTTATTAATCCGGAAGTATTTCTATCGCTCGTACGCGCCAGCCAACACGAATCCGTTCGTTTATGCCGCTATGGTAGAGCATACTTTTCCCTCTCTCATTGGATTTATTATACACTCGAAATTGACACGGTCCCGTGGTTTGGGTAACAAAACTCCAGCCATTTATTAGTCCGATCAGATTGGCAGCTGGACCATAAAACGTTTGTCTTACTCCCTCGTCACCTAACGTTATAGAGCAATCTGTGCTCGTGGGTTTTCTGATTTCAACTGAACGTATTACGATATTTTTATCAAAATTAATTGGCTCACCAAAGACAGCATCCCAACGCGCACCTTGTCCACCTAATTGGTCAGGTCGGATTAGCTTTTTAATCCCGCTACCGAAGGCAAGATAACTATTTATCCTAAATGTACATGGGCCCTCTGTCCTGCGAATAAAGTTCCAGGGACCCCCAAGATTCAAGAATAATTTTTCAGATGCGGTTCGGAAAACAGGTGAGTTTTTGCCACCACCACCGAGCACGATGGCACAATCGTTTGGGGTTCTATGTGTTCTTAGTTTATGGTCTCTGGCCTTTAGTTCATTGCCTAAATCCCTAGAACTTTTTTTTCTTAAACACCACTGGTAATGATGGTTGTAGTCACTACTCCAAACCGGATACTGAGCATCAGGGATGCTCTCTGCCACAGCGGTCTCATTCTGCAGCACTGATGTACTAGCATACAAATCACAAAATCTTTCACTCAGCGCAAAAGCTCCCTGAAAGCTATTTAAAAAAAAGGAAAAAGCGACGAATGCAGTTATTCTAACTACTGATAATAAATCAGATTTATATTTATCATTTGCTGAGATCATAGCGTTACCTTCTAGAATACTCCCATTTGTTCACTTGAATGACGAATCTTATAAAGGCTCTTTTCGCCGTTTGTTTTAGCGATTTAGTATGTGTCGGAGTAGTTGTAGCACGAGCTGACGATTGACCGGCTCCCGATTTTGTTATTAGTTGCTATTCACAATAGTTTAATTCCTCGGGAAATACCAGTAATTTGGATTTGGTTGAAATGTAGACTAACCCGCTTGTTGCACCCGTTTTCCATAGGAGTGTTTTTGGTAGGTGACTTGGCCAAATTGTAATTGGTAACCTCGGCCACGAGCACCTGATGCTATATCGTCGTCTTTCGCTTTCAAGCACCACTGGTAATGATGATTGTAATCTCCACTCCACCTGGGAAATGTTACATCAGGCATGCCTCTTTCTTTAGCGAATCCAAACTGCTGCACAGCATTTTTGGAATAGGCATCACAGAATGCCGCATCTGCTGCAAAAGACTCCGGAATCCCCGCCAAACAAAACAGCAATAGAATTCGAATCCTTCGACATATGGAAAAACACGCACACCTGCTTCGATTAATTTTTGTGACCATAACGGCACCTCGTAATAATCTGAAGCTATCTCACGGCTGAATGAACTTTAGGTATTGGGGTATATCTTCTTCCTGTTGATTCGCCTCTTTGTAACCTATCTAAAGCTTTGTGCGCAGGCATTACCTGTCACAACGTTAGAACCGCAAATAATCCGCGCGTCTTCAGAGAATCTAAACTAATCGCTTACCAGCAAGCTTCCATATCTCGTTGATAAAAGGGCGGCAGCCGTACCCCGATTCTTTGAGTCAGAGAAAACCTTAAAATTTGTATGTATTAATGTTTTATAGCAGAGTTTTGTTCCTTTGCAATCAGATCGGTGTTGGAACTTCCGATATCCCCCAGTAAGGCCAAAGGCAATATGGACTTCCCATGGGCGCTAGAACCCGGAGCGAGTCACAAAGCCTGAAGAGGCTGGAACCATTCGAAGAACCTCGGCCCTTAGTCGAAGCCATCGTCAGTTGTTCGTCGTATCGAATATCAACCATGCTGCGGTTACCGCGTTTCGGACATCGAAGCTAGATTGATAAGGATAGAAGCGAACCACTTTCTTCTGCCACGATCGCCTAACGTGTTGATTCCCATGGGCATTACTAGCCCAATGCTTCCTAATAGTCAGCATTCCTTTGCAAACACTACGACACTCCCTTGAGCCACTGCCCCAGGAAGAAAAAAAAGAAAACTTTCTGCACGCTGAAACCCACATCCGAGTAATTCGTTTGCCAGCGTGCTCAGGTAGCATATAACTATCTGAATTATCGAGATAAAACCTGTGCACGACCTCAAGCCATCGTGCGAGGAAAAGATTCATTCTGTGCAGATAGTTCTAACAAGCGCATATGGACTCCTCCTACAAGTAGGAGGCGATAATCTATTTTCATGCTTCACGGACGAGAGATCAGTTGCAGTCGCATATCCGGCCTCTTCGCTGGCGAGCAGTGCCCACCGGGCCATTATGAATTCCGCGCACAGCGTCCCAATCGTTCCAACCGACCTCGTTCGGCCGCACTTGTTATCGGGTTGATGCGGTGCCGGTCTGACCTGTCATGCCATAAAGGTTTCGCCCTTACGCAACTGGCGGTGGGTGTTGCTACGGATTCAAGCCCCGTAGCCGGGCTGATAACGGGTCTCAGTACGCCACACGGCCCAACGGATGCGTGCCAGCTTGTTGGCCAACGCGACGGCCGCCTTGTTGTGTCCGACGCGTCGTTGCAGCTGCAATCCCCATTGCTGAAGACGACTCAGGCGCGCGGGGTCGATCCGGTTCAGCTGTTTCGCACGCGCCAGCACCGATCGGGCGCCGTGGATCAGCAGTGTTCGCAGGTAGACATCACCGCGTTTGGTGATGCGTCCGAGCTGTCGCCGGTAGCCGCTGCTCGATTCCCTGGGCGTGATCCCGAGCCAGGCCGCAAACTGTCGGCCGCTGGGGAAGTGGCTGGCCGAGCCCGCGGTAGCGACCATGGCGGTCGCATTGAGCAGGCCGATACCTTCGACTTGGCGCAGGCGTTTGACCGCGGAATCTTCGGCAGCGATCTCCTCCAGAGATCGCTCGACGGCCAGCAGGCGCAGCTGCAGAGTCTCGATTTCCTGCAGCACGGCTTGCAAGGCAGCGCGCAGGTGGGCTGGCAACGCGTCCAGATGCCGGGGTGCGTGCTTGATCGCATTGACCGCGCCGGCAGGCAGATCGACACCGAACTCACGCAGAGCGCCCCGCAGGCTATTGATGCGGGCGGTACGGGTCGTCTTCAATTGCTCACGCAGGCGATGCAGCTGGATTACCGCCTGCTGGTTTTCGTTCTTGATCGGCACCGGCACGATGTCGTCACATCGTCCGGCTTCGAGCAAGGCATCGGCATCACGGCGATCGTTCTTGTTGCCGCGCCGGTATGGCCTGACGTGCTGCGCGGGCAACAACTCGACCTGGTGACCCAATGCACTGAGCGAGCGCGCCCAGTGGTGAGCCGTGCCACATGCCTCGAGCAGCACCCGGCTGGCGGGCGACTGGGCCATGAATTCAGTGAACTGGGCACGATTGAAACGATGTCGTTCGATGACGCTACCATCTCCTCGAGAGACCGACACCTGGAAACAATCTTTTGCCAAATCGACGCCAAGGGTTCTACGCTTCATTACGGACTCCTCCTGTTTGTCAGCTGGGGTTTCGTCACTGCCAGCTTGGCACTTGGATGCCGAAAAAACAGGAGGAGTCCATCTCATCATTCTAGGCGCTCGTCGCTTCGCTCCTCACTGGGACATCCGGCTTCGCCGGCTGCCCCTAAACAATGGCGTTAGATTAAGAATGGAAGCTGAAAAAGTAATTCGGATCATAGAGAGTGCTTTCGAGGGTGTTCGTCTTGGTGCTGGTATCGGTCTATGGGAGGCCCAAGCTATTGATGATTATGAGACCGAATCAATTCAAAGAAAGAACCGCGCCAAGGATGAGAAAGACGAATGGAAAAATCTCAAAACCGAAGATCTTCAGCGGTGCCATAGTAGTTTGTCGTTCTTTGATGCAGACGGAATGAAGTTTCACTTGCCCGCGTACATTATAAGCACTCTGAAAGGTGAAGATGTCGAAGATCCGGTGTTTCATCTTGTCGGCCTAGATGAGTACGCATTGTCTCGTTTCACTTCGCTCGATTCAAAGCAGAAAGGCGCCGTCCGTACTTTCTTGGAATGGTGTTCTGAACAGGAAGAATTCGAATTTGAGGGACCAAACATTACGCGAGCACTAAATGAATTCTGGTGCAACTAATCTAACAAAGTGGTCAACTCGTTCGCTTTTGCTCACTGGGACGCGCAGCAAGCTGCGCGCCCGTTACCAAGGCGATAGTGATTCGGGTTGAAGGAAGCGGCCGTCCCCGCAGACGCAGCGATAGACGGTTGGTTATGACCGCAGTTGTTACGGAACGGACATTCCCTTGGTGTGATCCGACCGGCAGAAATGGTCGATCGCACGTATTCAGTTCCGGGGCGCCGACGGTCCGCTTACGGGAAACGGGGGCGTCTAAGTTTCGATTACTTCTGAGACTGTCGGTCAGGTTGAGCCTGAGCCATT
>Ga0316201_10000262_pt1 | contig 27415 bp, 28 predicted proteins | sample CS6wburrow_MG_FD_204516 | JGI IMG/M metagenome (GOLD analysis project Ga0316201, IMG submission 204516) | Coastal sediment microbial communities from Delaware Bay, Delaware, United States - CS-6 worm burrow | ecosystem: Environmental > Aquatic > Marine > Coastal > Sediment | place: USA... | reverse complement strand
CAGACGACTGAAAAAGAGGGCATTGTCGAGTGGCTTGTCACCATCGGTCGTTTGATTCTTGCCGCGGGAATTGTGCAGGAACACAATATCGAGATCGGAGCCATAGGAAAGTTCGAGCCCACCCAGTTTGCCATACGCGACAATGCCAAAGCCGGCCTCTCGCTCGACGTCGTCAATACGGTACTTCGGTACTCCATGTCGTTCGACCAGATCCCGCCACGCAACTCGCAACGCTTCCTCAAGAACGGTCTCGGCCAGCCAGGTCAGACCATCGCTGACCTTCATGATCGGCAGCTGCCCATTGAAATCGGCAACCGCGATGCGGAACATCATCGCACGCTGGACCTGGCCAATTACCTGCATGCAGCTTTCGCTGTCGTTTTCTACCGCCAGTCGCTTACCAAGTTCTGTGGAAAGATCCGCGCGCGTCACGGCATCGGTATACAGACGCGGATCGAGAAGTTCATCCAATAGCGCCGGGAAGCGCGCAATCTGGTCCGCAATGTAATGACTACGCGCGCACAGGTCGACGAGACGCGCCAGGGCACCATGATTTTCATTAAGTAGTGCGAGGTAGGCACTGCGCCGCAGGATCTTCTCGACGATTGACAGGGTGCGGTTCACCGCCCGAAGTGGCCGCTCGCTCTTGGCTACCTCGGTCACAAGCAGTGGAATGAACCGTTGCAGACGCTCCCGCGACGTGGCGTCTATCTGGCGCGTAGCCGTGTTGTTCGCAAAACCGACCAGTGCGCTTGCGACCTGAGCGGTATTGCTCACGCCGTCCTGCTCAAGGAGCGTCACCCAAGTTGCCTCATCGGCCCCTGACTCCCAGGCCTGCTCAATATGTTCCCGCAGCGGCGTAGCAATACCGTGCTCACGAAACGCCACCTGTTCGAATTGCGACGAGATAACGCCGCGATGCACCTCGATCACGGCGGCTAGTGCGGCCCAGTACGGATAGCCCATCGCCAGACACAGACGCGCGCGATCAATTTCATCTGCTGGCAGTTCATGCGTCTGTCGGTCGCGAATGGCCTGGATAAAATTCTCGAGACGCCGCAAGAAGCGATAGCCATCCCGCAGGCGAGCCGCCTCATCCTCGCTCAAGCCGCGATTGTTGATCAGCCTCGGCAGAACTGTCTGCAGCTCCCGGGATTGTAAGGCGGGCTCGCTGCCGCCCCGTACGAGCTGCAACGACTGCACGATGAATTCGGCCTCACGAATCCCACCTGGCCCGAGCTTGACGTTGTCCTGAAGGTCACGCCGTTTCACTTCGGCCGAGATCATTGCATGCATTTCACGCAGCGACTCAAACACGCCGAAGTCGATGTAGCGCCGGTACGCGAACGGCTGGATCAGGTTGCGGTACAGGTCTTCGACCACATCGCTCCCGGGGTCGGGCCCAACGACACGCGCTTTCACGTAGGCGTAACGCTCCCAGTCCCTGCCATGTTGCAGGAGATAGGATTCCAGCGCGCCAAAACTCGCGACGGGAGGACCGCTCTCGCCGAACGGTCGTAATCGTGTGTCGATACGGAATACGAAACCGTCGACGGTCGTCTCGTCCAGTAACGCAATGATCTGGCGCGACAGGCGGCCAAAATACTCCTGCGCGCTGACCTGCTTCGCTCCGTCCGTTTCACCGGCCTCGGGAAACAGGAAAATAAGGTCGATGTCCGACGACAAATTGAGTTCGCGGCCGCCCAACTTGCCCATTCCGAGTATGACCAGCGGTACCTTGCCCCCGGCGGCATCGCGAACAAGCCCGTAGCGCGGCGCCATCGCCTTTTCTGCATATTGGGTCGCGGCATCCAGTAAACGGTCAGCGAGGAGCGAAAGCGACTGTAGCGTCTCGTCAAGGCTGGCCAGCCCGAACACTTCCCGCCAGATTACGTGCAGCATATAGCGGTTGCGGAATTTTCGAAGTCGCGACTGGACCTCCGCAACGTCAGCATCGCTGGCCGCAATGTCACCTACGAAGGCGGCGAGCTGCTGCGGGTCCGGGGCGTCGTCGAAAACCGCCACGTTGCCGACAAGCCACTCTTTCTCGCGGATAGCCACAGCCCCTGCGAATTCACTGCATGCTGCGAGCCTGACAAGGTCATCGACTGGCCCGCCCTCGCCAAAGCGCTCGAGCCAGCGTTCGGTCGATTCGCGTAGTACGCCTGGCAATGTGTCAAGACTCCCACCCATGGCGTGCAGTCTATCGAAGTTTTGGCGTGTTCCGGGTACTACTGGGCCAGAGCCCTGAAGTGGTCGGTGAGATCCGCGAGGACAGTATCAATCGGGGTCGGCTTGCCGACGATGTGGCCCTGCGCGTAATCGACGCCCAGGGAGACGAGCAGCTCACGTGCCTCTTCGGTCTCGACATATTCGGCGACCGTCTCCAGCTCCATCACTTTCGCAACCTGGGTAATTGCAGCAACCATGGATTCAGAGATTCGGTTCGCGGTGATATCGCGAATAAAACCCCCGTCGATCTTGAGCGTGTCGACATTGAAGTTCTTCAGATAGGCGAAGGAACTTAGTCCTGCACCAAAATCATCGAGCGAAATTTTGCAGCCCTGTGCGCGCAGTCGATCAATAAAAGCCTGCGCTTTGTCCAGGTTGGATACGGCGGCGGATTCTGTAATCTCGAAGCACAGTGCCGATGCAGGCACACCGCGATGCTTGAGTTCATCCTCGATAAATTCGAGAATCTCGTCGTCACCCAGCGACTGGCCGGACAGGTTGATCGAGAAGGTAACGTCCTTGCCGGCAACACTCTCCCTGGCTTCCGAAAGCTTGCCAACGGCCGTGGATACTACCCATCGATCAATATGCGGCATCATGCGGTAACGTTCCGCTGCGGAGAACAACGCCTTCGTCGGAATGGGTTTACCATCAGAGTCCGCCATGCGCAGGAGAACCTCGAACTGAAGGTTCTCGTTGCTGTCGCTGAGGCTTACGATCGGCTGGGCAAGCAACTCAAATTCGTCGCCATCCAACGCCTGCTGAATCTCCGAAACAAGTTGCATGTCGTCGTAACGTCGAACGACGCTCTGATTACACTCATCGTAGATTTCGATACGATCGCGGCCGTGTTCTTTCGCTGACTCACACGCCATCCGCGCTGTGGTTAGTGCGCTACCGTCATCTCCACTGGCACGACTGAATTCCGCAATGCCGATACTCATCGTAATCTGCAGTGACCTGTCACCCTCGAGGTAACGCAGAGAATTGCCTTTCTCGCGAATGGCTTGCGCATACTCAAGTGCCGCATCTGTATCGGCGTGCGTCAACAGCATGCAGAAGTCGTCACCGGTCAGGCGCGACAGTACGCCACTCTTCGGCAGATCTTCTTCGAGGAGTCTTGAAAAACGCATGATGACATCGTCACCTGCCTCACGACTGAAGCGATCATTGACGAGTTGCAGGTTGTCGAGGTCGAAATAGATTAACTGGTGAAGATCGTTGTCTGACTTCAGCGCCTTCCAGGACTCATGCAGCTGGTCTTCGAAACCAGCGCGGTTCATGAAGCCCGTCATTGCATCGAATGATCGCTCAATGACGTACTCGACCTTGCGCACAATATGCGTCATGAAACGGCGGTCCTCTTTCGAGAAGCTCTTATTCTCGACGCGACCGAGCTGCGCAAGAATGCCTTCGACATTTCCCTGGCTATCGAGCAGGGGGCTGAGCAGTGCCTGGTAGCCATGTGCCGCCACCTCTTCGGAGCCCTCCATGGCCGGAATCTCGAATACAACAGGGCTTCGCTGACCTTCGAGCTTTGGCAGCAACTGTTCGACCAGGTAGCGGTCGAGAACCTTGCGGTTGACGCCTTTCCAACTGGAGTGCGTGGCGCTTATACGTATTCGTTTCGAGGGGATCAGCAGCACACTGTAGTTAATTCCGAGGTAACGGCCGCTTTGTCCAACGAGCTGTGCAAGGCTGGAGTGCCGCGTCTTGGCACCATGAATCTTCTCATCAACCTGGTAAACGAGCTCGAGTTCCTTCTCGACCTCATTTGCGCGGTTTTTTGCCTGAGTGAGCTTGCGTTCGATAAAGAAACCGTCGCCTATGACAGCAAGCGCCGGCTCCAGGATATTCTTCAGGAGGCTGGGGTTGAACCAGGACGCCTTTCCGGCATTCCTGGAGAACAGTGCAACGAGCATTCCAAGCCGTTCGTTCCCTTCGCCATGCACCGGCAAGGCGAGCACCGTCCGGCCCGAACTTAATGTCCTGCGCAGAATCCCGTCACCCTCGCCCAGCTCGGCAATGACTTCTGCAGGAAGATCGCTGACGAAATTGTCTATCTCGTAGTCGTCGGCACCGTCGCTGCTCCAGGCACATTCGCGCTCATTGTCGTAAAAACAGAAACACTGCGCGCGCGGCGCGAGCGAACGTAGCAGCCCTTCCGCTTTGCCGATATTTTTCTTCGCTGTTAGGTCATGCAGATCTGCGGTCATGCCAGCTCCGTGCGCAGTGCGCCCATATAGACGCCCACGATGCCAGCCACAGGCCCGTCAGGCTGTGACGCAAGTCTCAGCAGAGCTGATTTTCTCTTGTTTTTTCAGCTAATTACGGTCTTTTTTGACCAAATGGACACTTCGCGTTGTTACAACGCGGCAAGCCAGTCATCGTCCGAACCTTCGTTTACACCCTCGAACAAGGGCGTACTCAGGTAGCGCTCGCCGGTGTCGGGCAGCATCGCGAGAATCACCGTGCCCTCCGCAGCCTCCTCCGCAATATCCAGCGCCGTCGCGAGCGTCGCTCCGGCAGAAATACCGGTGAAGATACCTTCCTTCGCGGCCAGTTCACGTGACACGGCGATGGCGCGATCATCGGATATCGAACGCAGTTCGTCGAAGACCTCCCGATTGAGGACTTTCGGAATGAAATCCGGCGTCCAGCCCTGGATCTTGTGGGGGGCCCATTCTGAGCCGGCGAGCAAGGTTGCGGCAGCTGGCTCAGTCGCGACGACTTTGAGATCAGGTCTTGCGGCTTTCAGTATTTCGCCTGCACCTGTCATGGTACCGCCAGTGCCGTAGCCCGATACCCAGTAGTCCAGCCGTTTGCCCGCGAAATCGCTCAGGATCTCGGGGCCCGTGGTATTGCGGTGGAATGCCGGGTTGGCCGGGTTGTCGAATTGGCAAGCGAGAAACCAGCCATGCTCATCGGCGAGTTCCTGCGCTTTCTTGACCATGCCGGTGCCGCGCTCGGCGGCCGGCGTCAGGACAACTTTCGCGCCAAGGCCACGCATCACCTGGCGACGCTCGACCGAAAACGAATCGGCCATGACCGCGACAAAAGGATACCCCTTCGCCGCGCAAACCATGGCCAGCGCGATGCCTGTGTTTCCCGAGGTCGCCTCGATAACCGTCTGCCCTGGTTTCAGCGTGCCCCTTTGCTCGGCGTCGGTGATGATCGCGAATGCGAGTCGGTCCTTGACCGAGGACATCGGGTTGAAGGACTCGACTTTCACGTATAAATCCACGTGATCGGGACCCATCCGATTCAGCCGGACCACAGGCGTGTTTCCGATCGTTTCCAGAATATTGTTGTAGATCATCGCTTTATCCTTGTTATTTTCCGCTATAGCCTGTGTTTATCACAAAACGGGCACGCCTGCTTTGGGGCCGGTTAAACTGTTATAGCCTATTGTTATAAGAATCTGCTATACGTTGCAGACTTGCCGCGATCGCGGGTGAAACTGAATACTCGTGGACAGGTCTTACTATTAATCGCAACACATCGAGCACAACAACAACGCACCAATGAAACTGCAGCAACTCAAGTATCTTCTGGCGATTGTCGACAACGGCCTCAACATCACCGCCGCGGCCGAACGCCTGTACACGTCACAACCCGGCGTCAGTAAGCAGTTGAAGCTGCTGGAAGAAGAGCTTGGCATGCAGATCTTCACGCGCAAGGGCAAAAGCCTCGGTAGTGTCACCGCCGCCGGCGAGCGAATTATCGAGCGCGCAAGAGTCATCATGCAGGAGGTCGAGAATATTCGCAGCCTCGCTGCCGACTATTACGAAGAAGAAGATGGCTCCCTGTCGATCGGCACGACACACACGCAGGCACGCTATGTTCTGCCCGAGATAATCGCCGAATTTCGCAAGCGCTTCCCAAACATCGGGCTGAACCTGCACCAGGGAACATCCGAACAGATTGCCGACATGGTTGCGGGCAACAAGATTGACTTCGCGATTGCTACGGGCTCCCAGGACCTTTTTTCGGACCTGCTGCTCGTGCCCAGCTATCACTGGGACCGCTCGATCATCGTGCCGAACGGACATCCGCTCACTGGTATCGATCGCAAGATCACATTGCATGATCTCGTCGAATACCCTCTCGTAACCTATGTGTTCAGTTTCAGCGGCGAATCATCACTCAAGCGCGCATTCGCGGATGAGGGTCTGGAGCCCAATGTCGGTTTTACGGCACGTGACGCTGATGTCATCAAGACCTACGTTCGCATGGGGCTCGGCGTCGGCATCGTCGCCAGCATGGCTGCGGATTGTGCCGACAAGAAGGACCTGCAGGTCATCGATGCGGAAGGACTGTTTCCGCGCAGCATGACGTGGATTGGCTATCGCCGGGATGTCGTTATGCGGCGCTACATGCTCGAATTTCTACAGCTTTTCGCGCCGCATATTGATGCCAGGCAGATTGACGATCTGCGCCGCGCGAACACTCAGGAAGCGGTCAATGAGCTGTTTCAGGGCAGGAAACTGCCGCTGCGCGGTGGCTGCGGCGATAACGTAACTGCAGCGGCTTAGCCGCTAATAAATGCGAATTCCGCCGTGACGCCTGCGGCTGCGATAGTCAGACCACCAGAGCCCGCCCAGCAACCCGACAATCAGGCAAACCAGCGTGGCGCTACCGACCCAGCTTAGTGGCACGCTGCCCCGGTACTGTTCCTTCATACCCTGGATTGACGCGTTCTCTTCCTGCAACGCGGTGATCTCACCCTGGGCGCTTTCGAGTTGAGCTGTCAGAGCTGACGTTTCGTTACGCAGGGCATCAATTGTTGCCGCGGGCTCTGCAAACGCCTGTTTTGCCTGCGCGAGTTCAGCAGCCAGCGCGTCCCGTTCGACGATGGTTTCCTCGACGATCAACTTTGCTGGCTTGTCGTCCACAAGGTAGGCGCTTTTCACCCAGCCTTCCGTGCCATCCGGCAGGCGGACGTTCGCGTAGTTGACTGCACGAATCAGCACCTCCATCGACTGGCCACTGTCGAGTGTTCGAAACGCACGACCGCTCGTATCCTCAGCCTCATACAGCCCGAGTTTCAGATTGTCAGTAACGTAGGCCGTCTCCGCCGCCGCCACGATGGGCAACAACGCGAAAACCCCAATAATCAGACGCATATTCGATCTCCAATGCTGTGCGCGAGTGTACTACAAGCCAAATGCATAGCTGTGTGAACTACTGCTCGTACAGCCAGCGGAGCAATGCCTCCTGAACTTCTTCGCCCGGGCCGCGGTGGATGGCTTCGAAATTTTGCAGCGCCACGACACTAAAACGTCGGCCGGATCTGGCCTGCAGATAGCCCGCGATCGCGGTTACGTGATCAAGCGAACCCGTTTTCAGGTGGGCTTTGCCGACCAGCTCGCTACCTCTAAAGCGACGGGACAGTGTGCCGTCCAGACCCGTCAAAGACATCGATGCAAGGTACTCGGGCATGTAGGGCTGCTTCCAGGCGAAGCGCAATAGTGAAGCCATGTGGGCCGCAGTGATGCGCGATTCCCGCGACAGGCCGGCACCATTCGCAACGGCGAGCTCAGCAGGCTCCAGTGCGTTTTCGCTCAGCCATTTGCCAATAACTTCTCGCCCGCCCGCCTCGGTACCGGGCGGGCCGAGCACCTCCGCTGCCAGCGTGTACAGAACCTGGCGCGCCATGACGTTATTGCTGTGTTTGTTGACGCTCGCGATCATCTCGGTGAGCGATGGCGACTCAAACGTAAAGACTGGCTCCATGTCTTCCGGCGCAACAGCCTTGCGCCACCCGCCTGCCAGCGTCCCACCCGATTCCCGCCACAGAGACGCGAACAGCCCGTAGGCAAATTCATTGTGGGACAACACAGTCCGATCCATCGCGTAGCGCTTGCAACCTTTCGGAAACCGTCCTGAGAAGGTCACCTGGTCGTTTTCGCCGTTGTTTGTCACCGTTATCCCGCGTTGGTATCCACCACAATAACCGGGTACGAGCTTCAACCGGTTATCCACGCTCAGGTTACCGAGCTGCGGGTCGAGACGGACCGTCACCGACTGACCGTCCGGCTCAAACCAGTAGCGCACTACCTTAAAGTTCATGAGTAATGCATTGGGCGCAACGTTGTAAGCACGCAGTGGTTGTTTGTCGAATGCGGCGGGATCGTACTCGCCGATATCAAAATAACTGTCGTCAAGCAGCAGGTCGCCTGAGATGCTGTCGATGCCTGACTGACGAATACCGCGCAGCATTTGCCAGACACGCTCGGTTACAAGAAACGGATCGCCATGACCCTTCAACAGCAGGTCGCCGTCGAGATTCCCATCCTTGATCTCGCCGAGCGCATAGATGTCGGTCTTCCACCGGTAGGCAGGACCCAGGACATCAAGGGCGACCAGTGTAGTCAGCAGCTTCATGGTCGATGCAGGATTACGCGGCTCTTCGGGCAGCCATGCCAGGACAACTTCACCGGTATCGACATCTTCGATGTGAATACTCAGCGAGTCCTGCGGCACCTCGCGTACCTGTAGTGCGCTGCGAACACCGGCTGGCAATTCATCCTCGGCCGCGAGCGCTGCGCCGTGGCACATCAATGCGGCCAGTAGCAGGCTGACAAGGAGGTGGCGCATACAGTCAGGCATTGTCCGATTCCATTTTGGGCAGGTGGCGATCAAGCGCGCGGTTCGCGGCACGATGCATGACCCATGTCAGCACAACAATCGCGATGAGGCCAGCGCCACCAAGCCAGTAACCGAGTGTTGTCGGGGTTGCCTCGCCGGATAAGATTTCTCCGATATCCCGTGCCAGTGTTCCGAGATATACGTACAGGGCGACCGGCATGAGCATGCCGACTGCGGTCGCCAGCAGGTGCACCCGTGCCCGGACCGAGGTGATGCCGTACATGTAGTTGAGGAGATTAAAGGGAATAACGAGCGAGAGCCGCGTCAAAACAACGATAAGGAATGCTTCCTCCCGCAGTCCTGCCTCGATAGCCTGTAGTCGTGGATTACCCGCCACTTTTGCCGCGACCCAGTCGCGCGCTACGAGGCGACCTGCCAGGAAGGCGCATTGCGCACCCAGCGTTATTGCAAGCGCGGAAACCAGCGTGCCGGTGCCCAGTCCGAACAGGTAGCCAGCGATCATCATGGAGCCCGAACCGGGGATAAACAGGACCGTCGCCAGAATGACGCACACTGTGTAAACGAACGCCCCGGCGACCGGCTTTGCCTGCGCCCAATTGACCAATGCCAGCACGGGCTCGGCGATTGGCGTCACATACACGGCGTAGACGAGAGCGAGAAATATCGCCACCATCACGAGGCGATTGAATATCCGTCGAGTCATCGTGATGGTCTCTTGATCCTGAACGTGCGGATGCGATCCGCGAGTGTCGTCGGGCGCACGCCCAACAATTCTGCTGCTCCACCTTTACCCGAGACCTTCCAGTCAGCCTGCTCAAGCGCCTTGATCAGGTTGGTTTTCTGAAACTCTCGCATTTCTTTCTCGGTCATTGGCTCTTCGCCGCGTGGCTCGACCGGCACCGCAGTTACATTGCCGAATTTCAGTTCCGGCATGGACAGGTCCAGGCGCAGGGAATTGCCAGGCGACAGAATAACGGCGCGTTCGATTACGTTCTTGAGCTCACGCACATTACCGGGCCAGCTGTATGACTTCATGTTGGCGACCTGCGAGCGTGTGAGAGTCAGCGCTTCACGGCCAAAGTCCTTGCAGGTCTGCTCAAGAAAATGTTGCGCAAGCTGCACGATGTCATCGCCGCGCTCGCGAAGTGGCGGCACGTCCACCGGGAACACGCTTAGCCGATAGAAGAGATCTTCGCGGAACTCGCCATCGACGATCAAGCGCTCGAGGTCACGATTGGTCGCCGCAATGACACGGACATCGACAGACTTCGTAATATCGTCACCAACCCGCTCGAATTCACTCTCCTGCAGGACACGCAGCAACTTGCTCTGCAACTCCAGGGGGATTTCGCCGATTTCGTCGAGAAAGATCGTGCCGCCATCGGCAAGCTGAAATCGGCCAATCCGATCCCGGTGCGCACCTGTGAAAGCGCCCTTCACGTGACCAAAAAACTCACTTTCGAACAGTTCTTTGGGGATGGACGCGCAGTTCACTTTGACAAGCGGCCCATCCGAACGAGGGCTTCGGGCGTGGATCTCCCTGGCGACGAGTTCTTTGCCGACGCCCGATTCACCCTGCACGAGTACGCTGGCCGGCGTCTCTGCAACGGCTTCGATGCGTTTTAACATCCGTCGCAGCGCCTGGCTGGTTCCGACAATACGGCCGAAATTCAGGGCAACGTTGACTTCCTCGCGCAGGTAGTCGCGTTCGTTCTCCAGCTCCTCACGCAGGCGGGCGTTCTCAGCGAGAGTCCGCCGCAATTCTCGTTCGGCGCGATTTCTTTCAGTAACGTCTTTTGAGGCCACAAGCATTCTGTCGACGTGCCCATTTTCATCGCGATGCGAGATTGCCGACATGACGAGGTCGATTGGCTGTCCATCCTTGGCAACCATCTGGCGTTCGAGGTTGTTGAAGTCGCCCTCAGCAATCAGCTCGCGCAAACCACCGTCGGCGTATTTCTTCTGGTCAGCTACGCTCATGAAATCGGTAATCGGGCGGCCCAGCACTTCGTCGCGCGTGAAGCCCAGTTTACTGAGCCAATGATCCGTGACCGTGATGATCAGACCGTCCCCGTCGACGGTGTGCAGCATCGCTGGCGTCGATCGATACAGTGTGCGGTACTTGAAGTTCGCTCGTGCCTGGTCGGACAACTCCGAGTACATGGCCACGGTGCGCAAATACTTACCCTCCGCGTCATACTCGACAAATGCGTTCGTAACGCACTCGACGATCTCGCCCGAAGACGTGACGAATGACACGGGTTTATTCTCAAGCTTGCCGCGCCTGCGCAATGCAGGACGCAATTCGTGCAAGATGCAGTCGGCCGTTTCCGCCGTCGTGAATTCCTCCGGACGGTGCCCAACCATGTCCTCGAGCTCATAGCCAAGGCGCTCCAGCATGGCGTCGTTAACGTCGAGATAGGCGCCGTCTTCGGCGATCGACGTCGTCATGACCGGCGCCTTGCGAAACAGCCACTCGTAATCGTCCTGGGAAATCATCGGCGCATCATATACGAAATTCCGTAAACTATCTTACGAATTTTCGTAATTTACGAAATTTCGTAACTGCTTATTTTTTGTTAAGTGATTGTTTTATAGGTATTTACAAAGTTGGCACGAGATATGCATTTAGGACTGCAGAACATATTACCTCTGAACCCCAGTATTACCGATTTTTTAAAGGACACACTGATGAAAGCCAAGAACATTGAAAACAATCTCGCGCTGGTTGGCGCGCTGATCGTTTTGGTTGGCGTTTCGTTTGCCGCCGAGGACGCCCTTGGCTTTGATACCGCCGACGTAACGACCACGGCCACTGCGATTCACAATGTGGCACACAGCACGACAAGCAGCGCGGCGAAAGCTAATGCCGACGCGGCGGCTCTGGCTGCAAAGTCGCTGGCGCGCGAGAACTGGATCAACCTTGATATCAAGCTCGAAGACCACACGTCTACGCTGGTTGCAGACAAGAAGTAAGGTCTGACAAGAACCCCCTTCGGTTGCGCCTCGACCAGGTATCTCTCTCCCCCGAAGACCTGGTTGCGCCGCCGAAAACCGAGCCGGAAGGATTTCGGCTTTTGCGGACCTGGAAGGTCCGGCGGCATTCCCCCAAGCCGCTAACTATGGGCGCCGGTTCTCCGGCGCCTTTTTTTTGCCTGCAGTGTTCGTGCCTAGTCGCCGGAAACCCTGTCCCGATGGGCTTCGGCGCGAGAATTCAGGTTGTTTGAATTGCGGTTACTGATCGACTCGCGCAAGCGCTTGAGCCATGCCCGTGCCCAGGTGAATTCGATACTCAGGATCGCAAGCCCGACAGGAATCACAATCAATGCCGGACCCGGCGTGACCAGCATCACCACACCGATCGCAAGAACTGTAGCTCCCACAACGCCAATGATGATGCGTCGTGCGGCCTTATAGGTGAGATGCGCCGCTCGCCTGATCATTCGAATGTCCTTCGCTTTTTCCGTGCTGTGTCGTAGCCTTGGTGCATGAACATCAACCGGATATCCATTCTAGCGCTGTTTGTCGCTACGGGTTACATTCCGACCGCCTTTGCGGGCGAAAGTGTCGTAGTTGCAGCGAAAGAAGCGGAAGTTGTTGTCACGCCTCAAGCTGCCAACCTGAAGTTGATCAAATTGCCGGCACTCGATTTCGGTCTTCGCGCAACAATCAAGTGCACCGGCACGGCAGAATCACTGACGCTAAGTATCGCCGATACGTATACAACGCTGCAGCAGGACGCCATCGCGGACCAGCGATCAGCCGACGTAGTACTGACCGTACCTGTACCCCAACTTACGCTGGCAGCAAGCAGCGGTTTCTGTCTCAAGGATGACCTGGAGAGCGCGGACGAACTGCTGGTGCCGGGCCTCGCAATGGCGCATGCCTCATTGCGCTGCAGGAATGAAGAGGGTGCAACGGTGCATTTCGCCAGTGCACCGTTGCAGGTCAGACTGCGCTGCAGCCGCCCCTCGACCGAGGATCAGGATTCATCGTCGGACAGGTGACGGCCCAGGAATTCGATGGTCTTGTCCCAGGCGTCTGTTGCCGCTTCTGCGTTGTAATTTGTTCCGGTGGGATTGGCGAACGCGTGTCCCACCCCCGGGTAGATGTGAATCTCGTGTTCCTTGCGCAGGTGCTCCAGCGCGTTGCGAAACGCTTCGACAGATTCCACCTTGATACCGGCATCATCCGCACCGAATAAGCCGAGAATAGGTGCGTTTATCACGCGGAGCTTGTCTTCGTCGGCCGTAACCTGCCCATAGTAAATGACGCTTGCATCGAGATCGTCCGGAAACAACTGCGCCGTGGTCAGAGACCAGCCGCCGCCGAAACACCAACCCAATGACCCGACACGGGGTGCTCCGGCTGTCGTCAGGAACTCATACGCGCCACGAAGGTTTTCCCGGGCCACCTCAGGTTCCTCGACAACCTCGAGCATCAACGCCCGTGCCTCCGCTGGTGTACTCGCCGTCTGGCCACCGTACAAATCGACGGCCAGTACCATGTAGCCTTCCCCGGCGAGGCGGTCGGCCATTGCGCGGACGTTGTCATTCAGGCCCCACCATTCATGAATCACGATCAACGCAGGCAGCGGTTCCAATACGTCGGACGGCGCTGAAAAATAGCCATAGACATTTTGGTCGCCCACCTCGACGTAGGGCATTCTGGGATCCGAAACTACGGCCTGCGAGGGCGCGACTTCAGCAACAGGGCTCGGCTCTGCTGTGTCTTTCGCATGCTCCTTTGACATGGCTTCGGCGTTCTCGCGGCCCGCAACCTTGTCGGATTCGTCGTTAACGGCCTCTTCTTTTGCGCAAGCGCTCAATAACAAGCCACTAACCAGAAGCGCGGCAAGCATGCCCGTTTTCGAAAGACTGGCTGTCAACATTCTCTGTTCCTGATGTTCTGCGAAGTGCTGTAGTTTAGAACAATGCACAGCGCTAGTCCCACTCGTCATCGTCCCACTCCTTGAGTTTGCTCTTGTCGACCTGCTTCCATTGCTGTTCACTTAAGCGGTTGTAGCTGACAACCTTGGCGATCGTATAGACGATGATCACGGCGATCATGACAAGAAGAAAAATCAGGCCTTTTGGCATCGCACTCTGCCCTGTGATTTGCTACTTCCGCAGCATAGCATCGGGGTGGGTACACCGTCAGTGAGCGCCGCAGGGAAAACCGAAAAAACATGACGCATGAAGCACCACTGGTAGACATCCGCAACGCTACGATCTGGCGCGGTACGACCTGCGTGTTCGAAGATCTGGACCTGCTCATCGAACAACACGAACGCGTCGCTATTGTCGGACCGAACGGATCGGGCAAGACCACGCTGCTCAAGGCCATTAATCGCGAGCTGTACCCGGTTGCACATCCGGATACCGTTTTCAGGATCCTGGGACGGGATCAGTGGAATGTCTGGGAACTGCGCAAGCACATCGGACTGGTTTCGCAGGACCTGCAACAACGCTACACACCGACGACGACCGCACTCGAAGTCGTCGTGTCCGGCTTTCACTCGAGCATTGGTGTGCACGGCACGCTGGCCAAGCATGTTGACCGGCAGCAGCTTGAGGCCGCGCGCACTACGCTCAGGGAACTGGGCATCGAATCGCTTGCAGCCACACCACTCCGGGCCATGTCGACCGGCCAGCAGCGCCGCTGCATCCTGGCACGTGCCCTGGTGCACAAGCCACATACGCTGATCCTCGATGAGCCTACGGCGGGCCTCGATTTCGCGGCAAGCTTCGACTACCTGCAGCGCATTCAGGCGTTGTCAGCCGACGGACGCAACATTATCGTCGTTACCCATCATCTCAACGAGATACCGCCAGAAATAGACCGGGTGGTTCTGCTTCAGAATGGCCGCATCGCCGCTGACGGCTGCAAGAACGAGGTCCTGACTGAAGAACTGCTCAGTGAGGTCTACGAAACATCGGTCCGGGTGACCGAAATCGACGGCTATTACCTCGCGTACCCGGGTCAGAACGCCAAAACGTGACCTGTTACGCTATTTTTTTGCAGTCGGGATATTATCCTGTGTCTTATGTTCAAACCGGTCCACAGAATCATTACCAGCACTCCGCTTGTCGCGATGCCTGCATTGGCGGCTGAGGGCGGCACGCAGACCGGCATCACGAGCGTAGGGCCCGCGATGTTCCTGTTCATAATCGCAGGTACGCTGCTATTGACCCTGGTTTTCCGCTCCGCGGCAAATCATCTCGCATCGTTCATCACCGGCAAGATCGGTCAGTTTCGAATCCGCTCCGCGCTGGCAAAGCGCAGCCCGGACGTTTTACACGATTTCATTTTGCCCGGCGCCTACGGCGGCCTTGCCAAGATCGACCATGCAATTCTTACAGCGGGGGGCATTCTTTGCATCCAGACCAAACACTTCAACGGCATTGTTTTTGGTGGCGAAGACGAAGCCCAGTGGACGAATGTGGATGGTGTGCATCGCCGACGCTTCCTGAATCCCATAATCCAGAACGAAGGTCGAACTCGCGCTTTGCGTAAGGTCGTCCCCGACGTGCCCGTCGAGAACCTGGTCATCTTCACCGGCTCGGTCGAGTTCACAACGGCACCCCCGAAGAATGTCATCCATGTTCGCGAGCTCGAGAGCTTTGTCGCGAAGCATGTGTTTGGTCCCAGCAAGATCAAGGACTGGCAGGCCGTCTGGCTAACCGTCAATTCCGCCGTCTTGCGGGACGACGCTGCTCGCAAGGATTTCTCTGCGCAGATCAGCTTCGGCTGAGCCGATGCTTTATACTCGGTCGCCAAGTCCGGCCCGAGAGATACTGCATGGAATCTGTCCTGATTAACTCACCGATTGGTGTGCTTGCCGTGTTGTGCGGTGTTGCCGCTTTCTTCTTCCTGCTCGCGCAGGTAACTAAAGCCAAACTCTTCAACTACATTCCGCCACTGTTATTCATCTACGCCACGCCGATTTTTCTCAGCAATCTTGCTGTTGGCGGCAAGACCCTGATTCCAAATTCTTCGATCATCTACTCGGGTCTCAGTAAATTCGCACTACCCGTCTTCATTGTATTGATGTTGATCAAGGTCAACGTCCCCGCGATCGTCAAGGTGATGGGCAAAGGCGTACTCGTTATGCTCATGGGCACGGTCGGCGTCATGGTCGGCGGTGTCGTCTCTTACGTCATAGTTCACGGCTGGCTGCCGGACGATTCGTGGAAAGGCGTCGGCACTCTGGCCGGCAGCTGGATCGGCGGCACGGCAAATATGCTGGCAACCAAAGAAATTCTCGGGGCCTCGGAAACGCAGTTCACGCTCGCGATCGTTGCCGACAACGTTATCTACATCGTCTGGCTGCCGATACTCCTGATGTCGCGCGACTATGCTGACAAGTTCAACAAGTGGGCACGTGTCCCGGCAGACCGACTCGCCGCGATGGATGCCGCTGCCGAAATGCACATTGAAGAGGACCACGCACCCACGATGCAGCAGTACCTGTATCTTGCGGCTGTGGTTATCGGTGTCACCGCGATTGGACACGGCGCTGCACCGGGCATTGCCGCCTGGATCGCCGAGGCGTCGCCGGGGGCGGCAGGAATATTCTCGGAAACAACCACACGAATCCTGCTGGTCACAACCATTGCGCTGGCACTATCGACAACCCGTGTATCGGAGCTACCGAACTCGACCGCACTGGGTACGGCACTGGTTTATATGTTCGTCGCCGGTATGGGTGCACGAGCAGAAATTTCGGGTCTCGGTGATGCGCCAGCGTTCGTGCTGGGCGCCTTCATCTGGATCTTTATCCACGGCGCATTCATGTTGGCTGGCGCGTGGATATTCCGCGTCGATGTCCACAGTGTCGCAATCGCTTCAGCTGCGAATATCGGTGCCGCGGCGTCCGCCCCCATCGTCGCTGCGCATCACCGGCCTAACCTGGTACCTGCATCGATTCTGCTGGCATTGCTTGGCTACGCCCTGGGCAACTACCTCGCGCCCCTGACCGGACACCTCGCAAGGCTCGCCGTCGGGCAGTAAGACAATGACCTGGGCGATCTGGAAACGACGGGCGAGACAAACTGTGGTCGCCCTGATCGCAATACTCGCTGTCACAGCAACAGGCAGTTCCCTGCTATGGCGCGACAGGCCAACGCTGGACAGCGCAGGGTGGCAAGCGCCACCCGACCCGGCAGAGAATAATGCATCAGTCACGGCAACGTGGCTTGGCGTTACCACCTTGCTATTCGATGACGGTGAATCACAAATCCTGATCGACGGCTTTTTTTCGCGACCGACGCTCTGGGAATCAATCCTTGGGCGGGAGGTTGTTAACGACGCCGCTACCATTAACTACGCGCTTCATCAGTTCGGTATCCGCCGTCTCGCGGCGATCATTCCCGTGCATTCGCATTTCGACCATGCCATGGACATTGGCGCCATCGCAAGACGCACGAGCGCATCGGTGCTGGGGTCGGAATCCACAGCAAATATCGCGCGTGGGGCAGGTGTTCCTGACGACCAGATAATCGTGGCTGCTGCTGGCGAGGCGTACGAATTCGGCGAGTTCAAGGTTCGCCTGTTGCGCTCGCGCCATGCGCCGATCGGCTGGAGAGGCAATGCGCCCCTGCCCGGCACGATCGACGAACCCCTGAGCATGCCCCAGCCAATTGACGCTTTTCGGGAAGGTGCGAGCTATTCGATTGTCATCGAACACACCCAGGGGACCACGCTGGTGCAGGGCAGTGCCGGTTTCCTGGAGGGCGCTCTGGAACCGCTATCCGCCGATGTCGTAATGCTCAGCGTTGGCGGGCTGACGACACTGGACAGCGAGTATGCGGAGACATACTGGCAGGAAACGGTCACGAACACCGGTGCACTCACAGTCTATCCAATTCACTTCGATGATTTTACCAAGCCTTTCGGCATAGTCGTCCCGTCACCGAAGTTCCTCGGCAACCTGGAGAAGACCGCAAGGTGGTTTGACGCGTTTCGCGACAAATGGGACAACGAGACACAGATCTTGCTGCCCGAGTTTGGCAAGCCCATTCCACTCTATGCACCGCCCTCTTCGAGCACCTGACCCGACGCCAGTTCGGACAAAGCCGAGCGCCCTTCTATCAAAGCCAGTTTCTGCGTTCGGCTAAGTCGCTTGACGCGGTATTCAAGCTGCGATGCACTCGCCCTGTCGCCGACCACCTCTGAGAATACGACCTGCAGCGGCCCCTTGCCACGCAAGAACTTCGCACCACGCGGGCTGTCCTCGTGTTCAGCCAGGCGTTTGCTGACGTCAGTTGCAATGCCGGTGTACAGCGTGCCGTCCGCGCACCGCACTATATAGAGACTGAACTCGGAATTGGCCATTTCGGCCTCAGGCGTTGCCGCCAACCAGCGTGTCACCCAGTACGCGAAATGCGCCCGCCTCGATGCTGTCCTGGTTCTCGGTGGTGTCCGACCAGGTCAACACAATGTCGGCGATACCACCCAGTTCAGCGGCCGGTTCATGCAGTCGCAGCGTCAACACGTTGCCCGTCAGGCCGGCTTCGCGGATAAGGTTATGACCGCCGAACTGCTGTTCGTTGATTTCAATGTAGATCGATTCATCGAACTCTTCGTCGACAGTCCGCATGAGCAACAGGTAGTCGTTGATATCACCAACGTCTGTTGTTTTGGCAAAGAACAGCATCGTTGCGTTGTCGCGAACATCGAATGCGACTGTGTCGTATTGGCGGCTATCAGTCATTGAGACTCTCGGCTATCGAGAGTCTGTTGTATCAGTTCATCCTTCTCCTGCCAAATCTCACCGAGCCAGGCCTGTACGCCACGCCGCCATTCGCGATCGTTTTCATAGTCGCCGCACGTCAACCAGGGTTCAATCGGCCGCTCCTGCACATTAACCAGGACCTCGACGTGCTCGCCACAGCACATGTCCCAGAATTTTGCCGGCCCGTCCGGGTAAACGAGCGTGACGTCCAGTATGGAACCAAACATCTCACCCATGGATGCCATTGCAACGGCAAATCCGCCGGCGCGCGGCCGCAGCAGGTGACGATAGGGGTCTTTGTGGCGGTCGCGCTTCTCTACGCTGAAACGCGTGCCTTCGACAAAGTTGATCACCGAAGTCGGCGTATGGCGAAACTTCTCACAGGCCTTGCGCGTGGTTTCGAAGTCCTTGCCCTTCATATGCGGATTGCGCGCGAGATACCGAGCGGAATATCGCTTCATGAACGGCATATCCAGCGCCCACCAGGCGATGCCGAGAAATGGAAACCAGATGAGCTGCTGTTTGATAAAGAACTTCAGAAATGGGATGCGCCGATTGAAGATCTTTTGCAGGACGAGAATGTCGACCCAGGTCTGGTGATTCGATATCACGAGATACCAGTTGTCGCGGCGCAAGGCGTCGACGCCCGTGGCGCGCCAGTCGATGGACCCGGCCTTCGCCAGGATCACTGAGTTCAACGCGATCCAGGTCTCGCCCATGGTCATGAAGAGACGCGCAATTCCTCGCCGCAGAGCGGGAAACGGCAGCAGCAGCTTGACGACGGCCAGCACCAGGATTGGTACGAACCAGAAAACCGTGTTCAGGGTGAAACCGCCAAACACAAGAACACCGCGAAGATGCCGGTAGAAAGCTCTCAATCTAGTATGCTCTTTGAATCGATTGCGCATTCTATCCCGAAGCCATGACCAAACGCATAACACCTGAAAGGGCACTGGCCGCTGTGGCGGCATCCGGCGGGGAACGTCCGGCATGAGCGTACTCAAAACGCTATTTAGCCCGCTCGCCCAGGACTCGGCTTACCACGCGTTTGCCGACGGCCGCACACTGTTGGGAATTCCAAATTTCTGGAACGTCGTTTCGAGCGTGCCGTTCTTCATCGTCGGGGCCTGGGGCCTTGTATTCCTGGCACGCCACCCGGACACGGCCACTCACCTGCGTGGCGTCTGGATGGTGTTCTTCATCGGAATTTTGCTGACAATGTTCGGCTCCGGCTATTACCACCTTGCTCCCGACAACGGGTCTCTCGGCTGGGACCGCCTGACCATGGTCATTGCTTTCATGAGCCTGTTTGCGTTGGTCATTGGCGAATACGTGTCAACGGAATGGGCAAACCGCCTGCTGGTGCCGCTCTTACTCATCGGCGTGGGCAGTGTTTACTACTGGTTAAGTACCGAAGCGCAGGGCGCGGGCGACTTGCGGCCTTATGCACTTGTCCAGTTCCTGCCCATGCTCCTGGTACCGATCATTGTGCTGTTACGCCGGGGGCGGAGTGACCTGGGTCCATGGTTTGGGCTGATGATCGTCTTCTATGCCGCAGCCAAAATCTTCGAGTTCTACGACGCTTCCGTGTTCGCGGCCGGCGGGTTGATGAGCGGCCATGCCATCAAACACGTACTGGCATCACTGGGGGCCGCCTGCCTGCTATTGGGCCTGCGCCAGAGGGCGCGCCGAGCAGCCGTTACGGATTTCCCCAAGTAGCCAGCAGCCCTCATTGCCGTTACCATGCGGCCCGCATCCCAATCGTGTGGAAGACCCAAGATGACGACCGCAAAACGAATCGACGGCAAGGCCAAGGCCGAGCAACTCGCTGAATCTATTACCGAACATACGGCTGCGTTACTTGCCGAACACGGCATCAAGCCCGGCCTCGCCGTAGTCATTATCGGGGAAGACCCTGCCAGCCAGGTGTACGTTCGCAACAAGAAACGTCGCGCCGAGGCGTGTGGCTTTCATTCCGTACAGCACACGCTGGCTGACGATACGTCGCAGGACGATGTACTCGCGCTGATCGACGATCTCAACAACGATGACGCCATCCACGGCATTCTCGTGCAGTTGCCGTTGCCGGCACATCTCCATGAGCAGACCATCACCCAGGCCATTTCGCCATCCAAGGATGTCGACGGATTCCACTTCGTGAATATCGGCAAACTCACCGCCGGCCACACAGCCGACGCGTTCGTACCGTGTACACCGGCCGGTTGCATCCTGATGATCGAAGACGAACTGGGCACTGATTTTTCGGGCCTCAACGCGGTCGTTATCGGACGCTCCAACATCGTCGGTAAGCCGATGGGCGCGCTGTTACTGCAGCGCAATGCCACCGTCACCATGACGCACAGCCGCACCAAGGACCTGCCAGGTGTCGTCCGCAATGCGGACATCGTGATCGCGGCGGTCGGTCGCGCCGATATGGTGAAGGCCAGCTGGGTTAAGCCCGGCGCTGTGGTCATCGACGTCGGCATCAACCGGGTCGAAAAAGAAATCGACGGTGAACTGAAGTCGAAGCTCACAGGCGATGTTGACTACGACGACGTCTGCACCGTCGCTGGCGCGGTGACACCGGTACCTGGCGGCGTTGGCCCCATGACGATCACGATGCTGATGTTCAATACGTTACGCTCAGCGCGTCTCACCGCGGGCCTGGAAGGCTAGATCACTCCCTGCCCACGCAGATTCGCGAGCTGCGCCTCAGAGTAACCGGCGGCCGCGAGCACGCCATCCGTGTCCTGCCCTAAATCGGGTGGCGCTGATGCGATCTCAGACCTGGTCTCGCTAAAGCGCGGCGCGGGCGCTGGTTGTTTCACACCGGCAACCTCCGTGAATGTTCCGCGAGCCAGGTTGTGTGGATGCTCCGGCGCGTCGTCGAAATCGAGTACCGGCGCAAAACAGATATCCGTGCCTTCCATGAGGTCGCACCACTCGGCACGCGTCTTGGCTCTGAAGAGCTCAGCGAACCTTCGCTTGAGCTCTGGCCAGCGCTGCTTGTCGTACTGATCCGCAAAATCGGGGTCGTCAGCGAGACCCAGCTTCTCCAGTAACAACGCATAAAATTGCGGCTCGATTGAGCCCACCGAAACATATTTGCCGTCGGCAGTCTCATACGTGTCGTACCAGTGAGACGCGCCGTCCAGCGGGTTGTCCTGCCGCTGCGGCGACCACTGCCCGTTCTGGAACAAGGCGTACAACAACGAGGTGGCGGCCGCCGAACCATCCGAAATCGCGGCGTCGACAACCTGGCCCTTCCCGGTCGACTGTGCATTCAGCATGGCCGCCAGCATGCCAACCGCAAGCAGCATCGACCCTCCGGCTATATCGCCCACCAGTGTGGGCGGCACCGTCGGGGGCGAATCTGCACGACCGCCGTACCAGAGCGCACCGGACAGGGCCACATAATTGATATCGTGCCCTGCGGCCTGGGATAGCGGGCCATCCTGGCCCCAGCCCGTCATGCGCCCGTAAGCAAGTCGTGGATTGGCGTCCAGACACGCGTTCGGCCCCAGACCCAGCCGCTCCATGACACCGGGCCGAAATGCCTCGATCAGTCCGTCGGCGTCGCGCAGCAACCGCAGCATGATATCTATAGCACCTTGGGCCTTGAGATCGATCGCGATCGATTTCTTGCCGCGATTCATGATCTTCGCATTGGCATTTTCCAGCATGCCAGTGCGGTTGACGGGATCCGCCTTGCGCTCGATCAGGATTACCTCGGCCCCCATATCGGCGAGCATCATTCCGCAGACTGGCGCCGGCCCGATACCACCCATCTCAATAATTCGCTTGCCTGCCAGCGGTCCCATGCTTCACTCTCCCGTGTAGAGTCGAATTGGTACGCGACTCGGCTACGCAAATCAATCCCGCAGGAAGACACAGCTTGACTGCCGAAAACTTCAGAACAATCTGGCTCAAGGCCGACGATCCCAGCGTCGTGCAGATTATCGACCAGCGGCTGCTGCCGCACGAATACACGGTGCATGACCTGCGCACGTGGCAGGACGCCGACACAGCGATCGCGGACATGTATGTTCGCGGAGCACCGCTTATCGGCGCGACAGCAGCCTGGGGCCTGTACCTCGCCGCACTCGCCGACCCAACGCCGGCAGGCGTCCGTTCGGCGGCCGAAGCATTGCTGCAATCCAGGCCGACAGCGGTAAATCTGCGCTGGGCGATCGAACGAGTTCTGCGGCTCGTCGAGGCGTCAGGTGACGACCTCGTGCAACGAATTCGCGCCGATGCGCAGGCGATCTGTGATGAGGATGTCGAGATCAGTCGTGGCATCGGCGATCACGGCGTCAGGCTGCTCGAGGAAATCGCCCGGCGCAAACCCGGTGAGACGATCAACGTGCTGACGCACTGCAACGCCGGCTCGCTTGCGACTATTAACTACGGAACCGCCACTGCCCCGATCTACTTCGCGCAGCAGCGGGGCATTGATATTCACGTATGGGTAGACGAAACCCGCCCCCGCAACCAGGGCTCGCAGCTGACCGCATGGGAACTGTCCGCCAGCGGCGTCCCGCACACTCTCGTCGTTGACAATGCCGGCGGCCACCTGATGCAACACGGGATGGTCGACATTGTTTTCACCGGCACCGATCGCACGACGCGATGTGGTGACGTTGCGAACAAGATAGGCACGTATCTCAAGGCGCTGGCTGCACACGACAACAACATCCCGTTCTACGTTGCCCTGCCATCGACGACCATCGACTGGCACAGCCGCGATGGTGTTGCCGAGATTCCGATTGAAGAGCGCGATCCGGAAGAAGTCAGTCACATCTACGGCATCAGCGATGGCAAACCCACGCGAGTACGCACGACAGCCAACGACACACCCATTAGCAATTACGCGTTCGACGTCACGCCGGCCCGACTCGTTACCGGATTGATCACCGAGCGGGGTATTTGCAAAGCGTCCGAAGAAGGGCTGCTCGGCATGTTTCCCGAGATGCGAGACGCATGATGCTCGACGAAGGCTATATCAAGTACGAAAGCCACTGGACGCCTGGTCCTGCATCACATGTGACAGCCGCGCGAGACCTCGAATTCTGGCGCAGACCATTGTACGAGGCGCAATTAATCGGCGAATATAAAGAGCACGGCATTGGTTACGGCAACATTAGTGTGCGTCGAGGCTCCAGCGGGCTATTCCTGATCAGCGGTACTCAAACCGGTCATTTGCCGGTGACCGATGAACGCCATTATTCGCTCGTCACGGACTGCGACATCCGCGCCAACACAGTCAGGTGCAGCGGGCCCATTCAGGCCTCGTCAGAAGCCATGACACACGCGGCGATCTACGCATTGAGCGGCACGATTGGTGCGATCGTGCACGCGCACAGCGCGGAACTCTGGCGGCTACATCTCGGTAAGCTCCCGACGACGGATGCAGACATTGCCTACGGAACGCCTGCGATGGCCGAGGAACTCGACCGACTCTACCGGATGGAGGGCCTGTGTGATTCAGGAATCGCCGTCCTGGCCGGTCACGATGATGGCCTTATCAGTTTCGGCACAACGATGGAAGAAGCCGCCACCCGAATGCTCAATCTGGCTCGTCCCGGGTAACGGGCACAAGCGAAAACCGGAATGTGCGGCAGGCTTTGATGCCAGACTCTTGTTCGCCGTCTGGTAGCGGCTTCCATGTGGACTGGCGTACGGCTTTCTTCGCTATTTTTTCAAACACTCGACTCGTACTGTGGCGCACGGCTATGCGCCTGGGGTAACCGCTGCGCGAGATATTGAAGCAGACCTGCACGCTGCCCTCGACCCGATCACGGCGCGCAACCTCGGGATAATCCGGGATCACGGTATGCAGCGGTAAGCGTTCCGTATTGGAATCGACCCGATCAACGCCGCCCTGGCCAAATGCGGGTAAGACCAGCGCGACAGCCAGCAAGGCCCCGAGACTAGTCGTTCGGAGGATCGTCACTCGCATCTTCCATCGCGCTGCGGCGTTCGTCGATCTCGACATTGGCCCTCACGGGATCAGTCTCGTCGAGTAACATGCCTTTGGCTATCTTGAGATTTCTGGATGAAGGACTCAATTCCTGGCCGCGAGCAATATCGGCCTCTGATTCTTCAAAGCGCTCGAGCCTGAGATAGACCAGCGCCCTGTTGTTGTAGGTTCGCCAATGATTCGGATAGCGTTCCAGAACCCAGTTGCAATGCGGTAATGCCGTTCGTGGCTTGTCGATCAGGATATAGCCGGCGCACAGGTTAGAGTGACCCATTTTTCGCTCGACTTCGCCCTGGGCCATTTCCAGTCCACGCAGAGTCAACCTGACACCTTCGACACCATTGCCTGCCAGCAGGGCATTCGCACCATCAGCCAAGAGGGCGTTGCGCGGCCCGATCACTACCTTGGATTCTTCGTTGGCCGCAAGCTCCGGACTCGCCAGCAACAGAAAAGCGGTAACCAGCAGTACCCAGTAGCTTATGTGCCTTATCTTCACTTCACCACCCTAGCCGCTGATGTAACTCTCCAGCTGCTCGATTTCTTCCTGTTGGTCCGAAATGATCGCCTGTACGAGGTCGCCTATCGATATCATTCCGGCTACCTTACCGTCGACCAGTACGGGCAAATGGCGAATACGTCGTTCGGACATCAGGGTCATGCAATCATTCACTGATTGCGTGAGCGAAGCCGTAACGAGATCTGTCGTCATGATGTCGGCGACCGGGGTCGACTCGGATGCACGCCCCTTAATGATGACCTTGCGCGCATAGTCACGCTCCGTGACGATGCCCTTGAGTTCATCGCCGTCCATGACGAGCAGGGACCCAACGCCACGGTCGGCCATGAGCTTGATCGCATCGAAAACCGACGCGTCCTTGGTGATTGAAATTATTTCATCACCTTTTCTATCGAGCAGTTGCTGCACCAGTTTCATTCCGCCTCCCCTTTTGCCCGCGAGCAGTGGTTTTAAGGGCAGTTTAGCAGATGCCGCCTGACCTTCCCCTGAGTGCATCGAAACAGCCATTAACTCGCGGCTCTCAAGGCCTCCGCACCTCAACAGGATACGGCTGAGGGCGTTAGTTTTCGGGGTCCACGTACCGAGCCAGCCGCTCCGCTAACGAATCCGCCGAAAGCCACGCCCCGCGCAACATGACCCCATGAATGCGATGTGCATGCCGGACATTTTCCAGCGGATTGGCGTTAAGAAGAACCAGGTCGGCATCGCGACCCACCGCAACTGTCCCGGCATTGCTATCGAAAAATTCGCTGACGGCTACCGTCCCGGTTCGCAATGCCTCGTAGGGTGTGAGACCCGCTGCTACGAGCGCATCAAGTTCCTGATGCAGCGAGAAGCCGGGCACGTTGAACACTTGTGGCGAGTCCGAACCCAGGAGCAGGCCGGCGCCGGCCCTGTGCAGCTCCAATATCACCCGGCGGCGCAACTCTGTCGCCAGGGCCGCCACTTGCGGATTGAAGTCGCGTTCTGCAAGCAGCGCTTCTTTTGCAGCGACCCAGCGATCAACGGTGGCCTTCGGCATATATCGCATACCTGGCTGGTTGCGGAGCTCAACTGTTGGTGTCCCATTAATCCGAACCTCGACGAGAACTTCGGTCGGGACATTCCAGGTACCAGCCTCAGCCGTGGCCCGAGCGATCTCCGGGATTCGCTCCGCATCGAGCTCGGCTGCCAGCATGACATCGAAAAATCCGCCGTACCCCCCGAAACCGTCGCTGGCAACAGGCAACAATGCGGCAAAATAGCCGTCCAGATGATCGATTGTGGCCATACCGAGCTGCAGCGCACGAGCGACGCCTACCGCCACGGGAACATGACCCGCAAACGGCATGCCGAGCTCATTGGCGGTCTCGGCAACGGCCTCGAATTCCTCCGCGGTCAGTCCCGGATGAATCTTGACGAAGTCGTAACCCGACTGGTGCTGGTCCCTGACCATTTGGCGTGCCTGGTTAGCGCCGGCGACAGACCGGCCATTGAAAGACGGTCCGGATGTAACAAGGCGCGGCCCAAACTGGGTGCCGTTATTCAGTCTTTCACGCAGGCCGATGTGCGATGCCTGTCCGAGCATGCCCCGTATCGTGGTCACACCATTCGCCACGTAGAGGCTGAAGTTCCGATCAAGATTATCCGAGTCGGCGGCTGGCACGTGGGCATGCATTTCAGCGAGACCCGGCATCAGGAAACGATCGGTACCATCGATGACTGTCGCGCCCTTCGGAATCGGGGTTTCGTCGACAGGACCGAGTGCCGCGATAACACCGTTCTTCACCACCACAGTCTGCTGGCCAATCACCGTTTCCGAGGTCATGGGCACTACGTTCACATTGACGAACGCAGTGGTCTGCGCATACGCGGTCGATGCAGCCAGTAATCCGGCGAGCAGAACAGAAAAATGTCTCATAGATCGTTCTCCTCGGAGGTGCGAATGCTGGCGAGCTTGTCGTCTGCGATATTGCCGCCACAGATAACCACTGCGACCCGCTTGCCCTTGAGTTCAAGCCGCCGGGCCAGCATGCCCGCAACAGCCACGCCGGCAGCACCTTCTATGGTATCGAATTCGCTGTCCATGAAGGCCCGCATGCCTGCGGCGATTTGTTCTTCATCCACAACGACCCAGTCGTCGACTACCGCCTGATTAAGCTCAAATGTCACCGAGCCCTGCTCAATGCCGCCGGCCGTGCCGTCCGACAGGGTCGGCTCACTCGGCATGTCGATGATCTCTCCTGCTTCGATAGAGCGCGTCATGACGGGTGAAGCCAGCGGCTGGCAGCCATAGATGCGAACGCCGGGATTGTGGGCCTTTAGTACCGCGCCGGTACCGCCGATAAGACCGCCACCG
>Ga0316201_10000261_pt1 | contig 27428 bp, 24 predicted proteins | sample CS6wburrow_MG_FD_204516 | JGI IMG/M metagenome (GOLD analysis project Ga0316201, IMG submission 204516) | Coastal sediment microbial communities from Delaware Bay, Delaware, United States - CS-6 worm burrow | ecosystem: Environmental > Aquatic > Marine > Coastal > Sediment | place: USA... | reverse complement strand
GTAACGGGTATCTCGGTTCCCGGGATGCCAATCGGCACACCGGGCATGGAAAGAGGCAATAGCAAACAACCCTACGACGTCATGAGCTTCGACGAACAGGGCAACACGGAACTATTCGTCGCGCACTGAACCTTTGCGGCAACCGGTTTTCTGGAGCAGCTGTCACACCATTCGGCCCCGCCCCGGCTCTCCCGCGCCACGAACCCGCTCCGCCCGTGCGATCGACCGCCCGGTTGAAGGTACCGGGCAGTCGCATGCTTGCCTGTCGCGTCCTGGTCGTCGCAGACAACTATCGATCGTCAAAGTTCTGGGCAACGAAATCCCAGTCGACAAGGTTCCAGAACGCCTCGAGATACGCGGGGCGGGCATTGCGATAATCGATATAGTAGGCGTGCTCCCAGACGTCGCAGGTCATCAGGGGCTCCAGGCCCTCGGTCATCGGGTTGGCGGCATCGTCGGTATTGACAATTTCCAGCTTGCCCTCGGGGGTCCTGACCAGCCAGGTCCAGCCCGAACCAAAATTGCCCGTCGCCGCGGCGGTGAATTTTTCCCGGAAGCCCGCAAAATCCCCAAAGAACTCCTTGACAGAGCTACCCAGGGCGCCCACGGGTTCACCACCGCCTTTGGGGCTCAGGCAATTCCAGTAAAAGCTATGGTTCCAGACCTGCGCCGCGTTGTTGAAGATCGCGCCGCTGCCGTTTTTGATAATGACCTCGAGCGGCGCGCTTTCAAATTCAGTGCCCTTGACGAGGCCATTGAGCTTGTCTACGTAAGCGGCATGATGCTTGCCGTAATGATACTCGAGCGTCTCGGCCGAGATGTAGGGTTCGAGCGCATTTTTTGCGTATCGAAGTTCGGGTAGTTGGTATTGAGTCATGATTGATTACCTCGTGTCGTTAATAAACTGGTCCCGCGGTAAATGCGAATGCAGGTTATTTTTTCAACCGCCTGTGAGCGCATTCGAGTTTCCTCGCGCCGCACTCGAATCGAATCAGGCCGCCAGTCCGGGCTCGCCGTTTCCGAGCGCCCGTTGGCCAGTGGTCTGGGGGGTGTTCGGCCCACGCGGTTGCCGGCTGGAAACTGCCCAACCCGCCTGTTCCAGCGCCCAGTGAATTGCAACGTAGGGATTCGAATCGTTGGCTTCGGCGGTAACGTCGTCTCCGGCAATTAAATCGACTTCCACGAGACAGCTACAGTCCTTGCCATCCGGTGCTTCCCTGACCCTGGACAAGCTGATTCTAACGGCCTCGATCTGATTCCTGAAGGCGCCTAACTCGAAACCGGCGCAATACCTTGCCAGCAGGCCAAGATCATTACTCGTTTCGAATTCACCGCTATTCAATTCAATCTTCATGTCTTTCTCCTCGCTTGTTTCTACTGTTTGATGGCGAACATCATAAACGCGGCAGGAAATGAGATAAATTCGAATATTGATAAAGGAATACTCGACTTTTTCGAATTATGCAAAGTGAAGGTAAGCGCGAACGGGGGGATTAATAACTCAGGTAAAAGTGACTCGGTAGCTCCGTCGCCTTTTCGTTTTCTGGCAAAAAAAACGGAGGGATTATTTCTAATCCCTCCGCGCTTTTCTTGATGGTTTTATCAGGTGCTAGTTAGGCCCCCTGGGCAGTTGCGAAGTATCGCTATCATTACGCTGAATCTCGCCCGGCAACTTATCCTCGCTTCTGCGATCCTTGCGGATACTCGCAAGTTCCTGTTCGTGATTGAACAGTAACTCCAGGGCGACTTTATAGGTGTTGAAACCCCGCTGGTATCGATCCTGGTCCGGAAACAGGGTGTTGACGTATTCCATCATCAGCGCGGTCGGCAGACCCACCAGCGAGCTGACAATCGCCACCGCGGCGCCGGCCTTGATATCGCCGCCCTGGGACAGCGCCAGGTAAAATCCGGCAAAGGTACCGATAATACCAATCAGGATGATCATGAACGGCGCACGGGCCAGCAGGCCTGCAATCGCCTCCGAATCGAAGAATTTGTAAGTCGTGCCGAAGTGCGGATTACGGTCGAGCGCGATGCGGCTGATCATTTCATAATCCGGCGCCAGGCCATAGCCCTGCTCCTTCAATTCGTCGGTCGTCAGCTCGATGATCGCTTCGGTGCCTTCGACCATATCGAACCATCGATCGAACAGCTTGGGCTTCTCGCCGGTCACCAGGTTTTTTTCGACCAGGTCATCCTGGGTTTTATCCAGCAGTATGTTGGCCTGGGTATCCAGTTGGTGCGATTTGAGCTTGAGCTTTTCCGCTTCCTTGATCTTGGCGCGCAACTCCGCGAGATAGGGATCCTTGCCCGAATACAGCGTAACTGGAATCGCCAGATGACCTGACGCCAGCGTCGGATCGAAGTTGGCGGCCAGCGCTACCTCGGCCTGCTGTCGCACGCTGTCGATATAAGCCAGATCGGAGGGTGTGGTCTGTACTTTCTTGTACTCGAAAACCGCGTAATAGAACGCCGTTGCGAAACGGCTCATCGATGCGATCTTGTAATGCAAACCGAACTTGAAAAAACAAAACACGGCGAAGCAAGCCCCGATACCGCTGATAAACAGCCTGCCGATCATTTGATTGGTGAACTGCACATCCAGAATGAACACGAAATACACCGTTGCCGCGATAATGCCTAATAATACGTACTTGAACATTTGTTGCCCCCTAACCCTTTGCCAGGATCAGTAAAGTTTTACAGTTCCGAATAGAGTCGGAATTCCAAAATAGACGCCTGCTCTTTTTTGCAGTCGTACTCAAGACACCTTGCCTTTTCTCCCACCAGATGGGCCGGGACCGGGGTTGCAGTCCGGTAACCCAGCGCCTCGATACCCAGGTCGGCTTTCAGGTCGGCCCGGTACTCGTAATCGCCCATTTCCTCGGCATTGAAAATGAACTCGTACATCGCGAGCGCGCGATCGTTACTCAATTTCAAATTGTATTCACGCGCCTCTTCCCCTTCGGGAGAGGTATCGTTGATGTCGAAATATTTGCCGCGGAAAATGGGCGACGTCAACCCGGAAATCTTGAGTGACTCGACCTGCTTGGCGGCACCCTCGTTTTCGTAAATGCTTTTCGCATATTTCGGAATCATCACCCGGAGCAATTCCTTCATACTATCCGACAGCTCGGCGGATCCGCGCACGAAATAGGATTCCTGAAAGTTGATCCTGACCTTGCCGGTCTTCTGATCGATATCCACGTCGCCGTCGTCGGAGTCCTTGAAGTTCTCGAGGAGGTTGTCGACGATCTGCTCCCTGACTTTCTGTGCCACCTGCCTTTCCTGCTCGGCCTCGAGAAACGGCTTGATCTCGGCATCCTTCTCAGCCTCGAGCTGGGCCAGTTGCGTCTCCAGGTCTTTCGCGTGTTCCGCTTCGACCTCGGCCTGTGCTCGTTCCTTGGCCGTCTTCATGACTTCGCGTTCGGTAGCCTCGGCGGCTGCCTGCGCCGCTTGCTGCGCCAGTTCCCGAGCAGCTGCTTCCGCCTGTGCCAGTTCGCGTTCCTTTTGCGCTTCTAGCCTGGCCTGCTGGGCGGCCAGCTCTTGCGCCAGCGCCTGCTGTTTAGATTGCTCCGCGGCCGCTTGCGACGCTGCCAGTTCCTGTGCCTTTTGTGCCTCGAGCTTCGCCTGTTGAGCGGCTAGCTCCTGCGCCAGTGCCTGCTCGGCTTCTGCCGCCGCCTGCTGCCTGGCCGCCGCCGCCGCCGCCTGTGCCGCCGCCTGTTTCTGTGCTTCCATTTCGGCTTTTTGCTGTGCCAGGGCCTCGGATTGCTGCTGTTGCAGCTGGGCTACTTGCTGGGTCCGTTGTTGCTCCAGCTGGGCCACCTGCTGAGTCCGCTGTTGCTCCAACTGGGCTACCTGAATGCGTTTCTGTTGCTCGAGTTGAGTTTGCTGCTGGTTCAGAGATTTTACACGCTCCAGCTCGGCCGCAATGATCGCCTGCGTGGTCGTTTCCAGCTGCGCCTCTTTAGCCGCAACGACCTGTTGAAATTCCTGTTTAGCCGTTGATACTTCTACTTCCGCCTGTTGCTCCAGTTCGGCAACTTTCGCCTCTACATCCTGTCGCTTTTCCGCTTCGAGTTCGGCCTTTTGCCGTTCCACTTCCTGCTCGTGCTCGAGTTCGAACTTGGCGACCAGACGTTCATACTCCACCGCTGCCTGGCTTTGTTGCTCAGACAACATTTGCGTAAATTGCTGAACCAGTTCTTTCGCTTTCTGCTCTCGCTCCGCCTCGATTTCCTCTAACGACTTGACGGCATTTTGCGCCAGCATCTCGCGACGTTCCTGCCTGGCCTGCTCGGCGGCGGCAACTTCTTGCTGCAATTTTTTGAACTCGTTGGAGATCTGCTCGATCATCTCCTGACTTGTTTCCTGCTCGGCAATGATCTCATCGCTCGAGTAAATCATGAATACGATCGCCAGCACGGCGAACAGATCGATCATCGGAATCAATGCATCGATCGTTTTTGACTTGTTCGAATCGGGTTTGTTGGAAAACATGGGCTAAGTATCCGACGTTTACGGAATCCGTAATTAATTTGTTTGTACCGAGGTTAATAATAGGTCAGATTGACAAAAAACCACGGCTAATTTCATTGATGCATTTCGCGCCAGGCGGACGCTTGCGGACCAAGCTGAAAAATTAGCTCGCGTCGTGCGCCTCGAGTACGCCACCGAATATAAAAATTTCTATATAAATCAATTTATTACGGCTCATTCCTAACAATTCTATCAGGAGATTTTTGGCAATCGGGCTAGATGAAAAACGAGCCTGGCTATCATACATGGCCGGCCCCCTCGTTGATGATTCGGCCTGCTATTGGAAGAATACCGGGGTCGGGCCTCAGGTTGCGAGTTCTACCTCGAGTCAATTTTTTGGCTCAAGGCAGGCAATGGTTCGTAACGCGGCAGGCCTCGACTAGCGCGCTACGAAGTCAGGACTTCATTGCGTTTACTCGATCTCCACGACAGCGTTGTCGCCACCAGCGGAGACCTTCGAGTCGCGTTGCTTCGATCATGGACGCACTGAGCGATGAAGAGGTTCCACACAGGCATACTGTCCCCATAATCCTGCAGCAGGTATCGATTTGACTGTAGGTTCATCAGGCAATAATAATAGATACCTTCTAGCGCCCACGAAAAGGAAATTCCATGAGTAACCATAACGACTTCTCCGACACCAATCAGACCCATAATCGGATTCTAAGCCTCAACATTCCCGACTACCGCGCCGCCTACAGTGACCGGACGGCCTGGCTGATGTCCTGTTTCAGTGAACTGTCCTATATCCGCTTCAACGAATTTCTGCCGGAGCACCAGAAACAGTTTTTCATCGACAAACTCGACCAGCTGGTGGCCGCCGATAAATGGAGCGGTGTAAAAATGAAAGTCCTGCAGGCGTTGATGGACAAGCTCGACTACGATCCCGGAAAAGAAGAAAAGCAGTTAAAAAAATATACCGCCAGCTTGAAATTCAAATTGCTGAAATGCTTCGAAGGGAAGAGGACGAATACCCAGGCTATCCTGGTGGGTAACGACGAAAGACTGATACTCGCTTTCAGGGGCACGGAAACCGACAGCTTCCAGGATCTTAAAACCGATGCGAAGGCGGTTTCGGTTCCAGATGCCTCGGGACGCGCGCACAAGGGATTCATCGAAGCCTACGAAGAAGTGTCCGGCGAGATCGAGAGTTTTCTGGCGTCCAGTAAAAAACTTGCCGAACTGCCGCTCTACCTGACTGGTCACAGCCTGGGTGGCGCGCTGGCGACCACCGCCGCAAGGAAGATGCAGCATGCCGGCGGGATTGCCGCCTGTTTTACATTCGGCAGTCCGCGGGTAGGAGACGAGAACTGGATCGACGGGATGAAAACCCCGCTGTACCGGATCGTGAACGCCGCCGACGCGGTTACCATGCTCCCCCCGGGAACGATTACCGTGACGGCACTGTCGTGGTTATCACAGTTTGTTCCTTTCGTTGGCCACGACCTGCGCCCTTTGATCCTGGCCAGGTTCGACGGTTACCTGCATGGTGGCAACATGCGTTACCTGACCAACTGCACCCCCGGCGATTTCAGCAAGGTAAAACTGCTTTATTCGGTTAGCATCATGTATCGCCTGAAAGGCCTGATTTTTCAGAACATGCCCTGGTCAAGCCTGTTTTCAGACCATAGCATCAAAACTTATCGCAAAAAGCTGGAGGAAATTGCCATCCGCCGCAACAGCTAGATTGGTGACAGATCAGGGGGCCAATAGCTGTTCCGGGGAACTGATTTGCCCTGCCGCGCAGAAGGCGGGCTGTCCCCGGAACTGCTCTAACCGGGCGCGGGGAGCAGCAGCGCGGCATTGACCTCGTAACTGGCGCCGTCGCGCGCCCGAATACTGATCTCCCACAATTCTTCGTCCGGAATCCTGGTTCGCTCATGGCCCGGCAGCTCGAATTCGTCATCGACCTGCAATCCCCACTGGCGCACGTGGCGAATCGCCGCTACCGGTATACGCTCGGCGTCGAAGCGCGCGCGAAATTCCGCCGGCAGTGATTCGTCCGCAAACACAGCGTAACCGCGACGCTCGATGGCGGCGACCTCGTCAGGCAGGCTGGTCTTAGGCTCGTTCATAATTGCATGCTCCTTCGCAGTTCGGGCGACATTATACCCGTTTTACTTCCGTAACTCTTTCACCGCCGAGGAATTTAGTCGCTTCCCGCTGACCCGCCAGCGCTTGCCTGCGACGCAGATAACACGGCGGCCGGCACCTCCCGGGCCAGGTTGGTCAGCATCAAGCGCGGGGAAAGCGACGGCCATGTCTTATCGAATTTATCGGTTCAACCTCACCCGCTTCCGACTACGCCGGCAAGTAAAGTATATTTTTTCCCCTCGCTCCCGGTTAACTTCTTCAGGAATTAAAATTCATCAAATCAATACTTTGGCAATATCCCGGGTTTTAGCGAGTTGTCCGGATAACTGCTCGAACACGGTGTTTACCTTTTCCTGCGTTATCCCGAGCACCGACATACGAGTATCCTGTTCGGGGCAGGGTTCTTCTTTTAACAGGGCTGCAACCATTCTGGCCGCCAGGCCGACGGTCGCCACCAGCTCGAAATTCGGTCCCCGGTAATCGATTTCCGGGTAATGGGCCATGGTGCTGACCAGCGGTTCGGGCAAAGCCCAGTTGTTTCCGAGATAACCTCCGGCCTGCGCCTGGTCGATCCCGAGAACCTTTGTCAGTGCTTGCCGGATTGACTCGGCCTCATTGCTTTTAACCATGGCCAACGCCTGGTCGACTTCCCCGGGAAGCCTGTCGACCAGCCATAACAGGCCCAGGTTGTGCAGCAGCCCTGCCGCCCTCGCGGTGGCCGGCTCGAACTCATGCCTTGATGACGACAAGGGTACCAGCCTGGATGCGGCGTCTGCCGTCAATAGTACACTGCACCAGTAGTACTCCAGATCGAAGGCCGGGCATCGCATCGGGTTGAACGGAGCGGCCACCGCAATAGCGATGCTGGTGCTGCGAACGACCCCCAATCCCAGGCGCGAACAGGTCGCCTCCAGCGAGGTCACCTCCGCTGTCGGCGCGGACCATGCCGAATTAACCAGCGAAATCAACTTGCCGGCAATCCCCGGAAACTTTTCCACAACCGATGCCAGTTCGGTAAAATCGATCGCCTCATCGGTCAGTGACTTCAGCAGGTAGGGCGCTCCTGCCGGCATGCTGGGCAGCTGCAGCGTGGTCAATTGGTTGAACGTGCAATCGCCAGCGTTTAGTGATGTCGCGGTCATAGCGCCTGCTTTTGCTGAAGTGGCAATACCAGTTCCGATTGGCTGGTATCGATCAGGAAATTGGTTATCGCGAGATCCGGTATCTCGCGCGCGGTAACCGGGCGACTGAAATAGAATCCCTGGATGAAGTCACTACCGATCGCGGTTAGCACCTTCACCTGGTCTTCTTCTTCCACGCCCTCGGCGACGATGGTATGACCCAGCGCATGGGCAGCACCGATAATCGTTCCGAGCAACACCGAGGACTCCGGATTTTGCAGCATATCCTTGATAAAAAAACGATCGATTTTAAGGCAGTCGATCGGCAGTTGCCTGAGCGAAGCCAGCGACGAGCTGCCAGTACCGAAATCGTCGACCGCAATCCTGATCCCCATTTTCCGCAGGCGCGCAAAGATCGAGATATTCTGGCTGGTTGGCCTGGTCGCGCTTTCCGTGACCTCCAGCTCGAGCAAAGAGGCTGGAAATCCGCTATCCGCCAGCGTTTTCTCGACCATGGGGATAAAGCCCGGATCCTTAATATGATCGGCAGAAATGTTAACCGACAATTGCAGGTCAGGCAGTCCCATATCTCTCCAGTCCATGGCTTGCTGGCAGGCCGTTTTCAGCACCCATTGCCCCAGGGGTTTGATGAAGCCGGTCCGCTCGGCAATATCGATAAATTCCACTGGCCCCAACAGGCCGCGCGTCGGATGGTTCCAGCGCACCAGCGCCTCGACCCCGGTCATACGTCCTGTTTTCAAGTTTACCTGCGGTTGAAAATGCAGTTCCAGCTCCTCGTTATCGATGGTTAGCCGCAACTCCTGTTCGATACGCAGACGTTGTTCAGCTTTCTCGGTAAATTCAGGCTGGTAGTAAACATAACGATGCTTGCCGCGCTCCTTGGCCGCGTACATGGCGCTATCGGCCGCTTTCAGCAATGATTTCGAATCCTCACCGTCATCGGGATAGTAGGCGATACCGATGCTGCAGCGAGTGCGGATACTTTGCTTGCCCAGATCGACTGGTTTATTCATTTCTTCCAGGCAACGCTCCGCGACGTATGCGGCGCCGTACTGATCGCTGATGTTATCGACCAGGATGCAAAATTCGTCGCCGCTCAGGCGCGCCACGAAATCGGTGTCCCGGATCAGGTCCTGCAGTCGTTTGGCGACGATTTTGAGTAGCATATCGCCAACGTCGTGACCCAGGCTGTCGTTCACATCCTTGAATCCATCCAGGTCGAGAAACAGCAGCGCGAAACGCTCGCTACGGCGGTGCGAGGCTTTGATCACGTCTTCCAGGTGCTTGTGGAAATAGACCCGGCTGGCGAGGCCGGTCAATTCGTCGGAGTAAGCCAGTTGGCGTATCTTTCTTTCGGACTCGCGCTGCACGGTGATGTCCTGCACGGTACCCAGGACAATATCGCTGGAGTTTGCAGGCCGGGCCAGCTCCTGGTGTACCACGATTGTCTCGGACTCCATCGTCACCAGCCGATAGTCATCGGAACTCGCCGTGCCTTCCACTGCGGCCGACAGGATTCTGCTGCGAACAAATTCCTGGTCTTGCGGATGTACAAAGTTCAGATAATCGCCCAGGTTTCTGAAACTGGATGCATCGTCCAGCGAGAGCATCTGCATCAGTTGGTCGGATACCGTGATCCTGTCGCTGGCGGAGTCCCATTGCCAATGACCGACACCGGCGATGCGCTGCGCGCTGGCCAGCCATTCCTGGCTGATATTCAGTTGCTTGAGATTATCGGCCACGCGCAGCTGGAACTGAATCCGGGAACTCAGTACCGCGTAATTGACCGGCTTGACGATAAAATCGGTGGCCCCCGATTCGAAAGCCTTGTTGACCGACTCCATGTCACCGAGCCCGGTCAGAATCATCACCGGGATGGCGCGGGTTTCGCGTCTTTTACGAATTTGCACGCAAACCTCGAATCCGTCGATGCTTGGCATAATGGCGTCCAGTAAAACGAGGTCGGGCACGCTTTCCTCGAGAATCGACAGGGCGGCCTCACCGCTGGATGCTTCGATCACGTTAAACCCGTTGCCCTTGAGCGCTTCGCTGGTGGTGAGGCGAAACCCGTTATCGTCATCGATAACCAGAATGGTGGGCGCCGAAGCCTTCGCCGCTGCTTGATCCTGCTCCATTTCGCCGGGCTCGACGCTGCCGTCGACCCCCGTCTGCTGCCGCAGTTCATATAGCAGCCGCGGTAGCATGGCTTCAAGCTCCCGCAAATACGGCATGGCCGCATCGACGCTTCCCTCGCGGGCCGTAGTCTCAATCAGGTTACAGAAACTCGAAAAACTCATCGCACCCAGGTTGGCGCTCGATGACTTGAGGCTATGGGCTATGTTTCCGAGCGTTTCAGGGTCCGCCTGGACGACGGCCCGCTGCATCGCGGCGACATCGTCGGGGGCTTGCCTGATGAAAAATCTTGCCGACTTGCCGAGAATATCGCGCCCGGTGGTTTCCGATAATGTTTTCAATTGATTCAGAACATCGGTATCAATTATTTGGTCCGCCGGGCCGCTGCCGTCAACCGGCAAGGCTACATTGGAATCCGCCACCGGATTGTCCGATGCCAGCCATTGATCGAGTAGTTCTTCCAGCTTGTTTTTGCTGAAGGGTTTACTCAGATAGCCGTCCATGCCCGCCTCGGCGCATTCGGCTTCAATGCCTTTTTTGATATCCGCGGTTAATGCCACGATGGGGGTTGGTGGCAATCCTTTTTCTTTCTCATGCGCGCGCAGTTTTCTGCTGGCCTCGAAGCCGTTCATTTCCGGCATATGACAATCCATCAGGATCAGGTCGTATCGCTTGCCCTTCGCGGCGATCACCGCGGCCTCGCCATTTTCCGCCAGGTCCGCGTTGCAGCCCAGCGCCATCAGCATGCCGATAGCGACCTCCTGGTTCACCAGGTTGTCTTCGGCCAGTAGCACTTCACCTTCGAACTGGCGATCTTGGATGGTTACCGTATCCTTGCCGGATTTTTTCATACCGATGACTTCGCACAGGCAATCCAGCAGCAACTGCTGCCTGACCGGCTTTTGCAGGTGCATCGAAATTGACGCCTTTTTTGCAATCACGGAATTGCTGTCGAAGCCGGTAGAGCTTAACAACACCATGCGCGGCGTGCGGATGGATGGATCCGTGGTCAGGGTTCTGGCCAGTTCCAGCCCGTCCATGTCCGGCATATGCCAATCCAGCAGGACGATCTGGTAAGGATCATTCTCGGCCTGCGCCAGGCGAATATGTTCTATCGCTTTCACAGCGCAATCGACGTTGTCGTTGCGCATACCCCAGGAAATGACCTGGTTGTGCAGTATTTCGCGATTGATCGCATGGTCATCGACGATCAATACTCGTAGCCCGACCAGGGCTTGCGGAGTTTGTGGCTGAGGAATCTCGTGGTTGGCGACAGCGAGCGGGATATTGAGACGAAAAAGAGCGCCGCTACCGGGACTGCTTTCCAGTTCTATCTGGCCTGACATCAGGTCAACCAGCCGGCCGGTTATTGCCAGGCCCAGGCCGGTTCCGCCGAAGCGACGGCTGGTGCTGCTGTCGAGCTGGTCGAAGGCATCGAAAATGCTGCCCTGATTCTCCAGTGGAATGCCGGGGCCGGTGTCGGAAACTTCAAATACCATTTGAAAACTGTCGACGTTACGCCGATCCACCCGCGCCGAAAGCCTGACCTCGCCGCGCTCGGTGAACTTGACCGCATTGCCGAGCAAATTAACCATCACCTGGCGCAGCCGTACGGCATCGCCCCTCACCTGCCGCGGCAACTCGGGCGGCAGATTCGCGATGCATTCGAGGCCCTTGCGGTGCGCCTGCCCGGCGATCATTTCGAGCACGTCTTCGAGCACTTCCCGGAGATCGAAGTCCTCCTCGGCGAGCTCCATCTTGTCGGCTTCGATCTTGGAGAAATCGAGAATATCGTTAATGATTTCGAGCAGGGATTCAGCCGAGCGGTGCGCGGTAATGGCAAGACGCTGGGCGCGCATGTCCAGGTCGGTATCCATTAGCAGCTCGGTCATGCCGAGCACACCGTTCATCGGGGTTCGAATTTCATGGCTCATGGTGGCCAGGAAATCGCTTTTGGCCTTGCTCGCCTGCTCTGCCGCTTGCTTGGCTGCGATTAGGGCGATTTCGTTGCGCTTGCGTTCGGTGACATCCTCGACGATGGTAATCACCCTGTTCCAGCTGTCTTCATCGCCCCTGACCACGCTGGTAATCAGGCGAGTTTCAAATGTCGAATCGTCCATGCGGGTCTCGGTGAGTTCCGCGTCGTGTATACCCTCCGGTCCAGCGAGCGCCGCAATTTCGGCGGCATAAAGATTCGACCATTCCTCGTTCAGCCAGTCGTCGGTATTTTGTTCTTCCTCGATAAATTCTTTTGCGGATTCAGCGCCATATATTTTTAACAGGGCCTGGTTGACACTTTTGATCGAGATGGTCGTCACCAGCTCGCGCAATACCGGGCGATTCTGATCGAAATAGGCTTTCAAATCCTCGACCCCCTGGGATCGCAGCTTATCGACCCCCGCTTTTATCAGGGACCAGTCCTGTTCCATGACGCCAAGGGGTAAATTGGAAAACAGGGAGCTGTAGCGTTGTTCGCTTTCCCTGGCTGCCCGCCTCGACTCATGCTGATCGGTAATATCCTGGATCGCGCCATAGCTGCGGGTGGTAACGCCATCCTCCTCGCGCGTTCCATATTCAAGCTCGCGCACGTAGCGCACCTCGCCATCGGGCCTGACGATGCGATAGTCGAAGGTATGGGCCAGGCCGCGTGGATGATCGGGATCGAGGACAGCGCTCAGGTTGCTGATGTAGTGCTCGAGATCATCAGGGTGAATGACGTAATAAAGATCTTCCTCTCGCCGGTAGATCTCGTAGAGTGATTCCAGGCTCATCCCGAAGATCCCTGCCATTTCTTCCGAGAAATAAGCGGCCAGCCCCGTGGTTTCGTCCCATTCCCAGTAGCCGATATTTATCGCCCGCGACAGGACTTGATGGCGTTCCCTTTCGGTTTGGCGATCCGCTTCCATCCGGGCAAGATCTTCCCGCAGCAGCCGAAGCTCGTCGAGTAGCGCCTCCCGAGATTTCGATGCATCGCTACCGCCCGCATTCTCGCCAGGATTGGAATTTTCGGTTGTCAAAACAGGTATCTACCAAGCTTGTTTGTCGGGACATACGAGTTATACATCGGCATCCTGGTTAATTTCTTAAGACATATCTTGAAGAAATCAGGGTGGTTTGAAGAGACAAATAATGGGGCCCGGGGGAGTCATTCCTATTGCCTCCGGCAACTTTGTTGGCAGCCTGTTTTTGATCTGTCCAGAGAGCCAGCCAGGAAGTCTTTCAGAAGCGCTTAACCAGTTCTCTGGAGAAGCATGATTGGCGCCAGGATCGCAGTCGTAACGTCTCGGGCGAGGCTCACTCGCCTGGCGTAAAAGCCGTAACGTCGATATCGGGTTCAATCAGCTGGAGCAATCGGTCGCATTCCCCGCTACCGACAAGATCCCCGTATCGGGTTTCATATTCGACGACCAGATTCTTCGCCACGTCCAGCCGGCCCGCCTCGATGGCCTGTCTCGCGTAAAACGTCACCCGGGAAAGCTCGGGCATGGCGAACCGGGGGCTGATGCCCTGGCACTTTTCGATGTAGGTGAGCACCCGCCCGTGGTTTTTTTCCCGTTCGAGCCGGTAAATAATCAATCGCCCGAGACAGAGCAAGGTCCTGGAGGGGCCCCATTGTTCGACGTGTTTGAACAGCGCTTCGAATTCATTCATCGGTGTTTGCAGGTAATCATATTCATCCATGAGCATATAGATCGCATCGCTGTCCCGATGGCACCCCACCATCCGGTAGACCCGGCCCATAAACCGGTCGTACTCCTGGCCTGACATTCTCGGGACCGGCTGTTCCTTGATCTGTTTCTTTCTACCGAACAAAAAGCACTCCAGGCTGGTGGGTCTGCTGTTTATCGAGGCAATACTCGTATTTCGTTATCGGGGTGGTTGCCAGCTTCGGTTTTATATAGAACAAAAAGAGGCACTCCGGGGAGCAAACTTTTATTTTCCAGGGCAATCTGGGGAATCCGGGGCCGATATTCGTGACAACTTCGGGAACCGCATATGGATTCCGACCTTTCAGCCGGTAGTCAGGAAACGGGCATGCTGTCCCCGCAGTTGCCGTTACCAGTTTAAATCGTCGGGAACCTGGTAGTCCGCGTAGGGATCATCGTCACCCTGCTCCGTGGCCGCCGGCTGGCCGATGTCCACCACGAAGGTCTCGTCGCGTTCGATAATTTTGACGGCCGCCGCCTGGGGCACCAGCTCGAATCTCCTGCCATCGCTTGCGACCCAGGTTGCAATCGCTAGCTGTCCGTCGGCGAGTTGACTCTTCTGCGTTTCGGTCACGTAGATTTTCTTCACCTTGTTCCGGTAGACGAAGCTATAGGGATGCTCGCCCTGCGACCTGTCCTGCTTGTTGATATCGATTAAATGTTTCGCCTGGGCGGCGAGCTCCTTGCGTTGAGCCTCCTGTTGGCGCCGCTGGTTCAGTTCACGATCGCGTTGCGCTTTTTTATTCTGCGCCTGCTGCCGGGACGGGTCCGGCTGCGCCCTGTTTTTACCCTGTTTTTTGCGCTTCAGGTTGCCCTGCCGGTTTTTTTCCTGCTCGGCCCGGGCCAGTTTTTTCTGGTCGACCAGGCCGGCCTTGAGCAATTGTTCCTGTAATGAAGACATGATGCCTATAGAGTTGCTAGGAGTAACCGCTATGGTAATCCAGGTTGCCATCTGCTGCGAAACTTAATCGCATCAGCCTGGTTTATAACTGGTGTCATTCAGTTTGCGGATTTCGTCGCGAAATCGCGATGGCGTAAAGGCGATCGCGGCGGAATCGTTTTCCACCGCGCGGGCGCAAATAACCAGGCTGCGCAGCCGTTCGGGCACGAAGCGCAGGGCCATACCGGTTTTCGCAACCGCGGCGAAACACACCCTGTCCGTCAGCAACTCTAGCGGTACGGAAGCAATAAGACGGCCGTCGAGCTTATCGATCATGCGGCAAAGAAAGTCATCATCCCAGAAAGCAGCCCAGGATTTGAAAAAGATGCGCGCGTAGTGTTTTCTCATCGCGGCCGGGTCCGCCTCCAGGCGGCGAAGTTCGTTGCGGGATTTCTGGCTTTCCAGCACCGCGGGTTTGTGCCGGTTGCGAATCCGCTGCCATTCGCGGCGGGTTTCACCGACCGAGTAGATGTTTTCGGCAATGTCGAATATTTCCCGGGTGACAGCGTACCCCGGCAGACTGGCGACGTCATCCACCCCGCCGACAATAACCAGCAACGCTACCTGCCGCAGCGAGACGCCCGATTTGTGGCACAACTCGGACAGGTCATAGGCTTTACCGGCGCGGGTATACTCCGCGAGCAGGCGCGCATCGAGCATCGTCGGCGGCAAGCCGCGCACCCTGCCGGCCAGGTCCTGCAAGTGTTCATCGGGCATGAGCATTCTGGTGAAGATTCCAGCGGGCAGTATACCCGTTAGGCCCGGCTCAACTAAGCGCATTTACCGAACCCAGGGGACAGGATGCTTAATTTTTTCAACGCCACTTTCAGGCTCGGCACGATGAAACCGGTATACTGACCCCGAGTTTCATTAACCCGCTAATTACAGGCCAGCCATGTCGTTTTCGATTGGAATCGGACCCAATATCCGAAAGTCACCCTACTTCGATGCCACCGTCGCCGACGGTGTGCAATCGTTTTCAGTGTACAACCACATGTACCTGCCAGCGCATTTTGGCGACCCGGACGCGGAGTACGATCGCCTGGTCAACGGGGTCTCGATGTGGGACGTCGGCGCGCAGCGACAGGTCGAAATCCGCGGCGTCGATGCCGAAAAGCTGGTCGACTACCTGTGCGCGCGCGACGTGATGTCAACCCGGATCGGGTACGGCCGTTACGTACCCATCTGCAACCACGATGGCGTCCTGATCAATGATCCGGTGCTGCTGAGGCTCTCGGCGGATCGCTTCTGGCTGTCGATCGCCGACAGCGATATCGAACTGTGGAGCAGTGCGATCGCGGCCGAGCGCGGTTTCGACGTCGAAATTCACGAGCCCGACGTGTCCCCGCTCGCGGTGCAGGGACCCAGGGCACCGGCCGTCGTCGAGCAGCTGTTCGGCGGATGGGTACACGACCTGTCCTACTTCGCGTTTCGCGAAACCGAACTCGACGGCATTCCGCTGGTGCTCGCGCGCTCGGGCTGGTCGAAACAGGGCGGATTCGAATTGTACCTGCGCGATGCAACCCGCGGTGGGGAGCTATGGGAGCGGGTCAGGCGCGCGGGCGCTGCGCAGGCAATCGGCCCCGGCGCACCGAACGATCTCGAGCGCATCGAAAGCGGCCTGCTGTCCTATGGCTCCGACTGCCGCCTGCAGGTCGACCCGGCCGATCCGTTCGAGCTGGGGCTGGACGCATTCGTCGACCTCGACGGCGAGCGGGATTTCATCGGCAAGCAGGCACTGCGCGAGATCGCCGCGCGCGGACCGGCGCGGCGCCGCGTCGGGTTTTACCTGGACGGCGACCCGGTTAGTGGCGCAGCGCATCCCCTGCCGGTTATGCAGTCGGGTAAACGGGTCGGCAGTCTCACTGAAATGGCGCATTCACATCGGCTCGGGCGCAACATCGCAACCGGGCTAATCGACAGCAAAATTGGCGACTCGGCGCGGGATCTCGAGGTTTCGCTGCCCGACCGACCGTGCCGGCTCGAGGTCGCCGCGCTGCCGTTTATCCGCTAGACAAAGATAAAGGCTGCAAATTGAATCCGGAAGTTTATAATTTTCGTCGTCCTTCGAACGGGAGACTCACATGTCAATCGCGCGCTGCGTGGTAGATGCCAGGGCCGCACTGGGGGAAACCCCGGTATGGAGCGCGGACGAAAACCGGCTTTACTGGATCGACTGCATCGCCGGCGCGATTCACCGCTATGATCCCGTCACCGCCGAGGATACGTTGATGCCGGTAGCGGTCGAAGGTTACCTTGGGTCGGTTTCGCTGCGCGCAGCGGGCGGGCTGCTGGTTCTGGCGGGCAAGGCCCTGTGGGCGCTCGACGCCGGTTCCACCGCGCCGCGCCGCCTGGCGGGGGTCGAAGCAGACATGACCGGCAATCTCGTCAACGACGGCAAGTGCGACCCGGCCGGGCGATTCTGGTTCGGCACCATGCACGCCGCCGAAAGCGAGGCCACCGGCGCGCTCTATCGCTTCGACGGTGCCGAAGTAGTCAAGATCGACCAGGGATTTACCTGCGCCAACGGCATGGGCTGGAGCCCCGACGGCAAGACGTTCTATCTCGTCGATATGATGCCGGGTAACGTGCTGGCTTACGATTTCGACCCGGGTAGCGGTGCCATTCATAATCGCCGCAGGCTTTTCAGTATCCCGGGCTCCGAAGGCATGCCCGACGGCCTTTGTGTCGACAGCGAGGGCGGCATCTGGGTGGCGCATTGGGATGGCTGGCGTATTTCGCGCTGGTCGCCCGCGGGAGAGCGTCTGCAAACCCTGGAGGTGCCCGTACAACGGCCAACCTGCCCGATTTTCGGTGGGCCCGGCCTGGACACCCTTTACCTGACTTCCTCGGCCGCCGATTTGCCGGCCGAGTCCCTGGCGCGGGGACCGCACGCGGGCGCCCTGTTTGCAATCGATGCGGGCGTGAGCGGCCTGCCGATTGCCGAATTTGCCGGTTAAAGGCCCTGTTGTATCGCACACCGTCGACAGAATCGATAACAACTGTGATACTGTCTAACTCGTGAAGTTTCCGGGACGAACAGGTTTAACCATCACCGGAACTCGTTATATCATCGGCTGGCGGGAAACCGCGCCACTATCCTGGCAGGAGAATATTCTTGGTAGTGCCCGATTCATCGGCTCCGGTCGCCTCTTTTAAGCAGGTCTGGAAACGCTTCGGTGACATCATCGCGGCGAGAGATTTGAATCTCGATGTTCGCAGCGGGGAATTTCTTTCCTTTCTCGGCCCATCCGGCTGCGGCAAAACCACGATGCTGCGCATGATCGCCGGTTTCGAGCAACCGACCGAGGGCGACGTCTATCTGCAGGGTAACCGCGTCAACGGCGTCCCGGCTTACAAGCGCCCGGTCAACATGGTATTCCAGCACTATGCCCTGTTCCCGCATCTCAACATCGCCCGCAACGTCGCCTACGGCCTGAAACAGGCGACGCCGAGGCTGCCACAGAATGTTATCGACGAGCGCGTCGACGAAGCCCTGGACCTGGTGCAACTCGGCGGCTACCAGCAGCGCCGCATCTGGGAGCTGTCGGGCGGACAGCAGCAGCGCGTGGCGCTCGCGCGGGCGCTGGTGAACAAACCCGGGGTGCTGCTGCTCGACGAGCCGCTGGCGGCGCTCGACCGCAAGCTGCGGCGGGAAATGCAGATCGAATTACAGAACCTGCAGCGCAACCTCGGCATCACTTTCGTGCTGGTCACCCACGACCAGGAGGAAGCCCTGTCGATGAGCGACCGCGTCTGCATCATGCGCGAGGGCGAGATCGTTCAGGTCGGCAGCCCGCGCGAGCTTTACGACAACCCGTTGAACCGCTACGTCGCCGATTTCGTCGGTAAGTCCAACTTTTTCGACGGCGTCGTCGAATCGACCGGCGACGGCCGCCAGGCGGTGAAACTCGACAATGGCCGGAGCCTCGACGTCGATCTACCCGCGACCGGCGAAGCGATAGCCAACGGGAAACAGGTCACGCTCAGCGTCAGGCCCGAGCAAATCGTGCTGGCGCGCGACCCGGCGAACCTGCCGGAAGATGCCGCGATCGTGATCGAGGCCTGTGTGCGCAACCGGATTTTTCTCGGCGAGCACACCGAGTATTTGCTGCACGACGACGCCTTCGGCGAATTCCTGGCACTGGCGCCGAGACAGGTCGAGGCCAGCGAAACGCCGTTCGAAGTCGACGAAAAGATCTACGTCAGCTGGAGCCGGGCAGCCGCGCTGCTGCTCGACAACACGACGTAAATATCCAAACCACATCCGCAACCAACAGGAGAGGAAAATGAAAGACGACAATAAACCGATAACCCGCAAGCAGTTCATGAAACAGCTCAGGCGCTATGAGAAAGGCTCGATCAGCCGGCGCCAGTTTCTCGGCGTCACCGGCCTCGGCATGGCCACTACCGTGATGGCCGCCGCGGTGCCGTCGCTGCTGCCGCGCAAAGCCTGGGCCGCGCCCAATATCGGCGACCGCGTGGTACTCGCGACCTGGCCGAACTACCATGAACAGGCCAACTTCGAAGCCTTCACCGAGGCCACCGGCGCCCACGTGCAGGTCAACGTGTTCGGCTCCAACGAGGAAATGCTGGCCAAGCTGCAGGCCGGTGGCAGCGGCTGGGACGTCTTCGTGCCGACCAACTACACCATCACCACCTACGTCGGCGAAGACCTGATCGAGCCGCTGGACCTGTCGAAGCTCTCCAACTACGACGCCAGCGCCTTCGAACCGCGCTTCTCCGACGCCGGCTCGGTCAACGGCAAGCTCTACGCGGTGCCGAAGAACTGGGGCACGACCGGCTTCGTGGTCAACAACAAGCACAACAAGGGCGCGCGCATGACCAGCTGGAAGGACTTCTGGGATCGCACCAAGACCGATTACTCCGGCCGCACGATGGTGCACGATTACCAGCTGACCACCATCGGCAACGCGCTCAAGTATTTCGGCTACTCGTTCAACTCGGTCGATCCCGCCGAACTTGCCGACGCCGAGAAACTGCTGCTCGAGGTCAAGCCGCACCTGTTCGCGATCAACAGCGACTACCAGCCGCCGCTGCGTAACGGCGACGCCTGGATGTCGATGTGCTGGACCGGCGACGGCAAGCAGCTCAACACCGACATTCCGACCATGGAATACGTGCTCGGCGTCGAGGGCGGCGAAATCTGGAGCGACTACTATGCCGTGCCGCGCGGCGCCGAACATCGCGAAGCCGGTTATGCGCTGATCAACTTCCTGCTCGATCCGGCGATCAACGCGCGCGAGGTCATGGCCCACGGTTACCCGGTGGCGGACAGCCGCACCAACGCGATGCTGCCGAAAGCGCTGCTCGAGGACCCGATCCTGTACCCGGCGCAGGAGCTGCTCGATGCGCTCGAGTTCGGTGCGGCGGCGACGTTGACCGACCCCAACCGCGCGGAATTGCTGGCGCGCTTCAAGTCCGCCTAGGCGCTGCCGCGGAAGATGACGACAAAGAGCAGTTGGGCGCACCGGCTACTGGTGTTACCCGCGGCCCTGTGGCTGCTGGTGATGCTGGTGCTCCCGCTGCTCGTTGTTTTCGTCTTCAGCTTCGGCGAACGCGCCCCCGCCGGGGGTTACATACCCGCCTTCAGCTTCGATAACTATCTGAATCTGCCGGCGCGCCTGACCGCGTTCAAGAACACCCTGATCCTGGCACCGCTGGGCACGTTCGCGGCGCTGCTGATCGCCTACCCGCTGGCTTACTACCTCGCGATCAAGGCCAGTGCCAAAATCAGGACCACGCTGCTGGTGATGATCATCGTCCCGTTCTGGACCAGCATCCTGATCCGCACCTACGCGTGGATTTACATCCTCGGTGGCCGTGGCATTCCCCAGCTACTGGACTGGATCGGGATCGAGGGCGTGCGCCTGATCAACACGCCCACCGCGGTGCTGATCGGCATTATCTATGGTTACCTGCCGCTGATGGTGTTCCCGATCTACGTCAGCCTGGAGAAATTCGACAAGCGCCTGCTGGAGGCCTCCGAAGACCTCGGCGCGCCGCCGCTGAAAACCTTTCGCGACGTGACCCTGCCGCTGTCGATTCCCGGCATCGCTACCGGCTGCATGCTGGTCTTCATCCTGCTGATGGGCGAATTCCTGATCCCGGCGCTGCTCGGCGGCGGCAAGGTGTTCTTCGTCGGCAACGCGCTGGTCGACCTGTTTCTGCAATCGCGCAACTGGACCTACGGTTCCGCGGTCGCGGCCGCGCTGGTCATCATCATGCTGGTGACCGTAAGCATCTACATGAAACTCATAATGCGTGGCGCGGGCCATCGCGAGGACGTCTCCTTGATATAGCCATGGGCATGCGCATCTACGCCATCGTGATTTACCTGTTCCTGTACCTGCCGATCGGCATCATCGTGCTGTTCAGCTTCAATGCCGGCCGCCACGCGAGTGACTTCCACGGCTTTTCGGTCAAGTGGTACGGCAAGGTGCTGTCGAATCCGTTCGCGATGGACGCGCTCACGACGAGCGTGACGGTGGCCTTTATCACCGCGCTATTGGCCAGCGTATTCGGCACCATGGCCGCGCTTGGCCTGCAGCAGTTTAGGGGCCGTCTGCGCGTGCTGTTCGACGCGGCGATCTATGTTGCGATCATGATTCCGGGCATCGTCATCGGCATCGCCACGTTGATCGCGCTGGTGACCGCGTTCGGCTACCTCAACCCGGCGCTGGCCGCCGCCTGGCCCGAGTGGCTCGGCGACGCGCCGCGGCTCAGAATGGGCCGCGTGTCGCTGATTGCGGCGCACACGATGTTCACGATGGCGCTGGTGATCGTCATCGTGCGTGCGCGCATCGCCGGCATGGACCGTACCCTGATCGAAGCCTCGGCCGACCTCTACGCGACCCCGATGGGCACCTTCTGGCAAGTGACGCTACCGCAGATTTTCCCGGCGGTGCTGGCCGGCTTCCTGCTGAGCTTCACCTTCAGCTTCGACGACTTCATCATCGCGTTTTTCGTCGCCGGTTCGGAAACCACGCTGCCCATTTACGTGTTCTCATCGATACGGCGCGGCGTCACCCCCGAGATCAACGCCATCGGCACGATGGTGCTCGCGGTTTCGCTCAGTTTACTGATCGCCGCCCAGGTCATGCTGCGCCGGCGCGATCGGCCCGTCCGGGCAGAATCACAATCATAGCGCGCAGGGATTCAGAATCGTCGGTCACCATTCTCGGGTCTCAGCAATCCGGTACCTGTTGTCACTAAACAAAACCTGCGGCTGATTCGCAAACCAGGGTCTGTGCCCCCGCCGGGAAACGAGTTCCCCTCAAATTGCCCGCTCAAGCGTTTTGGATAGATTCGAGATACCGGCCAATCACTTCGGGCAGGGGCGTCACGTCCCCGCCCGACTGCCTGCCGTAACTGCGCAGCAGGTCGATGCGGCCTTCGATACCGGGGTGAGTGCTCAAAAACTCTGGCATCTCCGAGTCTGCTTCCGGCCGCTCCAGCACCGCCTCGAAAAACTCGCTCGCCCCACTGGCGTGACCATAGTGTTTCGTCAACAAGTCGATTCCCAGCAAGTCGGCCTCGTGCTCCTGTTCGCGACTGAAGCTGAGACTGGTGAGCAAGGCCGTATTGCCGACAAAACTCTCGACCAGCCCCCCGCCTTCGACGCCGCTGATGACCATCAATACGAGTGACAACACAACGCCTCGCCCCAGGCTGCGCAGCGGGTGGCGGTGATACTGGTGAGCCATCTCGTGCGTTAGCACCATGGCAAGACCGTTTTCACTGGCTACCGTCTCGAGCAGTCCGGAGGTTACGAAAATTTGCCCGCCGGGAACGACAAAGGCATTGGGCACTTCGCTACGGAGCAGGCTGACGGTAAACCTGTAGCCCGTTTTTTCCTGATCCTGTAGCTTTACGACAAGCTGCTGCAGTTGTTGCTCTACTTCGACTTCGAGCAATGTGCCGCTGTCGGCATCCGTTACCTCGGCGTCGATAAAGGTTTCGTTCGCAAACCACGCGTTTTCTTTTTCCAGCGGAATGTACTGAATCAGGAAATCCGTACTGACGGCTAGCAGACTGGTGACGACGACAACGACGACAGCAAGCCCGGATACGAGAACAAACAGTTCACGCATCGGGTGTTCCCTGGATGTATTTATCCCCTCGGGAATGATTTTGGGTTCATATTCCATCAAACCCGGTACGGAGCAATGGCGGTGCCGTAAGCCAGGACTTCGATCGAACCGATCGCGTTGCCCTTGCCCTTGCTAATGGACGAGGTTTCGATCCGCACGTTGGTGACGACAATCGCGCCGCGCTCGATTGCCTGTTCCTTCATCCGCAATATGGCTTCACGGCGCGCCCGGTCGACAAGGCTTTCGTAACTCTTGACTCGTCCGCCAACAATCGAGCGCAGCCCCGCAAGGAAGCGCTTGAAATAGTCCACGGATACGACGACATTGCCCGTCACCAGCGCGGCATCGCAGCTTTTCAAACCGTTGGGCGTTGTTTTAAGGGTTAACAGGGGTACCCGCAGCGAGCTTTTCTCGCGCTGCAGGATAGATTTGTAGTGCCGCCGTTCGAAATACTGGCCAAACAGGTAACCCGACAGCATTAACGACAGAAAGACGATGGCGTCGAACATTGTCTACTCCAACAGCACCGCGGTGCCGTAGGCGTAGAGTTCGGCCGCTCCCTGCGTTACCGACGAGGTGCTGAAGCGCACGTTGAGAACCGCGTTGGCGCCCAGGGCTTCTGCCTGCGCGATCATTCTGTCAGTCGCTTCCTGCCGCGATTCCGAAAGCAGCTCGGTGTACCCGGTAAGCTCCCCACCGAAGATATTCTTCAGGCTTGCCATGATATCCCGACCCACATGCTTGGCCCTGATGGTGTTGCCCTGTACCAGCCCAAAATGCTTGCTAATCGACTTACCGGGCACAGTTACAATATTGGTGAGCATCATATAGCGATCCTTACGGATTAGTTGTTTAGCTTGAGTATAGCAACGATCGATGGCTTATCCGCGCTATCATGGCCCAGGCCGTTAGCGGGAAAACGGGCAGGCCGCGCCCGGAAACAGGACGTCAGACCTGGCTAGCGGGTGTCGGTGAACCGTGACTCCCGATATTGGGAATAATCACTTCCGGCACCTGTTGCGCGGGCCGAATGCAGCGGGCGCTAGCGCAACTATGGCGACGAATTACCAGTTTCCCGCGTGGGTAAACCGCCGCCATGGTTCCGCGCCAGCGTCACGATGCGCCGGCGATCGACCGGCTCGCTAACCAGCAGGCCGATGCGGCGTTCCTCGCCGGCGGCCAGCGCGAACGGCGGCCGGGAATGCGTCCAGGCGATGTTGTCCAGCACCGCGATGTCGCCCGGCTGCCAGGTAATGGGGATCGAATAGCGCGCAAACACGGCTTCCATCGTGGCGAGATCGCTGTCGTTAAAATCGCTGCCGTCGGCATATGTCAGGTGATAGGGGCGCTGTTCGCTGGGGAGCTGGTCGAAGGGCGGCCAGTCGTCGAAGCAGCGGCCGAGCCGGGTCATCGATGTAAATAAAAGGTCGGTGCCGCTGACTGGATCGTATTCGTAACCCTGCTCGGGATAGGAAACCTGCACCGAACCGTCTTCGCGCTGCAGCAGGTCCCAGTTCATCTCGGCGCAGTAGTCTTCGAGCTCGCCCCGGGACTCCAAACCGAAATTGTCCTGCCAGTGTTTCATGCTGGGAATGCAATCCGGGCGCCCGCGGTCGCTGAAATTGCGCAGGTAGCGGATGCCCTTATGCAGAATCTTCTGCCCGGCCTCGGTCGGCAGCAGGTCCTCGGTCACCCTGCGGTTATCGGCGATGACCGTCTCGCCGCCGCGCGCGGGAATCGATTCACAGCCGAACAGGACGCGTTTCGGATAAAACATCCAGTAAGCCATCTCGCAGTGGGGTTCCACCGGGCTGTTGGGGGGTTCGGTGCCAACCGACAGCACGCCGCCTCCCATCGGCGAGCGGAACCCGGTTCCGTACTTGTACTCCATCAGCGGCGCGCCGACGAATTCCGCCCATTCGGCCATCTCGGCCAGCTTCACCATGCCGGTGTTGCGCAGCAGCACCGCGCGATGGTTGCCGAGTTTTTCTTCGATCGCGGAAATAAGATCCGGATCGTGTTCGCCGCGGCCTCCGCGACAATCGACAATCAGGTCTGCAAGCGTTAACGGCGATCTCATGAAAGCTGGGCTCCGGCCGTGATTCAAGCGATTATTAAAAGAAATAACGACCAGATTGTCCATAGGCACAGCCTCCGCCGCGCATCGAAACTGCCTCGTTTAATCCCCGTTAATCCCGGCTTATTCCGGGGGCGCAATAGCCGTTAACCTATCGGTGAGATGTGAACAAGTATTGTGTCCCCGTATTTCACTCTTCCCTGGCGTGGTCAGCGCTTGCCCGCTTCGCGATAAGAGACCATGCGTTGCCGATCCTCGTCCCACAGGCTTGCCTGGAAGCAGTCCACGATATCCCGTGGCGCGAGTGACGTGTTCAACGGTGACTGCAGCTCGGGTATGGCGGCCATGGCTTCGGGCAATCGATAAAACGGAATGCGTACATTGAGATGATGAATGTGGTGGTAACCGATGTTACCGGTAAACCATTGCATGAGTTTGCCGAGCCGCATGTAGCTGGATGACTCCAGGGCCGCACGGTAAAAGGTCCAGGCCTCGGGAGACATCACATGCATACGTTTGAAACTGTGTTGCGCGAAAAACAGGTAACTGCCGAGTGCCGAGGCAATGACTACGGGCAGTATCACGCTAAACAGCGCAACATCGAAACCGCCTGACAGCCACAACACCGCGATGAGCCCGCCATGAATCATAAGCGCCCACGCCGAGTCCTTGTGTTCAACCGGCGCGGTGATCAACGGCATTAACGTGATGCTGAAGAAAAAGACCGTGACATAACCAAACAACACCACCAGCGGATGACGTTGAAAACGGTAGCTGAAACGCTGTGCAGACGAAGCGTCGTGCCACATGCGAGTGGTCATCAAGGGAAAAGCGCCGACGCTGGCCGCGCTGATCCGCCCGACGTGGCCATGATGATAGTTATGACTTTTCTTCCATGAGCTCGCGGGGGTCAGCGCAAAACCGGCGTAGAGCCGAAACAACCATTCCGCCATGCGCGAGTCACGCAGAATCGCGCCATGCATGTAATCGTGGTAGGTGATAAACGCCCGCACCATGACGAGCGCACCGAGGATGGACAGCGCCAGTCGCAGCGGCCACCAGGGCGCCACGCCGGCGCCGACGAGGGCGGCAATCATCAGGATGAAAGTGGAAATCACGTAGCCCCAACTCCTGGCGGCGGATTCCTGCGCAAAGGGCCGGGTGGCTTGCACCAGTTCCTTGCCGATGCGAATCCCGGCGCTGTGCTCGGGCATGCCCGGGTCCTGTTGCTGATCCGGGTCCGGTGTCTGACCGGCTCGATTTATTGCTGCTTCTGGCTGCGATGCCCCCATTCGCAATCTCCTGAACTTGCTGTAAAAATCACCCCTTTAAGGGCACTTGCAAAATACCTATTGCCACAAAACTCGAAATGAGGTTTTGACTCCAGTCAAAAAACGCAACGGAAGCGATGACATGGAGCACCGGCGAATCCGGGAACAGGCCATATTTAAGCGAATTACGGGGACACAATACTTTTTTTGCCCGGCATGATTTACGGCTAATTTCAAAATATGTCCCCTGCCCCCGGAACACGTCATCCCGGCAAGCGCGATTGCAGGAAGTCGATTAGCCTGGTTTCGATAAACTCGAATAGCCTGCGCCGACTCTCCCTGCTTTTTTCGACGCCAGACTCGCCGCCGGAGGCGATTGCTACGACGGTCCCGAGCGCCGGCAGCATCATGATGTACTGGCCGCCATTTCCCCAGGCAAATTGCACGGTATAGCCATTCAACTCGCGCTGCCACCAGAGATAACCGTAGTCATAGGGATTGAAATAGCTGCGGGTATAGATCTGCATCGACTCGTCAATCCAGGCACTCGGCACTATCTGCCGCTGGTTATAAACCCCCTTGTTCATCACCATCGTGCCGAGCCTGAGCAGGGCCGAAGGCGACAGCGCCATGTTGTTGCCCCCCAGATAATAACCCTGGGGGTCCCGGTCCCAGCCGCCGATTCTGATACCGAGAGGACCGAAAAGATATCGTTCGGCAAACTCGCGGGTGCTCATTCCCGTCGCCCGGGTCAGGATTACCGACAGTAAATGCGAGGACCCGGTACTGTATATCATCGCCCCGCCCGGCTGCTCGACGAGCGGCTGATCGAGGGCGAACTCGATCCAGTTGTCGCTCAGCACCCAGCGCCCGTAGTTACGGCGACTGGTCGATGCCAGGCCCGCCCGCATCGTGAGCAAATCCTGGATGGTGATGGCCTGTTTCGCGGGGTCGGGCCGGCGTTTGAAATAGTCCGGGAAATACTCGTCGATCGGCTGTTGCACCCCTGGCAAATGCCCCTGGTCGATGGCGATGCCGACCAGCAGCGAAATTATACTTTTCGCCACGGACTTGACGTTTGTCGTGCGATCGGCCCGCATGCCCTTGCGATGGGCCTCCATTAGCAGTTCCCCGTCTCGCTGCAGCATGAAACTTTTAATCGGACCGGTGCGAAATACCTCGTCGATGATGGCGGCAACCTCTGGCCGCGGCGCGTCGGCGCGAGCAGCCTCCATGGCCGGGAGCGCAACCAGAACAGCCAGCGCCAGGAATCTCGGGATCGACGGGAATATAACGGTTTTACCTCGCTGCGGGGACAGTATATTCATCTACCAGGCACCTACCTTCGGGTTGAAACGGGTAAACTGACCGCGTGCACTATATGATTAAAATACTGATTTCAATATGGGCT
>Ga0316201_10000260_pt1 | contig 27439 bp, 25 predicted proteins | sample CS6wburrow_MG_FD_204516 | JGI IMG/M metagenome (GOLD analysis project Ga0316201, IMG submission 204516) | Coastal sediment microbial communities from Delaware Bay, Delaware, United States - CS-6 worm burrow | ecosystem: Environmental > Aquatic > Marine > Coastal > Sediment | place: USA... | reverse complement strand
AGAAAGCCCCGAACCAGGGTTGTTTTGCCCGCGCCGAGATCGCCTTTCAGATAAACGATCAGGGATGCCGTCGGGAAACATTCTGCCAGCCTGGCGCCAAGACGCTCTTGCTGATCCTGACTTTCCGGCTCGAACGTCAACATAAGTATCTAGGGAGCCTCTGAATAAATCTGGACGAATCGAATTGTGCCAAGGTTCGGCGAGATCAAGGCGAAGATCGCAGCCAATAGCAGGCTACTGGCAAGATCATCAGTGAACATATCGTCGATCCTGAGTGCCGGGTGATTGTTCATGACTTGTTTAGAAGCCCCCTAATGTCCGTCAGCGCCGGTATTGTTAAGCAGGTGTCTGATTTCGGGCAACAGATCTGATGCCAGCATACCCCGCTCCCCGCCGCGGGCGGATCTATCGGCCGCAGCCGCATGCACGCAGGCGCCGAGACTGGCAGCGTCCGCCATGTCAAACCCCTGAGCAACCAGACCGCCGATGACGCCGGTCAGCACGTCCCCCATGCCACCGCTGGCCATCCCCGGGTTGCCATCGCTGCATACACCCACTGGACGCTGCCGGGAGTCCCGGACCAGCGTGCCCGCACCTTTGAGCACCAAGGTCCCCCCATAACGCTGCTGTAGCTTCGTCGCTGCGGTAAAACGATTTGCCTGAATCTCTCTACTGTCGATCCCGAGCAGCCGGCCAGCCTCGCCGGGATGGGGTGTCAGGATCCAATCATCGCGCTTCATTGGGTCGTCTGCGAGCTGGTTGAGCGCATCCGCATCCACCACCAGGGGCAGTTCCCTATCCAACACCCGCGCCAACAGGTCGCGCGACCAGGCTCCTCGTCCAAGCCCCGGTCCTATGGCGATCACGCTCGCCTTTTTCAACAGTGGCATGAGATCGCGACTGTCGCCTACCCCGTGGCACATTAATTCGGGACAGTGCAGATTCATCAGCGCCGCATGGTCGGGATGGGTAGCCACACTAACCAGACCGGCACCGCTTCTGGCACCCGCTTCAGCCGTCAGACGAGCTGCACCGGAGTAGCCCGGCATACCACCTACGACCAGCAGATGGCCGAAGTGCCCCTTGTGCGCGGTTCTGGAGCGGGGAGAAAGCATACTCGCCTGCTGTTGCCAATCCAGCCGTCGGGCGGAGAGCGTCTGTGTGGCATAGACAGCAGCCGGCACTTCCAGCGCATTGAAGTGAACTCTCCCGCAGTGGCCTGGGCCCTGGCCAGTGAACATCCCCTGCTTGAGGCCGATAAAACTGATAGAGACGTCAGCCTCTACTGCTATTCCGAGCACCTCACCAGTGTCGGAGTGCAGACCGGAAGGTATATCAAGCGCGAGCACCGGCGCCGGGTGCCGATTGACCGCCTCCAACGCATCCCTCCAGCGACCCGCCACCGTCCGCTCCAATCCGGTCCCGAATACGCCATCGACAATTACGCCTGTCTGCAGCGGCAGGCTTTCGAATGGAAACACCGCTCCGTTTACGTCACGGTATGCTTCGGCACTGGCGAGCGCATCCCCCTTGAGGCGGCCCGGGTCGCCGAGCTGCAGGAGGTGGACATCGTAGCCCTTTTCCAAGGCCAGACGTGCCAGCACATATGCGTCCCCTCCATTGTTGCCGATTCCGCACAGCAGGGTGATATCCCTGGCGTTTGGCCATTGCGCCTGAAGCAATTCGAACGCCGCTTTACCGGCCCGTTCCATCAAGGTTCGTCCGGAAATACCAAAATTCTCTATCGCACACCGGTCCAGTTCCCTTACCTGCGCTGCCCGGTAAAGTGCATGGGGGAGTCGATTGTTTTCCGGTATACAACGGAGCATGGGAGGGAAGCTCTGTCAGGCAGCTGAAGATATCGTCCATAATATACATCATGCTTTAACTGCCGTCAGAGAAACGATGACCTCCTGCACTACTCCGATCGACTATGTTGCATTGGCCCGGAAGATAAAACAGTGGGCTGGCGAATCCGGCTTTCAACAGGCGGGGATTTCAGATACCGATCTGGCACAGGCAGAGCGGATGCTGGAATCCTGGCTGGCGAACGGCAATCACGGCACGATGGCATATATGGCGAAGCATGGACGCAAACGCAGCCGTCCGGACGAGCTGGTGGCGGGTACTCTGCGGGTGATATCTGTACGTCTGGACTATCTGTTGCCCGATGACAATCCCGCAGCAATACTCGCCGACACAAGCAAAGGCTTTGTCTCGCGCTACGCGCTGGGCCGCGACTACCATAAACTGATGCGTTCCAGACTGCAGCGTCTGGCAACCCGGATCGAGAGATCCATCGGCGCTTTTGGGTACCGCGTGTTTGTCGACTCGGCCCCGGTAATGGAGAAACCGCTGGCGCAGAAAGCGGGACTTGGATGGCAGGGCAAACACAGCAATCTGGTAAGCCGCGAGGCGGGGTGCTGGTTTTTCCTGGGGGAGATCTATACCGACCTGCCACTGCCGACAGATAAAGCACAAAGCGACCACTGCGGCAGCTGCACCGCTTGTATCGATGCCTGCCCGACAGACGCCATTGTGGCACCATATCGGGTCGATGCCAGACTCTGCATCTCCTATCTCACCATTGAACTGCACGGCTCCATTCCCCGGGATCTACGCCCGTTGATGGGGAATCGCATTTACGGCTGTGATGATTGTCTGCTCGCCTGTCCCTGGAACCGCTTCGCCCGGCCCACCCGGGAACAGGATTTTCTGCCGCGCAACGGTCTCCAGAGCGCCGCGTTGATCGATCTTTTTAGCTGGAGCGAAGCGCAGTTTCTCAAACGCCTGGAGGGATCCCCCATCCGCCGCATCGGTTACCAGCGATGGCTCAGAAACATCGCCGTGGCACTGGGTAACGCAGCGACTGAGCAGTCTGTCGCGCAGGCGCTCGAAGCACGCCTGAACGACCCGTCTGAACTGGTGGGGGAACACGTCGCCTGGGCGCTGGCGCAGCATAAATAATGCACAGGTTTAACTGGATAATGCCCCTGGGAAATAACGAAAACAGGGTTATACGGACTTCCCCTTACCTTTTCCCACTGCCGGTAGATTCAGAAAAGTTTCCCGGTAATGGCGCAGCTCATTGATGGAGTCGCGGATATCTTCCATGGCCAGGTGTTTGCCGTTTTTGATAACGCCATCGGCGACTTTGGGCGCCCAGCGTTTGGCCAACTCCTTCAGCGTACTCACATCCAGATTACGGTAGTGGAAGAAGGCTTCAAGCGAAGGCATACAGCGTGCAAGAAAGCGCCGGTCCTGACAGATGCTGTTGCCGCAGATGGGAGATGCCCCCACGGGCACATGCTGTTCCAGGAATGCCAGCGTTAGGCCTTCAGCCGCCCGTTCATCGCAGTCGCTGTTTTTTACCCGCTCGGTCAGCCCGGATTCCCGATGTTGGTTGGTGTTCCACTCATCCATTCCCGACATGATCTCATCCGGCTGATTAATGGCAATAACCGGCCCCTCAGCCAGAATGTTCAGGTCACCATCGGTAACGATGGTGGCGATCTCTATTATCCGGTCGAACTGGGTATCCAGGCCGGTCATTTCGAGATCGATCCAGATAAGGTTACTTGGGTCTGCAGCCATGATCACTCCTGGTGGGACGGTGCTCGCCCGGCATTCTAGCAGAGCTTGAAGCAACCCTGTATCCTGTTGTTCATGAATCTTTTCACCCTGTTTTTTTTGCTGGCGCTGATGCTGGGACTCGGGCTTCAATTGTGGCTGCTGCAGCGCCACCGCCGGCATGTCAAAGCGCATCGGGCGCAGGTTCCCGCTGCGTTCAGGGAGCGCATCAGTCTGGAGGAACACCAGAAGGCTGCCGCTTACACACTGGCAAAAACCGGTATCTATCGCTTCGAACTGCTGCTGCAGACCGCGCCGCTGCTGCTGCTTACACTCGGTGGCGGAATCGGAATGATAGACGCTTACTGGTCAAATCAGCTGGCCAGCCCGCTGCTGGCAGGTATTGCACTGATTCTAACAACTTTTTTTCTGCTGGGAATTATCGAACTCCCTTTTTCCGTCTGGCGTACCTTCGTCCTCGAATCGGGTTTCGGATTCAACCGCACCACCCCGGTTCGTTTTCTTCAGGACCTGCTGATGCGCACCCTGCTCCTGCTGGCCCTGGGTACGCCCCTGTTGTGGGCCATTCTGTGGCTGATGCAGGAGGCCGGGGACTTCTGGTGGTTAGCAGCCTGGCTGGTGTGGATCGGTTTCACACTGGCGGTCACCTGGCTATACCCGACACTGATCGCACCTCTGTTCAACAAGTTTACCCCGCTACAGGAGGGTGAGCTCAAAAGCCGGGTGCAGAAACTGCTGGAGCGCTGCGGATTCACCAGCAGCGGCATATTCGTCATGGACGGATCGAAGCGGTCAGGGCATGGCAACGCCTATTTCAGCGGATTCGGCAGAAAGAAACGCATCGTTTTTTTCGATACCCTGATGGAGAACCTCGAACAAGAGGAGATGGAGGCGGTGCTGGCGCACGAACTCGGTCACTTCAAACACCGGCACATCTTAAAACAACTGGTACTGACTGCGCTGCTTGCGTTGCTCGGAATGGCGCTCCTGGGCTGGTTGTCGGATGCGGCCTGGTTCTATCATGGCCTTGGGGTAAACCGCGACTCCAATGCACTGGCGTTACTGCTGTTCCTGTTGGCCGCACCGGTGTTCACCCAGTTCCTGCATCCGCTGTTGACGCTGCTGTCGCGACGTTATGAATTTGAGGCCGATGATTTTGCCTGCCGGCAAACCGGGGCTGAACCCCTGATCAGCGCGCTGGTCAAACTCTACCGGGAGAACGCCAGTACGCTGACACCGGATCCGCTATACTCGGCCTTCCACGACAGTCACCCGCCGGCACCGGTGCGGGTATCGCACCTGAATTCGAAATAGTTGAAGCATGGGAGGAAATCCTGCATGAAATGTTTTCTGAAAATCGTCGTATTGACTCTGCTGGTCATCGGCAGTAGCCCACTCTGGGCGTTCGATATTGCTGCCGGCAAGCAGCTGTTGGAAGAGAACTGTAACAGCTGCCATGGCAGCGAGTTGTATACGCGTAAAGACCGGATGGTGACTTCGCGACCTGGGCTGACCACGCAGGTCAAACGTTGCGAGCAGGCCCTTGGCCTGACCTGGTTCGACGATGACGTGGACAATACGGCTGAATATCTGAACCAAAAGTACTACCGTTTTGGCAAATAAACCTGCATACGCTGCAGCTTGAGCATGGCGCGGCGGAGACTCACTCAACGGCAAAAATTGCGGATCGAGGCCGTCCAGGAGAAACGCCGCCGGCAGCTCGATACTTTTGTCCCGGACAGAATCACGCCGGCAAACGAAGACGCCAGTCAACCTGGCCGAGTCATCACACGACACGGTCAGAATCTTGCCGTAGCCGACACGCAGGGTAATCTGCATCGCTGCCTTCTGCGGCAGAGTATTGGCGAACCGGTCTGCGGCGACAGAGTCGTGTGGCAACCCACAACATCGGACCAGGGTGTCGTCACCGCACTGCTGGAGCGCGACAGCGTGCTGACCCGCCCAACCTACGGGGGCGTGGCAAAACCCCTGGCTGCCAACATGGATCTGCTGGTGGTTGTTCTCGCGCCCGAACCGGCGCCAAGCCGATATCTGCTCGACCAATACCTGGTGGCAGCCGAAATACTGGATGTAGGCGTGGTGATCACGGTTAACAAATGCGACCTGATCGATGACCAGACAGCAGCCGAATTCGATCAGAATTTTGGCCACTACGAAAAAATCGGCTACCCTCTGGTGCGAGTCAGCGCCAAACTGGATCATGGACTGGAGCCGCTGCTTGAGCGGCTGTCCCGAAAGACCGGCATTCTGGTCGGCCAATCCGGTGTCGGCAAATCGTCTTTGGTAAAGGCGTTACTGCCCGATATCGACATTCAGACAGGTCGCCTGTCGGAAACCTCCGGCATGGGACGGCACACCACCTCCGCAACCACCCTGTACCGCATGTCCCAGGGCGGAGAACTCATCGACTCGCCCGGGGTTCGCAGTTTTCGACTGGGCCGCATGAATGCGCGGCAGTTGGAGAGCGGTTTCCGCGAGTTCCAGCCATTTATCGGTCATTGCCGTTTTTCCGATTGTAGCCATGACCATGAACCGGACTGCGCGTTGATCAACGCGATCTGCGACGGCCTGATACATCCCCGCAGGTTGGAGAATTTTCGCCATATGGCGGCAAACCTGGTGAGCGATTACTGATCAATCCCGGTTGAAAGTAATCTGAACGCGCATGCCTCCAATATCGCTCTCATCGATCTCGAGAGAACCCGAATACTGTCCAATGATCTCTTTCGCTACACTGAGTCCTATGCCCTGACCCAGCTCCTGTTGGTCTATACGCACACCACGCGTCAGGATCTCTGCACGCTTTGCCACCGGTATTCCCGGGCCATCGTCCTCCACCACCAACCTGAGACCCGGATCGTTGCGTCCGGGCACTGTCTCCCCCGTTACCCTCACCCGCCCTTCTCCGTACTTGAAAGCGTTGTCCAGAAGGTTACCCATGAGTTCCATGAGATCGGGCTGTTCTCCGTAGAAGTGGGCGGCCGGATCCACGCTTATCCGACATTCGATACCCTTCTCACGGTATATTTTCCGAAACATGGCACAGAGCCGCTCGATGACAGAGGCTACGTTTACCAGTGTTCCCGGAACGTTCATCGCTGATGCCGCGGCTCGGCGCAGCTGGTATTGTACAATCTCGTCCATGCGCGCCACCTGTTCCTCGACGGTCTGACGCATTTTGCCGGAAACATCTCCTTCGGCTGCTCCGCGCAACAGTGTAAGAGGAGTCTTCAGGCTGTGCGCGAGATCGCCCAGACTGTTGCGGTAGCGGTCGCGGCTTTTCTTGCCGCTTTGAATCAGCAGGTTGATATTGCGGATTAGCCCTTGCAGTTCCCTTGGATGATGCCCCTCGATCACCTCTATCTCCCCCAGTTCCACCCGACGCAGATCCGCTGCAACCCGCCTCAGTGGCTTCAATCCCCAGCCCAGGACCAATCCCTGGGCAATCAACAGCAGCAGCGACACGCCACCGAGCCAATAGAACAAGCGAATCCGAAACCCACCCACCTGAGCGGCCATCTCTTCGGTGTTTTCGGCGATCGAAAGGGTGTACTCGAGTTCCTTACCCGTATCGTCCTCCCAGGTAACAGCAAAATTCAGCACGTAGAGATCTTCCGCACCGTACTGCTTGCGACTGAAGAGGGACACCCCCGGGTTGAGCCTTTGGCCAAAGTCTGTATCGCGTCCGAGTAACGACCGGGAGTGCCAGCGGTAACTCTCCGCTTCGCCCACCACCATCGCGTAAAGACCTGAATCAGGTACGGCAAGTCTCGGATTGGGTAGATCCTCCGGCAGTCGCATTCGACCCTGTCCATCTTCGATGGCAGCCCCCAGCAGTGCATAGACCTGCTGCAACAACCGCTCACGCATGGCACTGTCGGTACTTTCGCGAAAAGCCTGATCGAGCGCCAGCGCTCCCAGGCCGAGAAACGCAGCAAGCACGAGGCTGGCGACCAGCAGCAGCCGCCCGTGTATTGACCGTATCATCCCGTGTCCGGCTCCGGCTTGAACCGGTATCCACGTCCTCTGAGTGTCTCTATGGGTTGCAGTTCTCCGCCCGGATCCAGCTTGCGCCGCAGCCGGCCCACGAACACCTCTAGCACATTACTGTCGCGCTCGTAATCCTCAGCATATATGTGCTCGGTAAGTTCAGACCTGGAAATCACCTCCCCCCGATGCAGCATCATGTACTCCAGCACCCGGTACTCGTACGCGGTCAGTTCCAGTGCCTGGCCGTTGCGCGAAACCGACTGACGGGCGGTATTCAGGGCCAGTGGACCCCAGACGACCACCGGTGTCGCACTCCCGGCCGATCTGCGCAGAAGCGCGTTCAACCTGGCCAGCAGCTCTTCGATGTGGAATGGCTTGACCAGGTAATCGTCGGCGCCCACCTCCAGTCCCTCGACCTTATCCTGCCAGTTGCCGCGCGCCGTCAAAATCAGTATCGGCAGCGTCAACCCCTGCGCCCTGGCCTTGCGTATCACCTCTATCCCCGTCAGCTTGGGAAGACCTATGTCCACCACCGCCAGATCCAGCGGATATTCCAGCAGATAATAGAGTCCCTCTTCGCCGTCTGCTGCCAGATCCACTGAAAAGCCGCGCTGCGCCAGCTGCTCTCTAAGCTGCTCCGCCAGTTGCACTTCATCCTCCAGGACAAGAATGCGCATTAAGCAGCCTCAGAATTCGTCTGGACGAAGATCGCAGCTAATAGGCTCTTGGCAAGTTGTTCGACCAAAATATTATCGATCCTGAGTGCCAGGCAATTGTTCATGAACTGTTCAGAGGCTCCCTAACGCTTTCGCCTTGGCGCCACACTCTCTTCGGTTGCCGCATCGGTGCGCAATCGCCGGACCTTTCCATCCTTGGTAAGAATGCGCACGAAGTGCGTCGGCCGCCCGTTAATGTTGCGCGTTTCAGCTGAAAGCACCCGACCGTCGGTTTGCTTCCTGGCTCTTGATACAGCACGGTCCAGCCCCCTGTCTCCGCCCGCCCTGGAACCCTGGTCATGCGATTGCGGCAGGGCCGACTGGCCAAAGCAGATGCCGACAGCCAACAGCAACCAGCGTATGTGATTGTCAAATTTCAAGCGGTTCAATCTCCTTCGGGCCGGCAACATAAGAAGTGTCCATTCCGACCGCAACCCTTCGTGATGTAACCTTTTGCGCAGTGCATTTGCAGGTGTGACTGCTAAATTCCATCTCCCGTAGCATCTATTCTACATGATAGCCTCGCCGATCAGACTGTTGTTGATAGCCTCTTCGAGGCTTCAGTTTCAGTCCGGGAATGCCGTTAATCCATCGGAGTTTGAGCGTAATATCCATATGCTGAATCCCGGATGAACATACACCGATGCCAAGGTAAATAACCAAGGGTCGCGCACTCTACAGGGAGCACTAGCTGTTGCCGACATTAATGACGTGATATTCTCGTAAGCTTGATTATGGTTAAACCAGCAGAGGAACCGTCATGCCCTATTTTGTCTACCAGATTTCGGAAGACAAGAAACTGCAATGTGTTGATACTATAGAAAAATACAGGGAAGCACGTAACCGGGTTCGGGATCTCAGAGGTAAACAGGCACCGGATGACACATCGCTTATTCGTCTGATTCACGCCAGCAACCTGTCGGAGGCCGAGAGGTTGTTACTGACCCCTCGGGAGACCCCCGTTGAAGGCGACGATTAAAACCGACGGGATTGAGTCGCAGCGGATTTGAATAGCGCAAGCAGAGCGGACAGACAAGGTAAATACTGAGGTAAAGGATGGAAAAGGATGGATAGAACGGGGTCAAATAATGTGAACCGCCTGCAGCCGGCACTTAAAGATTGCCGCGATATGGCGTTGAACAATTTGACCACACTGCTCTCCGAAATGTTCGACAAATCCGAACAGGCACTGCTCGATTTTATAGATAAAGCCGACACCAATCAGGGACAGTTCCAATTTATCGATGCAATCAGTGTCATTAAGTCCACCAGAAATTTGGTAGAACAGCGTTTTCGTGAAGAGATCGCTCGCGGATTCAGCGAATACCTGAACGAAAAGTCGATAAGCTACGAGTATCCCCTGCTGGAAGTGCAGATTCAGGCACAGGAGACACTGGCGCTGGTCGATGACCAGGAGTTGGACAAACGGCTGTCGTTGCAGACCATGATCTCCCGCACCCAGAGTCAGTGCTTCCAGGATCTCTACGCATTAGGGCAACGGCTCTCGATGGTACGCGGTGGTAACAAGCTGGAAGAGCAGGATATACCGGCTGGTCCGGTACATACGGTTTCAGCATTTCAGTTGGCTGCAATCGAATTTGGTTTCGACGCCAATGTGCTGCTCATCATGTACGCGCTGTTCGAGAAATTCGTGATGCGCGAGCTTGGAGATTTTTACAAGGAGTTCAACGAAAAACTGATTGATGCCGGCGTGTTTCCCAACCTCAAGCTGGAGGTTCCAAAGAACCCAGCGAGTCCGGAAAACTCTCCCTTCAATGTTGAAGACGATGAATCCGAGGATGGGGGTGTAAGCCAGGGAGGCCCGCAGGCAGCAAAGCGGGACGGCGCAACACGGGCGCAGTCGGGAAGTGAAGATACAGCGCTGGGGGAGGAGATTTTCAACTCTATTCGCGACCTGATGGGGAGCCGCCGCAGACAGGACCCCAACTACTCGTCACATCCACAGTTTAATCCGGATGCGGCGCCCAGGAAAATGGTCGACACCCCCGCACTGGTATCCGCCATCGAGCACATTCAGCCCGTCCACAGCACGACGTTTCTAACCGAAGTGGGCGCCAAGGGTGAGAGGCCTTCCCGGGTGGACGTTGACGCAGAGATCATCGACCAGGTAAGGGAGCGGCTGATCGAGGAGCGCGAACGGCTTTTTCAGGGAGTCGACCGCAACACTATTCCGAGCGCGGATCTCGATACCATCGAACTGGTGGGCATGTTATTTGAGCATGTCCTCAACGAGGAAGATCTGCCGAACATAGCCAAGGCTCTCATCAGCCATCTGCATACACCGTATTTGAAAGTCGCCATACTTGACCATCGCTTCCTGATCGACTCACGGCATATAGCGCGGCAGCTACTCAATCTGATGGTGGAATCGGGGCTGCAGTGGATCGATGAAAGCGATCTCAGACGAGGAATATACTACTCCATGCAGGAGGGGGTTAACCGCATACTCGCTGAGTTCAAAAACGAAGTCGGTATTTTTACTGAGGTTTTCGACACCCTGACGAAACAGATAGAAGAGCTAAGTCAGAAAGCCAAGATCGTGGAAACCAGGGCGCAGGAGGCGGCCAAAGGCCGCGAGAGGCTGGAGAGTGCCCGCCTGCGTGCGCACCGTTTCATTCAGGAGATGATCGGCGAGCGGCGTCTCCACCCGATTCTGGAACATTTTCTCAACCATGCATGGCTCGACAAAATGATCCTGATGTTACTGCGGGATCCAAAAGTCGAAACCAAAGCCGAATGGAAAAAAGTGCTGGGCGTGATAGACGACATCATCGGCATGTACGAATCACGGGAGAAACCCAATCTCAGGAAGGAGCAACTGGCGAAATTGCCGGGGTTGAAGAGGCGGATCGAAAATGGGCTCTCTTCGGTCGGCGATTTTCATCAACCCGATCTGAAAGCCCTGTTCGACTACCTCGAATCCCTGGCGGCGGCGGAGCAGGATATTGAATCAATCACTGTAGAGGCGGTAAAAGAGCCTCCGCCCCGTATTCCGAAAAAACGTACTAAGCCGGCGCCTGAATCGGCGCACAAGTCGCTCGATAGTGAATCTTTGAGTCCGGATGTGCAGCAGATAATCAACACTTTAAAGAGCGTAAAGTTCGGCACCTGGTTCGAGTTGGAGGACGACAACCATAAGTTGCACCAACTCAAGCTCTCCTGGTTCAGCCCGGTAACCCAAAAATATATGTTTGTTAACCAGTCCGGTATTCAGGCACTGGTAACGCCGATCGAGAAACTCGCGACCCAGATGCATATTGGCCGCGCCAAGATCCTGAAATACCCAAGCGTGCCTTTCGTCGACCGGGCGCTAGAATCGGTGCTTGGGATGCTGCAGAAAACCTTTGGCCGTCAAGCCAGCAATTGAGGACAGGACCGTCGCATGCAGGAAAACAGAGTCTCGCCCCGTAAACGGGTTAATGAAAAGATACAGGTAAGGGATCTCAACACCGGTGAACTCATCGGGAATCTGGTCAACATCTCCGCCGGTGGCCTGATGCTGCTCTCCGAGGTACCGCTTGCTCCCAATCGGCTTTTTCAGTTCAGTCTGACACTGCCGGCCCCCATAAACGGCATACCTGTCGTTGAATTCGGTGCCGAGTGTTTATGGGTGCAGGATGATTCGGAGGCCAGCGGACCCTGTTGGGCAGGCTTTCAGATCATCGATATTTCGGAACTTGGAACCACGCTGATTGAGCAACTGCTAAAAGAGTGGACTGAATAAAACCTAAGGATTGCGGATTGCAGGCAGTGCGGGGAGAGTTAACAGGCCCCTCCATGCTGCTGAGGGCAAAGGATGCGGCAGTCATTAACTCCCCGTCTGGTAAAAGGCAACCACCTTGCGGACGTACTGCCGGGTCTCCGGATAGGGCGGGATTTTGTTCCCGTATCTCTTAACCGCATTCTCTCCCGCGTTGTAGGCGGCAACCGCCAGTTTCAGGTCCTGATCGAACATATCCAGAAGATCGCGCAGATACCTTGCTCCTCCGTCCAGATTCTGTTCCGGATCCCAGCTGTCGCTGACTCCATACCGGTCCGCGGTTGCCGGCATCAACTGCATCAGCCCACGGGCACCCTTTTTGGACAGCGCCTTTGGATCGTAGGCGGATTCGGCCCGCACCACCGCATGCAGGAGCTCAGGGCTCAAATTGGCGCGTTTCGCCACTTTCGCGATCATGCTTGAGTAGCGCGCCCTGTTCTGTTTGAAGGACTTAAGGTTGATGCGGGAGAAGGAGTCGGCGTAGCGGGGATCATTACCGGAACGCCACAACAGATCAAACCCTTCGGCGCGCTTTCTTGGCTGATCGGTAAGATGAATATTCCCATCGCTGTCCACATACTTATAAAATTCTGCAGTCACAGGCATTACGGTCAGCAACAGCGTGACTGCCGCCACTGTGGAAAATCCGGGTTTCAGAATCCCACTCATAAAAAAAGCACCACCCATTGTTGCACTGCACCACCGGTTATCGTCAATCGGTGTCCGCCCGGAAACTGAGACCTTTCTCCCTTATTGAGGGGGAGGAGAGAGGGTTTCCGGGCGGGCACTAATTATATCGCCCCGCCACCCAACGACTTTAGGGTCTGTTAACAGGTTATCCCCCACAGCACTTCTTGAACTTTCTGCCGCTGCCGCAAGGACAGGGCTCGTTACGTCCAATCTTTGGTCCCTCGTGCACCTCGGTTTTCGGGGTTACCATTTTCCCATCGACGAAGAACCATTTTCCTTTATCCTTTTTGAACTGGCTCTGTTCCTGGTAGCGTCTGACTATCCCCTTCTCCTTAAAGGTGGCGATGAACTCGACCATACCCTCTTCATCGGTCCCCTGTCCTGCCTCCGTTGCGGCAATCTCCAGCCCCAGCCACTCGGAATTCTCCGCCCAGCGACGGGTCGCGTTTTTATCGTGGTCTTCACGATGCGACGGATGCAGGCTCTCATGCAGAAACTCAAAGCAGCATTTCGCATAGGCGCTGTATCTGGCCCGCATTAGCGCCTCCGCGGTCACGGCCTCACGGTCGCCGGAAATGACGGGGTTGCAGCAAAGATCGAATTCCAGATTGGAACCGCAAGGACACAGAGACATCAGAAAACCTCCAGACACAATGGATTATCCTTATAGTGCAAAACGCCTTTCGGGTCCATCGGAGGATGATGAATAATTCATCTTTACAGTCCCAACTCTTTCCAGCGTTTTTCGATTCGCTTCAGCGAGACCGGGTAGGCAGTACCCAGCTCCTGGGCAAATAGCGAGACCCGCAACTCCTCGAAACCCCAGCGCATCTCCTCGATTCGCTCATCCAGTTTACCCTCCAGCCGGTACTTCTCTTCACGCTGCATCCACTGTAGATAGCCTTCCCGGATTTCGCCCAACAGCTTCTGATCACGTCCGGCGTTATGCGAAAGCTTGTCGAGCCGCATCTGTATCGCCTTGAGATAGCGGGGTATCTCCTTCAGCTGTAGGTAAGGCGTGTGGAGCAGAAACCCCCGATAGACCAGCCGGTCAAGTTGCTGCCGTATATCCGTCAGCGAGACCATCCAGTTGATCTGGGTAGTGGCGGAGAGTTTTTTCCGTACCTGTTGATAGCTGGTCAGTATCTCCTCCAACAGCCGTCTTGCCTCTTCCGCCTGGCTGGTCAGGCCACTCTTACGTGTCTGAATACGCTGGATAAAACAGTCCTTGGACCTGATTTCCGGCAGCGCCTCGAGAAAGGTCAGATCGACGATCAGAGACAGCAGCTCCTGCTCGACACCCAGCCTGTCCGGTGTTTCCCAGCCTATAGGGGCCGCTGCCACCTTGGTGTACTTCAACTCCATCTGCTGAAGTCCCGTCAGATTACGCCGCAGATAGCGCATCTCGCGTGACAGCGCCAACATGATAAGCCGTCGGATGCCGGCTCGATGCGAACGCAGCGCGTTCTGCCTGGAATCGAGAACTTTGAGGTCCACACTGTCGCCGCGGTCCACCAGCGCCGGAAACCCGGTCAGCTTTATCGCCCCTCGAAGACTCTCGATCGACTCGGGGAGCTCACCAAAATCCCAGCTTGTCATACCCTCTCGTTCCAGGCCTGTGGCCGGCAGCGCGTGGAAGCCACTCCCTTCGGGTTTACCATGCTGTTTTTTCAACAGCGCAAGGTCTCTCCCCGACGCTATCCGGCGACCCTTATCGTCCAGCAGGGAAAAACTCATGCGCAGGTGATCCGGCACCAGCTGCTGCTGCCAGGCATCCTCAGGGATATAGACGCCGGTCATCGCTTTCAACTGCTCCGCCAGTGCCCGGGTCAGCGCTTTATCGGAGGGTTCCAGTGCCTGCAGACAAGCGTCGGCAAAGTCCGGCACCGGCACGAATGATTTGCGCAGGTTTTTTGGCAGTGAACGCAACAGTGCGATGATGCGTTCACGCAGCAACCCGGGCACCAGCCATTCACAGCGCTCATCCGAAACCTGATTCAGAACGGTCACAGGTACGTTGAGGGTGACGCCGTCCGCTGTGCTGCCCGGATCAAAGTGATAACTCAGCGGCAGGCGCATGCCGCCGATCTCAAACTCGTCGGGATACTCCTGGTCGGGCGCTGCGTTACCCTGCTCCCGGGTCAAATCCTGAAGCCGCATATGCAGTAGCTTGGGCTGCTTCCGGGTCTCCCTGCGCAACCATTTTTCGAACTGGGGGGTGCTGTAAACAGCTTCGGGAATACGCTTGTCGTAATACTCGTAGATGGTCTGCTGGTCCACCAGCAGATCGCGCCGGCGAGATTTATGCTCCAGGTGTTCCAGATAATCGACCAGCTCTCTGTTGTGACGCCAAAAAGTTGCCCGGGTATCGAAATCACCCTCCACCAGCGCAGATCGGATGAAGATCTCCCTGGATACCAGGGGATCGATCGGACCGAAGTTTATCTTGCGCCGTGCAATCAGCGTGATACCGAACAGTACAACCTTTTCGTAGGCGGCAACCTGCCCGCGTCCCTTCTCCCAGTGCGGTTCGGAGTAGTTGCGTTTCACCAGATGACCGGCGGCGGACTCGGCCCATTCCGGCCGGATGCTGCCCAGGGTGCGGGCGTATAGCCGGGTGGTCTCGACCAGTTCAGCCGCCATCACCCATTTCGGCTGACTTTTGAACAACCCCGATCCCGGAAAGATCATAAAACGACTGTTGCGGCCACCCAGATATTCGCGCTCTGCGCCGCTTGCACGAAAACCGATATTACTGAGCAGGCCGGTCAGCAGCGCCCGGTGGATATCATCGTATCCGGCCTCGCTGCTATTCTCCCTGTAGCCCATTTCGTGCATCTGGCCACGTAGTTGCTGGTGCACTTCGTGCCACTCCTGAACCCGATTCCAGGAGAGAAAAGTGTCGCGGCAGAAACGCTGGAGTTTACGCCGGCTGAGATGGCGGCGCTGCGCTTCCAGATGCCGCCAGAGTTTCAGCAGCCCCATGAAATCAGACTGCTCATCCTGGTAGGCATGGTGCGCTTCATCGGCCGCCTGCTGTTTGTCCATTGGCCGGTCACGCGGATCCTGTATGCTCAATGCGGCGGCTATTACCAGCACCTCGTTCAGAGACTTTCCGTGCGCTGCGGCTAGCAGCATCCTCGCGATCCGGGGATCGACCGGCAAGCGGGCGAGTTGACGGCCGAGCAGCGTGACCTTTCGTTCACCGTCAACCGCACCCACCTCTTCCAGAACCCGATAGCCGTCTGTTATCAGGCGCTTGTCCGGTGGGTCTAGAAACGGAAACTTCGATATCTCGCCAAAGCCCAGAATCGTCATCTGCAGGATAACGGACGCCAGATTGGTGCGCAGGATCTCAGGTTCGGTGAACTCGGCCCTTGTGGTGAAATCATCTTCCGAATAAAGACGCACGCAGACCCCGGACGCGACCCTTCCACAGCGACCTTTGCGCTGGTCGGCACTGGCCCTGGAGATGGGCTCCACCGGCAGGCGCTGAACTTTGCTGCGATGGCTGTAGCGGCTGATGCGGGCATAGCCTGTGTCGATTACGTAGCGGATGCCTGGAACCGTCAGCGAGGTTTCGGCTACGTTGGTGGCGAGTATGATCCGACGCTGTCCCCCGGGATGGAATATCCTGTTCTGCTCCGCGGCGCCGAGCCTGGCATATAGCGGCAGCACTTCGGTCTGCTGCAGTCGATGCTTACGCAGGTGCTCAGCAGTCTCTCGAATCTCCCTTTCACCGCTGAGAAACACCAGGATATCGCCGCGATCGATTCGCGAAAGTTCATCCACGGCATCCAGTACCGCCTGCTGCAGGGGTTCATCGCGCTCCCCTTCCGCCTCCTCCAGCGGTGAACGATAGCGCACCTCCACCGGGAAGGTGCGTCCGGAGACATTAATAATAGGTGCACCGCCGAAGTGTTTCGAGAAACGCTCTGGATCGATGGTGGCGGAGGTGACGATCAGCTTGAGATCGGGACGTCTGGGCAACAGGTTTTTCAGATAGCCGAGCAGGAAATCGATGTTCAGGCTGCGTTCGTGGGCTTCATCGACGATCAGTGTGTCGTACTCGTTGAGCCAGCGATCCTGCTGTACTTCCGCCAGTAACATGCCATCGGTGACCAGTTTGACATGGCTCTCCCGGTTGACCCGGTCGTGAAACCGAACCTTGAATCCAACCGCGCCGCCCAGTTCCCGACCCAGCTCTTCGGAAATGCGCGCAGCCAGGCTGCGCGCTGCAATCCGCCTGGGTTGAGTATGGCCGATCTTGCCGTATACACCGCGCCCCAGGGCAAGACAGATCTTTGGCAATTGGGTCGACTTGCCGGAGCCGGTCTCGCCGCAAAGAACGATTACCTGGTTGCTCTCTATCAAACCGGCAATCTCTTCCCATTTGTCGCTGATTGGCAGGTTGGCGGGGAAACTCGGCGTGGGCAGATTTTGGCGCCGGCGCGCCGCCAGGGCCGAGGAAGCCAGGATCTGCTCGCGCAGACGCTCGACACCCTCCTCCAGAGGCTGCTCCCGCTTGTAACGCCGCCTGAAGCTCCTGAGCCGCTGCCGGAACCTGTGCCGATCGACCAGCATGCAGCCATCGATCTCCTGCTGACTGGGAAGCGATTCGATTTTCATGCGTCCTGCAGCAGTGTCTCCGCATACGCCTGCGCAGCATCCAGGTACTCCTGGTAACGCGCGCTGCGTTGCGCCTCGCCAAGCTCTGAATCGGCGGTCGGCTCCAGCGCCAATGCCGAGCCCAGCGACAGCTCGGCCGGCTGCTCACGCCACTGTTTGTGCTGCCAGCGGCCTTCCCGGGCATCAAAATGGTATTGATGCGTGAACAGATACCCCTGCTGCGCGATGAATTCGACGCAGGAGAGCAGATACTCCACGTCGGTCCGGTCAAACGTATAGTGGAACCCAACCCGGCACCACCCCGGCTTTACGCCGTGGTAGCCACGCGAGATCCATTGGCGGTAATCGGCAGCCTTGACCGGGTCGATATCCAGCAGTTTATGGCCGTAGGGTCCGGCACAGGAGCAGCCCGCCCGGGTCTGAACGCCAAACAGGTCGTTCAACAGCGTGGTGACAAAACGGGGATGCAGATACTGGCCTTTGGGGTCCCGAATATTGAAAGAGACGATCGCCACCCTGCGCTCAGGGTTCGGATTCCCGAGAATCTCTATATTTTGCTGCCTGCCCCAACGATCGAATGCGATTCGAATCATCTCGGCTTCGCGCTGCTCTATATGTCCGGCGCCGACCGACTCTTTTACTTCGAAAGCCAGCGCCGCCTTGAGCGTCTGCAGAATACCGGGAGTTCCCGCCTTTTCGCGGGCCTCAATATCGCCGATGAAGTCGTGATCTTCCGGTCCGACATAATCCACTGTCCCTCCGCCGGCAATACTCGGCGGCAGATCGGCATGATAACAACGCTGGTTGAATATCAGCAGACCACTCGATCCCGGGCCACCGAGAAACTTGTGCGGTGATACAAAAACAGCGTCCAGCGAGGCATCATCCTTCCCATCGTCGGATGGGGGATTCATGTCAATCGGCACATAGGGAGCGGATGCTGCGAAGTCGAACAGGGCCAATGCACCATAGCGATGCAGCAGGCGCGCGATCTCAGCGATGGGTGAGCGCATCCCGGTAACATTGGAAGCGGCAGAGAAGGAGCCGATACGTAATCTTCCCTGATAGGCCGGGTCGCGAAGCAGCTTTTCCAAATGCGACAGATCGATACCGCCATCCGCATCCATCCGGACTTCCACCACGCTGGCCAGGCTTTCGCGCCAGGAGATTTCGTTGGAGTGGTGTTCGTATGGCCCGACGAAAACCACAGGCTGGTGAGCGCGGATATGGCTGTTCAACGCCTGTTTCGTCTCAGTCCCCAGAAAACCTTCCCACAGGGAGTCGAGCAGAAAACGGGTGGCGGCAGGCAGCTTGACCCCGAGCAGCTGCTGCATACGGTCTATCGCGCCGGTGGCGCCGCTGCCGCAGGCGATGATTCGGCCGTTGGGCCCAGCGTTGACCGCATTTTTTATCGTCGACTCCGCTTGATGCAGCAGCTCTGTGGTAAACCGGCCACTGCAATCATCCTCGGTGTGGCTGTTGGCATAGAGCTTCTGCAGCGAGAGCAGATAGTTCTCGATGAATCGCAGCGAACGACCGGAAGCCGTGTAGTCGGCGTACAGCATGATGCGCTCGCCGAACGGTGTCTGTATCGGTGTATCTATACCGACGGTCTGCCGTCTCAGTTCAGGAAAATCCAACTTTTTTAAGGACATGAGGATACCTCTCACAAGGATCTGAATGGTACCCCGATTTCACGTTTAGAAAAAAGCCGGCCACCAAAGAGCCTGTCGGATTTAGGATTGTCCTGGTGCAGAAAAGAAGAACCGGAGTCGATTCGACTCCGGTTCATCTAGCACAACACCTTTTTGTTTACTCAGATACTCGTCAGAATAGCCTCAACGCTGGCTTTGGCATCGCCGAACAGCATGCGCGTATTCTCCTTGAAGAAAAGCGGATTCTGAACACCGGCATAACCGGTTGCCATACTCCGTTTCATTACGATAGCCGTCTTCGCCTTCCACACCTCCAGCACCGGCATGCCAGCGATCGGACTGCCGGGATTATCCTGGGCGTCGGGATTGACGATATCGTTGGCACCTATCACCAGCACCACATCCACATCCGGAAAATCCTCATTCAGTTCATCCATCTCGAGCACAATGTCGTAAGGCACCTTGGCCTCTGCCAGCAGTACGTTCATATGGCCCGGCATGCGTCCGGCAACTGGATGAATCGCGAAGCGAACGTTGACCCCCTGGTCGCGCAGCTTGCGGGTAATCTCATAGATCGGATACTGCGCCTGGGCCACCGCCATGCCGTATCCGGGTACTATGACCACTTCGCCGGCATTTTTCAGAAGCTCCGCCGTATCCTCTGCTGAGATTGGAACGACCTCACCCTGCTCTTCACCATCCTCGGCGCTTGCCACCGTGCCTTCGGAGGTACCGAAACCACCGGCAATCACCGCAATAAACTTACGGTTCATGGCGCGGCACATGATGTAGCTCAGAATGGCGCCACTGCTGCCCACCAGCGCACCGGTTACGATCAGAAGATCATTTGAGAGCATGAATCCGGTTGCTGCAGCCGCCCAACCCGAGTAGCTGTTGAGCATGGAGACCACCACCGGCATATCCGCACCCCCGATAGCCATGACCATGTGAACACCAAAGGCAAAAGCAATCAATGTCATCAGAATCAACGGCAGCATACCGTCGGAGATTTTCTCTGCTCCGACAAAACTGGCGCCGAACCAGATGCAGATCAACAACATACTCAAATTGAGTGCGTTACGACCCTTCAACAGCACCGGCTTGCTTGTAACTACACCCTTGAGTTTACCGAAAGCGATGACCGAACCGGTAAAGGTGACGGCCCCGATCAGCACGCCGAGATAGATCTCTATATTGTGAATGGTGTGCTCGACGCCCTCAAAATGTAGGGTCTCATCCATATAGTTGGAGAAGCCCACCAACACTGCAGCCAAACCGACAAAGCTGTGCAGTATCGCAACCAGCTCCGGCATCTGGGTCATCTCTACCTTTTTGGCGAGATAAAAACCGATACTGCCACCTATGACCATGCATACGAGGATAGTGCCATAACCGGTTACTTTGGCGCCCAGCACCGTGGCCAATACGGCGATGACCATACCGACCATGCCGTAGATATTGCCCTTTCTCGCGGTCTCCTGATTACTCAGACCACCGAGTGCGAGGATGAACAGAACACTTGCCGCAATATACGCGACCGTAATAGTACCTTCAGTCATTTCTATGCAGCTCCTATTTCTGGAACATCTTCAGCATTCGCTGGGTGACGAGAAAGCCACCTGCGATATTGATTGTGGCGATCAGGATCGCGATTGCCGCCAGCAGCGTCACCATGACCGAATCCCCGGAGACCTGTAACAAGGCACCGATGACGATGATGCCGGATATGGCATTGGTCACGCTCATCAGCGGAGTATGCAGTGCCGGCGTGACGTTCCAGATCACCATATAGCCGAGAATACAGGCCAGTACAAAAACGGTGAAATGCGCAAGAAACGCAGCCGGAGCCACAGATCCCACACCCAGCAGCAACAGGCCTGCCACGCCCATCCCCACTATGGTTTTCCAGGCGGCGGGCTTCTCAACAACCGCTGTTTCCACAACCGGCGCGGGCGCCTGCTTGGCGGCCGGTGCCGCTGACAGTTTGGGCGCCGGCGGTGGCCAGGTTATCTCCCCCTCCTTGATCACGGTTACCCCGCGAATAATCTCGTCCTCCATATTCACCACTATCTGACCATCCTTCTCCGGGGTCAGATCAGTCAGCAGATGGCGCAGATTGGTGCCGTAAAGCTGGCTCGACTGGGTCGGCAGGCGGCTGGGCAGGTCGGTAAGACCGATGATGGTGACACCGTGCCTGACAACGATCTCTCCCGGTACGGTCAGTGCGCTGTTGCCACCCTGCTCGGCCGCGAGATCGACGATCACGCTGCCGTCGCGCATCGATTCGATCATTCCCTCGGTAATCAGTTTGGGCGCCGGTCTACCGGGAATCAGCGCGGTGGTGATAATGACGTCGACTTCCATCGCCTGCTTTGCAAAGAGCTTCATCTCCGCCTCGATGAACGCCTTGCTCATCACCTTGGCGTAGCCCCCTTCGCCGGCGCCGTCCTCCTCTTCCTCGTAATCGAGTTCCAGGAACTCGGCGCCCATGCTCTCCACCTGCTCCTTCACCTCCGGCCTGGTGTCGAAGGCGCGAACGATGGCTCCCATGGATCCGGCGGCGCCCAGCGCTGCGAGTCCCGCCACACCGGCGCCGATAATCATGATCTTGGCCGGCGGCACTTTACCGGCGGCGGTGATCTGCCCGGTGAAGAAGCGGCCGAACTGGCCGGCGGCCTCGATTACCGCCCGATAGCCGGCGATGTTTGCCATGGAGCTGAGCGCGTCGGCCTTCTGCGCACGCGATATCCTCGGCACACTGTCCATCGCCATAACCGTTGCATTTCGCTCTTTCAGCCGCTGTATCAGCTCCTCGTTCTGGGCTGGCCAGATGAAACTGATCAGATGTCCGCCCTCGTGCAACAGTTCGGCCTCGTGTATCCCAAGGTCCGGATGCAACTCGGGAGCCCGGACTTTCATAACGATATCCGATTCTGCCCAAAGCGCTTTTACATCGTCGTAGATCTCCACACCGGCCTCACGATAGGCCTCATCCGAAAAGTGCGCTTTGTCCCCGGCACCCGCTTCGATAGCGACGGTGTAGCCGAGCTTTTTCAACTGCTCTGCAGTCTCCGGCGTAGCCGCAACACGGCATTCCGCTGCATGGACTTCTTTTGGTATCCCTATTTTCATGGACATGCTCAATCGCTCCAAGTGAATCTAGTTTTACAGGCTCTCTAAAATGTTTGTGTGAGACAGTCGACCCAGGCTGGTAAACCACTCACAGGTAAGCTGTCTGTTCAATCCGTTCGTCGATTCGATGCCAGTCCGTATCCGTCGCCCGCATCGGGCACGAAAACGGTCGGAAAGCATATCGGTCAATCCTACCAGTGTACGTATGCCTGTCCGTTCAAGCCGAATCTGTCATCGGTTGTACTGAGTCGCCCCTTTTCAATGCAGCGAAAATTCGAAGCTGCTGCTTCATTCGTCATTCAGGCACCGGCCACTATCCAGGAAATCGACAACCAAGGTTTGTTGTGGATTCCTGCTATCGGATCCAGTCCGACAGCGGCTCACCGGGATGACAATGGTTTCACGTTTATGTGACTGCGACTCGGTTTGCACGCAACCAACGACCGTTTGTTTTTAATACTTTTTATGATTGATCCACCGGTACGGATCCCTGCTTATCTAGTGTTCGTCCGGCAGTGACTCCCCTGACCGCCAACAGCGAGGGGTCCTGGACAGAGACCGGTTATGGTTCCCCCTTAGGCATAACTTGCCGGAAACTCATGGTTTCACCCATGTTATCGATTTATTGGTACAAAAATGTGTACGTTTAGAGGCGCCCCGGGCTTTGCCATACCCTAAGGTACGATCCGCCAGGAATTTTCCTCCTCACTCCCCTTCCCGTAGGTTGTACGTTTTGAGTAAAAAAATCAATAGAGCAGATCAGCGATGACCGCTCTTCGAAACAAACGCCGTCAAAGCGTTTTCATGATTCGTGAGGATATCTCTTCAATTGAATTACTGGTGGTATCCAGAGTTCTTATCCTGAGGCGCCTGAAAATCTCCTCGGCCATCCGCGTCTCTCTTCTACAGCGGCCAAGCGATGCATAGTCGCTGCCCCGCCTGCGCTCCTCCCTAATCCTATTGAGGCGCATCGGGTCGATTGTCAATGCAATCAGTTTCTTGCGGTTCTCCATCAAGCTCCGGGGCAGCTTGCCCGACTCGAAATCTTCATCTGTCAACGGGTAATTTGCGGCTTTTAAATGGAAGTGAATAGCCAGGTAGAGGCAGGTCGGCGTCTTGCCTGAGCGCGAAACACCGATCAGAATCACATCTGCCTGATCGTATTTGTCTATACAGGCACCATCGTCGTTGGTCATCGCAAAGTTGATAGTGCTCATGCGGTTTTCGTAGGAGTCGTCGTTGCTGAAACCGTGACTCAGACCTCGCTTGCCACTGGATTCCACACCCAGCTCCTTCGCCAGCGTTCCGATAAATGTATCGAACAGTTCGATGTACAGGCAGGGCGCCTGCCTTAGGATTTCCCGGATCTGAATCTCCGGCATAGTGGCAAATACAATAGGGAGGTTTCCTTCTGTTCTGCTCAACTCACCCAGTCTGACGGCCAGGTCCCTGGCTTTTTTCGGGGTACTTATGAAAGGCATGTATATTGTTTTGAACTTCACCTTGTGGGAGAACTGGGAGAGCAGGCTCTGACCCAGCGTCTCTGCGGTGATGCCGGTACTTTCTGAAACAAAAAAGACGGTACGGCTGCGCATACTTACGGCCCTCTCGCTCATTTGCGATGACAGCTACGGCCGCTACACGCGCAGTTACCACCGCAGCCCCCTCTCTCCCGATAGGGCCCGAATTCGGGATGGCGCAGCGCAAACCGCCTGGCCAGATGCTGCACCAGAATCCAGCCGCACAGTACCAGCATTATGACGCCGCTTGCCAGCAGAAACTTAAGCATGCGCGCTTCCCAGGCCGGCAAATCCCATGAAAGCCAGTGATAACAGGCCGGCCAGCATCAGGCTCATAGCCGCGCCCTGACTGACCGTGGGAACCTTGGCCAGTTCCAGTTTCTCGCGTAGTCCGGCCATCAGCATCAGCGCCAGCGTAAAACCCACGCCGGCACCGAGGCAGAAGGCCAGGCTTTGCAAAAAATCGTACTCGCGGTTGGTCTGAAACAGAGCCAGTCCGAGAATGGCACAGTTGGTGGTGATCAACGGGAGAAATATGCCCAGGGCATGAAACAGGCTAGGGCTGAACTTCTTCAACACCATCTCCACCAGCTGCACTGCCGAGGCAATCACGGCGATGTAACAGATCAGCCGCAGGAATTCGATCTCCAGCGCGGTCAGCAGCCAGTTGATGCCGTATGCGGATACCGAGCTGACCAGCATCACAAACATGGTAGCCAGGCCCATGTTCCAGGCGGTCTCTTTCTTGGCGGAGACGCCCAGAAAAGGGCACAAACCCAGAAACAGTGCCAGTACAAAGTTGTTGATCAACGCTGCATTCAGGAAAATAAATGTCAGTGAATCAGGAGTCATGGAGAATCACCCCGCTCTCTGCGGAGGCTTTGCGCGCTCTCCGCTGTTTCAGGTATTCGAACAGCAGCAGCCAGCCACCCAGTACGAAAAAACCTCCCGGAGGAAGAATCATCACCACCCAGGGCTCAAAATCGACGCTGAAAACCTGAAAGCCGAGGATAGTCCCCGCGCCGAGCAGTTCACGTACGGTTCCCAGGCAGAGTAGCGCGACCGTGAATCCGGCTCCCATCCCCAGCGCATTGACCACCGCCGCGCCAAGTTTCTGTTTGGAGGCATAGGCCTCGGCCCGTCCCAGAATCACACAATTGGCTACAATGAGCTGGATAAAGGCTCCCAAGGCGTTATACAGATCCAGGCTGATCGCCTGAATAAGATAGTCCACGATGGTTACGAAAGTCGCGATAATGATGATGTAGGTGGCGATTCGTACCTGTCTGGGTATAAGGTTTCTGAGCAGAGAGACCAGCGCACCCGAACTGACCAGCACGAATGTCGTGGCGAGCCCCATGGCGATGGCATTCATGGTGGAGTTGGTTACCGCCAGTACCGGGCAAAGTCCCAGCATCATGACAAAGACCGGATTCTCCTCCCAGAGACCCCGTAAAAAGGTGTCGAGTGTGACTTTTTCCTGACGCTTGGTTAATGCAGTCATGACGCCCTATCCTGTTGCCGGTTCGAAGCGACGATTCTGTTCATTCCGCACCATCCTTGCCGGCGGTTGTCTCCAACTGCCGTTTAAGAGTCTGCAGATGACGGTTGATCAATGGAAACATGCGCTGCCCGCTGTTATTGATCATGCGGCCGATGGCGTTGGAGGAAATGGTCGCACCGGAGATGGCATCTATCTGCCAGGCCTTCGTCTTGCGGCCCTGCTTGACCGTGACGATAGCATTGTTCAATCCGTCGCCCTGGTCATTGAGCCTGGCGTCCAGCGCCTCGAAATTCTTCAGGAAAGCCGGATCGAAAGCGATCTTGTCACCGAGTCCCGGTGTTTCGGCCATTTTCAGCACCTTGATACCGGTCACACACTGGCACCCCGGATGGTAGCCATAGAGAATGCGAATTACATCCTGATAGCCTGTAGCGGCCGCCTCCAAGGCAATGCCGGCAAAAGCACCCGCTTTATCGTAAGCTACATAGATTTTTTCGCTCTCTGCGGCAGCTTTCCCCGGATTTGGGAAGAGCCCGTCGGGTCCCAACAGGAAATCACGTTTCGAGACCGCTCCCGGAACCACCTTCGAGACCGCGCGCTCGATCGCGACGCGCTTGTTCTCCTCGATGATCGGCTGGGTCCATTGGAACACCATCACCACCAGCAATCCCGCCAGCATGGCGATGCCGGCGAGCGTACCCAACATGGCAAGGGTCGGCGTCGCGGGCTGCAGACCCGGCTGTTCCAGCGTGCTCATGACTGCGGCCCTTTTTTGACTTCACCGTAAATACGGGTACGGGTGATGTCCGAAATCATCGGGGAGAGTGCGTTGGCCACGAGAATGGCGTACATGACGCCCTCGGTGAGGCCGCCGAACAGACGGATGACCACGGTGAGAAAACCGATAAACAGCCCGTAAACCCAGAGACCCCTGACAGTCATTGGCGACGCCACCATGTCGGTGGCCATAAATACGGCACCCAGCATGAGTCCACCCGAGAGCAGCATGAACAGCGGGGTTGGGTAGATTCCCGGCGACAGCAGATAAAAGGGCAGGCTGGTGAGTACGGTGCCGACGAAAATGGCTGCAGGTATGTGCCAGCTCATCATCCCGCGCAGGACCAGATAGAGCCCGCAGATCAGAATCAGGATGGCGGAGGTCTCGCCGGCCGAGCCGGCCACCGCACCGGTCAGCAGATCCATACTGTCGACGGATATTTTCTCGAACTTCTGCAGTGCCAGCGGCGTGGCCCCGGTGAAGCCGTCCACAGCCCGTTCCCGCACCCAGTCGGCGGTATTCACCGGAGACATGAACGGTAGCGCCAGCGTGGAGGGAATGAACTCAGTGAAACGTCCGGTTACGAACGCTGGTGTCCAGGTGGTGATCGCCACCGGAAAGGCTGCCTGAACGAATGCACGGCCCACCAGCGCCGGATTCATGACGTTGTAGCCGAGGCCGCCGAACAGCGACTTGCCCAGCCCGATAGCAATGAATCCGGCCAGAGCTGCCATCCACAAAGGGAAGCCGGGAGGCAGCGTCAACGCCAGCAGCAGGCCGGTGATAACAACACTGAAATCCCCCAGGGTGCTCGGTCGTTCCGACAAGCGGCAGAAAAGCGATTCGGTCAGGATACAGGAGAGGGTCGTTACCAGAATCAGCAGCAGCGCACTCAGCCCGAACAGGTACACCGACAGGAAACATACCGGCAGCAGCGCATAGACCACATTGCGCATGATCTGATCGACGGAGAGCGTCTTTTTCAGATGAGGCGAGGTCTTTATCTCTACTGTCTTGTCACGTATTGGCATTCGATTGTATTGCTGCTCTGCTCGGTTGTCGGGGTCTGCTTTCCGGTCTATCAGGATGCCATGCCAGTACTCCGTCAATATGATATTGCCGGAGTACTGGCTTCGCGGTTGATCGATTTTGCGATTCTAAAATATTGGGTCAGAGGAATATTCGAAGGGCAGACATAGCTGCAGCAGCCGCATTCGAAACAGTCATTCAGATGGTACTCGTCGGCCATCAGCTGGTATTGCCTGTTCCCGGCAAGCTGCCCCAGCATGGATGGGTCGAGGTGCAGCGGACAGGCGGTGAGACATTCGCCGCACCTTATGCAGGCATAAACTTTCTGCCGGGAGTTGTCGGTTTCGATCTTCTCCAGGACGACCACACCTGAAACCCCTTTGGTGACGGGCACATCCAGAGA
>Ga0316201_10000259_pt1 | contig 27464 bp, 18 predicted proteins | sample CS6wburrow_MG_FD_204516 | JGI IMG/M metagenome (GOLD analysis project Ga0316201, IMG submission 204516) | Coastal sediment microbial communities from Delaware Bay, Delaware, United States - CS-6 worm burrow | ecosystem: Environmental > Aquatic > Marine > Coastal > Sediment | place: USA... | reverse complement strand
GACGGCGGATACATCGGTCCCGGTGGATGTCCCTCGGGAAAGAATTTCGCCAGTCGTGCGGTTTCCGGAGGCGGCTGCAGGGGGCCGGCCGTGTGACCGTGGTCCCAGAATCGGCTGATCCGGCGTCCTTCAGCTTCGAAGGCATTGACCGGGAAAGTATCGTAGCTGCGGCCGCCGGGATGGCTGACGTGGTAGGTACATCCACCGATGGACCGGCCGTTCCAGGTGTCGACCAGATCGAATACCAACGGCGAATGGACACCGATGGTCGGGTGCAGAGCGGAGGACGGATGCCAGGCCCGGTAGCGCACGCCGGCCACGGATTCTGCATGGGTGCCGGTGTTTTTCAGCGGCACCCGCCGGCCGTTGCAGGCCAGGACATGCCGTCCATCGGTCAAACCGGACAGTTTGACCTGGAGCCGTTCAATCGAGGAATCAACGAAGCGGGCCGTTCCGGACCGTGTCACTTCCTCGCCCAGAACCGGCCAAGGCTCGATCGCCATCCGCAGTTCCAATTGGATGTCACCGATCTGCACGGTTCCATAATGGGGAAATCGAAATTCGAAGAAGGGTTCGAGCCAATCCATCTGAAACGGATAGCCAGCCCGCTTGAGTTCAGTGACGACTTCTTTAAGATCGGACCTTACAAAGTGCGGTAACATGAAACGGTCGTGAAGCTCGGTTCCCCAGCGCACCAGCCGGTGGCGGTATGGCGCGCTCCAGAAGCGGGCGATGAGTGCGCGCACCAGTAGCATCTGCACCAGGCTCATGCGGCAGTGGGGTGGCATATCGAATGCACGGAACTCGACCAGGCCGAGCCGGCGCCCACCGGATTCCGGCGGGTAGAGCTTGTCGATGGAGAACTCTGCCCTGTGGGTGTTTCCGGTCAAGTCGACCAGCAGGTTGCGCAGCAGCCGGTCGACCAGCCAGGGTTGGTCAACCTCGCCCTCGGGCATCTGCTGGAGAGCGATTTCCAGTTCATAGAGCTGCTCATCCCGGGCCTCGTCAACCCGCGGTGCCTGACTCGTCGGTCCGACGAACAAGCCGGCAAACAAATAGGATAATCCAGGGTGATGCTGCCAATAGGTTATCAGGCTCCCAAGCAAATCAGGGCGGCGAAGCATCGGGCTGTCGGCCGGGGTCACGCCACCCAGGGTCATGTGATTGCCGCCGCCGGTTCCCGTGTGACGTCCATCGAGCATGAATTTTTCGGTACTGAGCCGCGCCTGGTAGGCCTGCTCGTAAAGCGTTGACGTATTATCGACCAATTCCTGCCAGCTTGATGCAGGGTGGATATTGACCTCTATCACTCCGGGATCCGGGGTCACCTGCAACCGCTTCAGGCGGTGATCAGGCGGTGGCTCATAACCCTCCAGCACCACCGTTGTCGCCAGTTCCGAAGCGGTCTTCTCAACCGCTGCCAGTAATTCCAGGTAATGCTCCAGATGCCCCAGGGGGGGCATGAACACGCGCAAGTGTCCCTGTCGGGGTTCGACGCAAAGAGCCGTGTGAATGACATCGCGAAATTTGTTTTCGGACAGCGTGGCAGGCCCTTGTTGCTCACGAATCGATTCCGAAACGGATTCAAACCGGGTATGGAAATCGACCAGCGGCGGCTTTGCCGCCATGGGTGAGGATTCCTCTTCGATATCTCGCTGCTCGGGTACCACCCAGGGAAGGGTGTCAAGTGGCAGGCGCAGTCCCATAGGCGATCCTCCGGGCACCAGAAACAGCTGCTCTCGGCGGAATTCCCAGACACTGCTCCGCCAGCCCCGTCCCGACCAGTGCGGCCGCAACGGCAAGACATAACCTGTCGGCTGCCCCAAATCCCGATCCAGGAGTCGTGCCAGCTGGCGTCTCTCAACAGGGTCTTTCAAATCCGTTTCGAGGGGGTTCAAATTGATAGGCAGATTCCCCTCTTGCCATAAATGATAGAAAATGTCCTCGTAACCGGCCCGGATGTTGCGGCTGTGAACTCCCAAGTGTTGCGCCATCAGGCGGACAAAACGTTCTGCAGCATCGATATTGGCGACACCCTTGGTGCTGGTGTCTGCCAGCAGCGCCGGATCCCGCCAGAGCGGTCGCCCGTCGCTGCGCCAGAAACAGTTGATCTGCCAGCGGGGCAGCGGTTCCCCTGGGTACCACTTGCCCTGACTGCGATGGAGTACACCGCCTGGAGCGAACACTTTGAAAAGGCGCTTTGCCAGTCCATCGGCCAGCGCGCGCTTATTGGGGCCGTCAGCCGCCGTGTTCCACTCGGCCCCCTCCATATCGTCAACGGAGACGAAGGTCGGCTCTCCGCCCATGGAAAGGCGCACGTCCCCGGCCGTCAGGTCTTCGTCCACCTTTCGACCGAGAACTTCGATGGTCGACCACTGATCTTCGCTGTAGGGCTTGGTGACGCGGGGATCCTCGTGAATTCGTTTAATATCGTTGCTGAAGCGAAACTCGACTTCGCACGGATCGCTTGCCCCTGTGACCGGAGCCGCGCCGGTCGGGTGCGGCGAACATGCCAGGGGAATATGGCCTTCTCCCGCAAACAGCCCCGAGGTCGGGTCCAGTCCCAGCCAACCCGCTCCCGGTACGAACACCTCGGTCCAGGCGTGCAGATCGGTGAAGTCTTTTTCCGGACCCGAGGGGCCATCCAGTGATTTAACGTCCGCGGTCAATTGGACGAGGTAACCGGACACGAAACGGGCGGCCAAGCCAAGCCGACGAAAGATCTGCACCAGAAGCCACGCCGAGTCGCGGCAGGACCCTCGCGCTTTTGTCAATGTCTCCTCGCAGGTCTGAACACCCGGTTCCATTCGAATCGTGTAAGCGACGTCCTTCCAGAGCCGCCGGTTGAGATCTACAAGGAAATCGATGGTCTTGCATGGGGAGCGATCGATACCCTCGACCCATTTCCGAAGAAGAGGGCTGTCTTCATCGATTTCAAGGTAGGGCAGCAGTTCCTTGTGAAGCCTTTCGTTGTAATTAAAAGGGATATACTCGGCCGAATCGTCTATAAAGAAATCGAAAGGGTTTATGACCGTCATATCGGCCACCATATCGACCAGCACCGTCAGTTTGCGCGTCTTTTCGGAGAACACCACCCGGGCCTGATAATTGCCGAAGGGATCTTGTTGCCAATTTATAAAGTGGTTTTCAGGCGTAATCGTCAGCGAATAGGCCGTAATGGGTGTCCGGCAATGTACCGCCGGCCGGAGCCGGAACACGTGGGGCGACAAGGCGACCGGACGATCGTAGAGGTATTCGGTACGGTGGGTAAGAGCGACGCGAATGGTCATGAATTCTCCTCGGCATCCCTGAATACGAAATTGACATCGATGACACATGGTGTCGGATAACACGCGAAATGAAAGGTTTTAGGATACGGTCGAAGCCGTAAAAATGCAAGCGGATCTTGCAGTGTGAAGGCAGGTATTGAGCGATGAGAACGTATCTTATGACAATATTGAATACAATAGAGACAAATTTGTCGAGATTCTGAACCGGCCGGCAGCCAGGATTATCCAAGAAAAAATATTTTTCATATTATATCAATGTATTGTAAGGAAAAGAACCTGCAGACAAATCCTGGCATTGTATTTGCTGTACGATTACCGGCACTGGTAAATTTCAATGATCTGCGTGATCGTCGGACGAATGGTTTGTGAACCGCTCAAAGTGAATTATTCAAACCATTATTCGGGCAACCAGCCAGTCACTGAGTCTTTAAATTGACACAATAATCATCTCAGGTATTTGTTAACTCCTAAATCTGTCGTACTTTGTCGTGTGCGCACCAAAGCCCGGAGGATTACCGATGATGATCAGGAAAGATATGTAATATATGATGACGGACCGAACAGACCATCGCCATACTGACATGGGGCTATATGATCCGCGCTTCGAGCACGACGCCTGCGGTATCGGCCTCATCTGCCATATCAAGGGGCGGAAGTCCCACGACATTATTAGGAATGGCTTGCAAATTCTGGAAAACCTCACCCACAGGGGCGCATGCGGGTGCGACGAAACCACCGGAGACGGCGCAGGCATCCTCATGCAGATGCCGCACGAGTTTTTGCGATCCTGCTGCCAAGACCTCGATATCCGGCTGCCGGACGAAGGAAACTATGCATGCGGCTTGGTGTTTCTGCCGCGCAATGCCGACCAGCGACAGCATTTAATCCGTCGCTTCGAAACCGTTGTCCGGGAAGAAGGGCAAGTCTTTCTGGGCTGGCGCAAAGTCCCGGTCGCTAGCGCCGCTCTGGGCACTCTTGCCCGCAGCCAGGAGCCGGTGATCTACCAGATCTTTGTCGGGCGCGGCCCCGATATCCTCGACACGCCCCACTTCGAACGCAAGCTGTTCATCATCCGCAAGGTAATGGAAGGTTTCGCCCGGCAGGTGAATCCGGGTCATGGGACCCTTTTTCACGTCCCTAGCCTTTCCAGCCGGACATTGGTGTACAAGGGCATGCTTCTGGCGGACCAGATGACAGCCTATTTCCCCGACCTGAGCCGCGAGAAGATGGTCAGTGCTCTGGCATTGGTCCACCAACGCTACAGCACCAACACGTTTCCAACCTGGGATCTGGCCCACCCTTTCCGCTTCATATGCCACAACGGAGAAATCAACACCCTCAGAGGCAACGTCAACTGGCTCAATGCGCGCCAGGCCCTGTTTAAATCGGAATTGTTCGGAGACGACATCGCCAAGCTGTTTCCCGTGGCGACCCCCGGTGCCAGCGATTCGGCCGTCTTCGACAATGCCGTCGAACTGCTGTATCATACCGGCCGCTCGCTGCCGCACGCGATAATGATAATGATTCCGGAAGCCTGGCAAAACCATCAGACCATGAGCGATGAGAAGAAGGCTTTTTACGAGTACCATGCCTGCCTGATGGAACCGTGGGACGGACCGGCAGCCATTGTCTTCTCGGACGGCACCAGCGCCGGTGCGGTTCTGGATCGCAACGGACTGCGCCCCTCGCGATACACGATCACCCGCGACGACCTTGTGATCATGGCCTCGGAGACCGGCGTACTGAAGATACCTCCGGAAAATGTGCGTCTCAAAGGACGCCTGATGCCGGGGCGCATGTTTCTGGTCGACACCGGTAAAGGACGGATCGTCGACGACGATGAAATCAAGCACGAAATCTGTGGCTCGAAACCCTACCGCCGGTGGCTGAACCAGAACCTGACAACTTTCGCCCAGTTGCCCGATCCAATCGAAAAACCCGCAGCCGACACAGAGCCACTGCTCACACGCCAGCTGGCTTTCGGCTACAGCGAAGAAGATTTGCGTATTATTCTCGCTCCCATGTCCCAAACTGCCAAGGAGCCGATCGGCTCCATGGGGGATGACATCCCGCCGGCGGTGCTGTCCGACAAACCCCGCCTCCTCTATGACTATTTCAGGCAGCTGTTTGCCCAGGTGACCAATCCGCCGCTGGATGCCATCCGGGAGGAACTCGTGACCTCCCTTGTGACCACCATTGGAGCGGAGCGGGATTTGTTCCAGGAAACACCCGAACACTGCCGCCAGCTGAAGCTGGATGGACCGATTCTCTCCAGTTCACAATACACTCGACTGCGGGCCATCGACCGCAACGATTTGCGCGTGGCGACAGTAACGACCCTTTTTCCGGTGGAGGAAGGCGGCCGGGGACTGGAGCGAAGACTTAACGAACTGTGTCGCAATGCGGCCCGGGCCGTTGAGCAAGGCGCAAGTTTACTGATTCTCTCCGACCGCGGAATCAACGAACGGCAGGCGCCGATCCCGGCCTTGATGGCTACCTCGGCAGTACACCACCATTTGATTGCCGAAGAACTGCGAACCCGATGTGGCCTTGTCATCGACACCGGTGAAGCCCGTGAGGTCCACCACTTCTGCTGTCTCATCGGCTACGGTGCCGGTGCCGTCCATCCCTACCTGGCTTTCGATACAGTTACGGACATGACCGCCAACGGCAACCTGGGGGATATCGACGCGTCGACAGCCATTGTCAATTATATCAAGGCGCTGGAAAAAGGCATATTGAAGGTGATGTCCAAGATGGGCATTTCGACCTTGCAGAGCTACCGGGGTGCCCAGATATTCGAATGTGTCGGACTCGATGCAACCGTAATCGACCGATATTTTATAGGCACCGCCTCCCGGATCAGCGGGGGCGACATTAATCTTATCGCCCGGGAAATCAGTCTGCGGCACCGCTCTGCCTATCCGGACCTTGTCATTCCCTCGGCGCGGCACCTGGACCCCGGCGGCAAGTACAAGTGGAGGCGCAACGGAGAATCGCACCAATACACGCCGTTGACCATCGCCAGACTGCAGCAAGCCGTTCGCCGGGAAGACAGGGCGGCATGGAAGGATTTCACCGAACACGTCAACCACCAGAACCGCCGGGAAGGATTGCTGCGCGGCCTGTTCGATTTCGTCGAAAACAGCCCATCGGTGCCATTGGACGCGGTTGAACCCTGGACCGAGATTGTCAAGCGCTTCAAGACCGGTGCCATGTCCTATGGCTCCATCAGCCGGGAAACCCATGAAACCCTGGCCGTGGCCATGAATCGGATCGGAGGGAAAAGCAACAGCGGCGAGGGGGGCGAAGACCCTGACCGCTACCTGCCCGATGCCAATGGAGACTGGCGCAACAGTGCCATCAAGCAGGTGGCTTCCGGACGTTTCGGGGTCACCGGCGCCTACCTGGCCCATGCCACGGATCTTCAAATCAAAATGGCCCAGGGTGCCAAACCGGGTGAAGGGGGGCAGTTGCCCGGTTTCAAGGTCTACCCCTGGATCGCAAAAACCAGGCATTCCACTCCCTATGTCGGCCTGATTTCACCACCGCCGCATCATGACATCTATTCCATCGAGGACCTGGCCCAGTTGATTCACGATCTCAAGAACGCCAATCCCAGGGCGCGGATAAATGTCAAGCTGGTGTCGGAGGTTGGGGTCGGCACCGTGGCGGCCGGCGTTGCCAAGGGCAAGGCGGATTTGATACTGATCAGCGGCGAGTCCGGCGGAACCGGGGCATCGCCCCAGGGCTCGATCCGGTACGCCGGACTGCCTTGGGAACTGGGGCTGGCGGAAGCCCAGCAAACCCTGTTACTGAACGGCCTGCGCAGTCGGGTGGTTCTGGAATGTGACGGCCAGCTGAAGACAGCGCGTGACGTGGCGATCGCCTGCCTTCTCGGCGCCGAGGAATTCGGTTTTGGCACCATCTCTCTGGTGGCACTGGGCTGCGTCATGATGCGGGTCTGCCACCTGAACACCTGTCCGGTCGGCATCGCCACCCAGGACCCGGAACTGCGCAAGAAGTTTGCCGGCAAACCCGAGCACCTGATCAATTTGATGCGGTATTTGGCCGAAGATCTCAGAGAAATCATGGCCCGGCTCGGATTTCGCCGGGTAACCGAAATGATCGGGCGGGTCGACAAGCTCGAAATGGCCCCCGCCATTCATCACTGGAAGGCCCGGGGCCTCGATTTTTCGAAGATTCTCTACCGACCGGAGATGCCCGAATCGATCGCCGCCACATGCCGCATCCAGGAGCAGGACCATGGCCTTGAAAATGCTCTCGATAACAGCCTCATCCAGAGATGTCGAACGGCCCTTGACCATGGCCAACATGTGGATTTGGATCTCCGGCTTCAGAATACCGACCGCACCGTCGGTACGCTGCTCAGCTATGAAATTTCACGGCGTTACGGAGAAAAGGGCCTGGCGGCGGATACGATTACCATTCGCGCCAGTGGCAGCGCGGGTCAAAGCTTCTGTGCCTTCGGCGCTCCCGGCCTGACCGTGCATCTCCGGGGAGATGCCAACGACTACTTCGGCAAGGGACTATCCGGTGCCAAGTTGACCATACGTCCGCCTGAAGGCAGCCGCTTTGCTGCGGAAGAAAACATCATCATCGGCAACGTTGCCTTTTACGGCGCCACCAGTGGTGAAGCCTATGTCCGCGGTGTGGCCGGGGAACGTTTCTGCGTGCGCAATAGCGGTGTCAATGCCGTTGTGGAAGGGGTCGGTGACCATGGTTGCGAGTACATGACGGGCGGCCGCGTCATCGTTCTCGGACCCACCGGTCGCAATTTCGCCGCCGGAATGAGCGGCGGCATTGCCTATGTGTTCGATGGAACCGGTCATTTCGCCGATAGGTGCTGCAACCTCGAAATGGTCGACCTGGACGAGCTTACCAAAAATGACCTCCAGTTGCTGCGGACACTGATCGAAAACCATCACCGCTACACCCAGAGCACCATCGCCGGCCATATTCTCGCCGACTGGGATAAATTTGTTTCGGAGATCATCAAAGTCATTCCCGTCGAATACAAGCGCGCCTTAAGGGAAATGGAACACGCCTCTCAGGAGTAGGACTGACGTGGCCGGATCGAGATCTGGGCAGAATAACTGAACGGCTGAAATGAAACCGAGCCGTACCGGTTCAACCGGCCAAACTGACTTTACGGATTCAAAAGGATCTAAAATGGGCAAACCTACCGGGTTCATTGAATTTGAGCGACAGCTGCCCGACAGGCGGTCGGTGAATGAGCGGCTGCAGGACTTTAAGGAAATATACCGACCCTTTCCACGATCAACACTGACATCACAGGCTGCCCGGTGCATGGATTGCGGTGTGCCCACCTGTCATGCCGGTTGCCCTCTGGGCAACCTTATTCCCGACTGGAATGAATCCGTCTACCGCGATCGCTGGCGTGACGCGCTCAAGCAGCTGCACCAGACCAACAATTTTCCGGAATTTACCGGACGACTCTGCCCGGCACCGTGTGAGGAAGCGTGCGTCCTGGCGATCAATGAACTGCCGGTGACCATCGAACAGATCGAAAAGGAAATCATCGAACATGGCTTCGCCCAAGGTTGGATACAACCCGAACCACCGGCCAAGCGGACTGGGCAATGTGTCGCCGTTATCGGTTCGGGGCCGGCCGGACTCGCCTGTGCGCAGCAGTTGAACCGGGCCGGACATTCGGTGACGGTCTTTGAACGCGATGATCGAATAGGCGGACTGCTGCGCTATGGCATTCCGGACTTTAAGTTGGAAAAAAAGATCCTTGACCGGCGTCTGGCCCTGATGGCCGAGGAAGGGGTCGTCTTCAAACCCGGCCTCCGTGTCGGTGTGGATATCACAGCGGACGATTTGGATAATTTCGACGCCGTGGTGCTCTGCTGCGGGGCCACCCGGCCGCGTGATTTACCCATACCGGGACGCGATTTGGAGGGTATCATGTTCGCGATGGAGTTCTTGACCCAACAGAACCGAATTTTGGCCGGGGACATTATCGCCGGACCGGATCGCATTACCGCCCGGGGAAAACATGTCATTGTCATCGGCGGCGGAGACACCGGCAGCGACTGTATCGGCACGTGCAATCGCCAAGGGGCAAAATCAGTCACCAATTTCGAACTCTTGCCCAAACCCACGCCGGAGCGCCCGGTCAATCAACCGTGGCCGTTCTGGCCGAACAGGCTTCGCACCAGCAGCTCCCACGAGGAGGGCTGCCAGCAGAACTGGAGCATACTGACCAAGGCATTTCACGGCACAAAGAACCGGATTGAAAAACTCGTGACCGTCGATGTCGAATTTGTCGATGCCGGGTCGAACCGGACCGAAATGCGCGAGATTAACGATAGCGAACGCGAGTGGAAAGCCGACCTCGTCCTGCTGGCGCTGGGGTTTACGGGACCGGAAACCGATTCCATCATCGGACAATTCGACCTGGCTCTTGATGTCCGCGGGAATATAAACACCGACGCCGATCTGATGACCAACCGAACAGCCGTTTTCGCTGCCGGTGATGCCCGCCGGGGACAATCCCTGATCGTCTGGGCCATCTCCGAAGGCCGTGAAGCCGCCCGGGCGGTAGACCTTCACCTTATGGGCTCTTCGGAGTTACCGGGCAAGAATTGCTGTGATCTCCCCCGTGATTAACCCGGGTTCAGGCAAATCCCCTTATCCAGAGCGGCGCATTTCTGTGGCCGACAACTTCCGTCCAAACCCAAAAATCTCATGAATTTCTCCGGGCCAAACGGTGCATTGCCATTTTCTGCCCTCAGTGCGTCCCTTACCGCATGCTTCCGCTTATCTGCAACGAATCCCGACATTGTGCTTACCGTCCGCTGAAGATCAAGGATGTGGGCGTCAACTGCCCCGCAATCACTCGATGGCGGCGAATTTTTTAACTTTGTCGGTGCTCAACCGTTCAATCATAGAAAAGATATGGTATAATAGTGTCGATCGGCGACATAAGCTAACAGTAGAGAATGAAATTTCAAAACGGTATTTGGCTTCATCGCAGGAAAAATTGGTCAATGACATTTTTTGATAAATCAGCATCTGGAAATTTGCAACGATCGCCCGCGCGACTGCAAAGGAAAAATGCCGAAAAGCTTCGGCCGACTGCCGCCCTTCGTGAAAGTGAAGAGAAATACAGCCACCTCTTTCACCATTCATACGATGCCATATTCATCCACGACCTTGAGGGCAACATCCTCGATGTGAACCAGAGCGCGTTATCGCTATTTAACTATGATAAATTCGGCATGCTGTCGCAGCGCATACAGGATCTTCACCCGAATGTTGCGCTTGGAGCCGCACAGGAAGCATTCAAGAAAATAGAGCGGAACCGCCATGTCTCTTTCGAAATAGACTTTCGCAAAAAGAATGGTAGCGTGTTTCCGGCCGAAGTATCCTCGAGTCTCATCGAAGTCGGTGGCCGCAAGGTCGTACAAGGTGTAGTAAGGGATATTACGCTACAAAAAGAGGCCGAGCAGGTATTGCTTCAGCAGAACGAATACCTGAAGGCTCTGCACGAAATCGCTCTGGGGCTGATTGGCTACCGTAATACCGAAAAACTTCTTAAAGACATTGTTGACCGTGCCGGCAGTCTCGTAGGAACCCCGGACGGTTTTATTTTTCTGTGGGATCCCGAACGCGAAGATCTCGTTCTTCGTGTAGGGACCGGCAAATTCGAACGTATGGTAGGGTTCCGATTAAAGCCTGGTGAAGGCATGGCGGGCAAGATCTGGCAGAGCGGACAACCATTGGTGGTCGACACTTACAAACAATGGACGGGCCGACACCCCGATTCAAGATTTGATGATATTTACGCCGATCTGGGGATACCGCTCAAATTCGGCAGCCGCATCGCCGGGGTAATCGGACTGTGCTCCTACGAAAAGAGCCTGCGCTTCGGCGACAACGAAGTTGGCGTCCTCACCCGCTTTGCTGATTTAGCAACAATTGCCCTGGACAATGCGCGGTTGTATACCACGCTTGAAAAAGAGCTTAATGAGCGCACCCATGCCGAAAGAGCCCTCAACGATGCACATGAAACCTTTCTAACCGTTCTGGACGGGATCGATGCCACCATTTATGTGGCCGATATGGAGACCTACGAGATCCTCTTCATGAACCGGTTCATGCGCGATGTGTTTGGCAGCAATCTGGAGGGCCATCAATGCTGGCAGGTCTTTCGTGATGAATCCGGACCGTGTCCCCACTGTACAAACAGCCAGCTCATTGACGAGAACGGTGGGCCGGCCGGCTTGCATGTGTGGGAATGCAAAAACCCCTTGAGCGGCCGCTGGTATCTGAACCATGATCGCGCCATAAAATGGCCGGATGGCCGCCTTGTCCGCTTACAGATCGCCACCGACATCACGGGAATCAAAGAGTTGGAGAAAGAACGTCAACAGGCCGAATTCCAGTTCAGGCAATCGCAAAAAATGGAAGCCATCGGAACCCTGGCCGGAGGCATCGCCCATGATTTCAACAATATTCTCTCGGCCATTATCGGATATTCCGAACTGTGCCTGATCGATGCAGGGCACGGCTCAACCATCGAGACAAACTTGAATGAGGTGGTGCGGGCCGGCAAACGGGCCCGAGACCTCGTCAAACAGATTCTGGCATTCAGCCGCAATTCCGAACATGATAACAAACCGGTTCAAATCGGCCCAATCGTAAAAGAAACCCTAAAGATGTTAAGGTCGACATTGCCCACGACCATCGACATACAGCAGGAGATTGCCCCGGCACTTGACAATGTTCTGGCCGATCCTACGCATATTCACCAAATCATCATGAACCTCTGCACCAACGCCGCTCATGCCATGCAAAAACAAGGCGGCACTCTGAAGGTATCGGCTCAGAACGCAAACCTGCCCGATCACTCCACCGAAAAATCGGTCGATCTCAAACCGGGCGCATACGTGCGATTAATCGTCAGGGACAGCGGTCACGGAATTCCCAACGAAATTATGGAAGTGATGTTCGATCCATATTTTACGACAAAACAACATGGGGAAGGAACCGGACTCGGACTTTCTGTAGTCCATGGAATTGTCAATAATTACGGTGGAGGCATCACGGCAACCAGTGAACCAGGCCAGGGGGCCAGTTTCGAAATTTATCTGCCGGCCATCCGTGGACGGCAACATTCGACAACCGAAAGCGCCGTACCGCTTCCCAGTGGCAGCGAACGGATTTTATACGTGGATGATGAGTTGCCATTGGTCGATATGGGCAAGAAAATGCTGGAAAGCCTGGGTTACGAGGTTACCACTCGTACCAGCAGCATAGAAGCCCTGGAACTGTTCCGCCGAAAACCAAATGCTTTCGATCTCGTTATTACCGACATGACCATGCCCAATATGACCGGCGATAAACTGACCCAGGCCATTATGGAAGTCCGCCCGGATATCCCGGTGATTCTTTGCACCGGTTACAGCAACCAAATCACTAAACTGCAGGCAAAGGCAATCGGTATTGAGACCTTTTTGTTCAAACCGGTTGTCATGGACAAACTGGCCCGCGCCATAAGAAACGCAGTAGACAAGACCCGGCAATGACCTTATTTAGGTTTTCATTTGGCTGAAATTGTGCCATATCTGCACATATATCAACACTGCCTATAATAATCATGGGCACCCCCCAGCTTTGCCGGTGAGACTGTCAAGATGTGGCAGTTGAGGAGTGACCAAATACCTGAGACGATGGTTATTATTGGTTCAACAACCGGGAGGTAGGGACAATGTCAAACCAATGGGAAAAGAGCCTCCAGTGCGCCATGGCATGTTCGCGCTGCAACAAGTCGCTGCGCAGCGACGATCAGCGAATCCTATCTGTGTACAACCACCAACCCATATGCTTGCCGTGTAAAAAGGAAGAAGAACAGCGGCCCGATTATCAGGAAGTTTCCAAAAACACGATTGGATCCTGTATGACCGATTCGGAATCCTTTCACAGTGATCCCGGAGGTTACTGTTATTATCACTTTTACCCCTTCAAGTGTTAATCGTCCCCTAAGAACGTTATAGCGTCTCATTCCTCGGTCAGATAATTCTATTGACATGCCTGCCTGTCCTCTGTAGGAATTCTGGTGTCTTATCCTCTATCCGGAAAATTCATGAACTTTTCGGGTAGAGGTGTTCTTTGCTGACGCCGGAGTCTCCATAATTAATAGCCCTGATAGCCGTCATAACCAGCAGTCGCCTGACTTCCAATAAGGAGCCGCCTGCTGAAGCGCTGAAATGTGTTCGGGAGCCACTTTTACGAATAATTCCCTAATTCGTACCGTGACACCAGAGCATGTCTCAATAAAAGGGTTAGGACTCAGGGCAAGGCACGAAACGACGAAAACGCGGAGCATACAGCTCGTATGCGAGCATTTTGAGTCGATTCATAACGCCGCCATAAGCACTGAGACTATTTTTGAGATATGCTTAAATAAATGACGCCACATTGGCATATATTAACAGGCGACATCCCTGCATCGAGGAAGGGGGGAAGCATTGAAAAGGAAACCAATGAATAAGAACGCCGGCAAACAGCTGTACTACGCTGAGAGAATGGATCCCCGAGAGTTCGAGCAGACCGTTGAGGCGGCGTTATTCACAAGCGAAGCGAAAAACCGGACGATCACTGAAAACATCGAGGACGGGTTTTACGAAGTCGATCTGAAGGGAAACTTCACCTTTTTCAACGCTGCGATGGCCCGTATCACCGGTTATTCTCACGAAGAACTGATAGGGAAAAACAACCGCGAAATGCTGGACAAGTACAACACCACACAGGTCTTTCAGGTGTTCAACAAGGTCTATCAGACCGGATTGGCAACCAAGGCGTTCGACTGGGAGTTGATTAGAAAAGACGGATCCAGGTGCGTCCTGGAGGTTTCAATATCTCTGAAAAGATCGATCACCGGCGAAGCTGTCGGATTCATGGGGATCGCCCGCGACGTCACCCAACGCAAACTGGTGGAGCAGGCCTTGCGGGACAACGAAGAAAAGTACCGCATGATCATTGAAAACATCGAGGATGGGTACTACGAAGTTGATTTGGCCGGTCATTTCACTTTTTTCAACGATGCCATGGCGCGCATCACCGGTTATCCCCGTGATGAACTGACGGGAAAAAACAACCGCGAAATGTTGGATGATTTCAATGCCGACCGCGTGTTTCAGGTATTCAATACCGTGTACACTACCCGGTTGGCGATGAAAGCCTTCGACTGGGAGTTTATGAGAAAAGACGGATCCAAGGGGATCGTGGAAGTATCGGTCTCACTGAAGTGCGATCTGAACGGCCAGCCGGTCGGCTTCATGGGTATCGCCAGGGACATTACCGAACGCAAAAAAACCGAAGCGCGGTTGAAAATAAGTGAGGAAGAGTCGCGAGCCAAATCCAAGAAACTCGAGGACGCCAATACGGCGTTGACGGTCCTGCTCAAAAAACGCGAGGAAGACAGAAAAGAGCTCGAGGAAACCATGTTGTCCAATATAAACGATATGGTCAAACCGTATCTGGAAAGGGTCAAGGAGCGTGCGAAAGATCGGAAACTATTAGATAACCTGTCGGTTTTGGAGGAAAACCTGAATTCGATAACCTCCCCGTTCTCCCACCGCCTGTCCACCCGCCATCTCAATCTGACCGCAACCGAAATGGAAATCGCCAATCTTGTCAAACAAGGCCGAACCACGAAGGACATCGCCGACTTAATGGCCGTCTCCTGCAAAACGATCGAAGTCCATCGCCTGAATATCCGGAAAAAGCTCGGCCTGAACAACAAACGTGCCTGTTTGAGAACCCACCTGCTATCCGTTCGTTGATCGGAGCATCCCCATGGCTACCGAACCACGCCAGCTGCCGGCAGTTGAGTTGGCGTACCGCTATATTCTTTCCGAAAATCAGACAGCTGTCGGAGTGGCATTTGTGGAACTGGACTGCCGGTGCATTAAATTATGCGGCATTACACACAATGGGGATATCGTGGCACCGCTGACCCTGGTTTTGGGTCCATCGGTCGGGCCCGAAAACCACCCCCCGGTATGTCCGGTGTGCCGAAAAGACGGCGGTGTGAACCCGACTCGGGTGGTCCGACACGGTCTGGTATGGTCGGATGAATCCCACAGAACTATCGATGCCCGCCTGAAGCGGGAGATCGGTCGCCGGGTTTTCGGTTCTGCCTTTGACGCCGCTTCTTAATTAGTGTCCATCCAGAAATGGCCTTTTTTTCGCTGGGCGGCGTTCTCCGCAGGTTTCCGGCTGCGGCGTACGTAAAGTACGCCTCGCCGTAAACCCTTGTGCGGCCTTGCCCAACAAAAAAAATTCTCATTAATGAATTGGACACTCTATAATGCCATCCACTTGTCGCGGATGGACACTCATTATAAACTTCTGTTCGTTCTTTTAGCGCCCTTTTGAGTGCGCATGCGCTTGAGACTCTGCAATCGTTCATCTCCCCTTGCGCAATAAAATCTAGGGTCACTTCCCTCAAGAAAAAACCAGTCGCGCCGCAGCCAGGTCGAACATGGCGTGCCCGACGCTCTTGAAGACTACGGGCCCTTGACCCGACATTGGTCGATGGATGGCCTCAGCGAGCGGAATCACCCGCGCCCAGTCGACATTGGCCTGGATGTAATCCCCGGCTTCCGCGCGAGCCCCTTCCAGCGTGTCGACATAAAGGCGGCTCCGGCCAATAAGTTTCGCCGGTAGCTCGGCCATAAAAGGGGTGAATGCCCCCACAGCAGAAATGAACGCATCTTGCCGCAAATGATGCCCGCTTAGCACCGGTGAGGCACTGTTCGTGGCCGTAACGATAAGCGTCGCATCTTTTAAGATTGATTCCGGATCATCGGCGACGTCAATTTGAAACCCGAGGGAGCGGGCATAGTCTGCCAGTGCTTCCGCATGAGCGCGGGTGCGCGAACAAATGACAGCCTTGTCAATGGCCAGCACCTCCCGATAGGCTTCCAGGTGGGACCTGGCCTGGGCGCCGGCGCCGATGACGAGCAGTGGCCCCGAAGGGTTCGGAGCCAATGTTCGGGCCGCCAACGCGCTCAGGGCGGCCGTTCGTCGGGCGGTCACCGTGACACCATCCAGAATTCCCAGCCGCCTGCCGGTGGCCGCCTCGAAGACAATGACCTCACCCTGGATTGTGGGAAGCCGTTTTTCCCGATTTGCGGGATGGACTGTGACGAGCTTGGTGATGGCCGTCCGCCCATCCGTGGCCGGCATCAGCAAGAGCGTGCCTTGCTCACCCATAGAAACAGCAAGGCGCTCTGGCGCGATAACCCTTCCGGTCCGGTACGCCTCGAGAACCTCGGCAATGGCATCGCAAAGTGCCGTGTACGGCAGGGCGCTGCGGGTTTGTACCGCATCGAAAACGCGCGGGGCCATATCGGGCTCAGGCATTTTCAAATACTCCTTTCATTAGACAGCTTCTGGTCTGTCAGCGATTATGTAAGGCCTTCGAATATCACTGATTTTCATATTGGCTCTTGACATACGGCCAAATCAAGCTTAGGAACTGCAGAACCGGACACGGTCAACTTGGACTCGGCGCCATTAACATATCACGAGGACGGCTCACAGCTATCGGGCCGATGACTTTCGCGTATGTCCAACGAAGAAAAACGAAAAAACCCGCGCGTACCCACCAGCAATGTCGTCTCCTATGTCTGCCTCGATGAAGAGGGGCAACAGATCGCAGAGGGGATGGGCCGAACCGTGGATATCAGTCAAGGCGGAACCCTACTGGAAACAAGCTGTCCGATTGAGGCCGAATACATCCTTTTAATGTCGATCGATTTTGAAAACAATGTCGTCGAAACCAAGGGCCGGGTTGCACATACCCGTTCCGTGAACGCCTCAAAATATTTGACCGGGATCGAGTTTCTCGGACCGCGCGAAGAAGTCACCAAGGTAGTCAAGAATTTTATCATCGACTACCATAGCCGCAAAAACAAGGGCGGCTGATTCTTTACCTCGTTTACCATACCGCCCCCGCTGAGCTTGACACTGATGCCCGCCATTATACTCTGACAATTCCCCCCGGATACGAAAATTCTACATAGAGGGTTTTTACAAATACCTTCCGGTCGACAACCCCAGGGTTCACTTTAAACGCAAGGTACCGGACTAACAACGGCATCCTCGAATCGACCGATCTTGAGAGGTATCCAGCTTTGTGATATAGTGTTTGTCTAAAAAACATTCCGTTATTCGGACGATTTTCTCTATAAGCACCCATATCGACTTTCTGTATTTCAACATTTATAATTGTAAAGCAGTCTAAAATACGTGTGGAAAATTCGATCGCACCGCAACTGTCAGGGGCATAGCCGACGGTCGCCAATTGGCCGGGACAGGAGGATTCATGCTGAAGATCACGATGCTAGCGATGGCCACATTCATTGTGCTGCAGATGCCGGCCTTTTCGGACAGCGTGTACGTCTGGACCGATGAGAAAGGGGTCAAGCATTACAGCAACTCGGGCCCCTCGGAAAGGATCGAAGATTACCAAAAGGAAAAAGAACTGCCGCAGGATCGGGCATCCGCCCCCGCGACGCGAGAGGTGTCATCCGACGCACCGTCTCCAGCAGAATCCCGGACGGGTTCGCCCCCCACCGTGCCGCCGAAAGAGGAGGGCAACACCGATCCGGACGCGGAATTTCTCGATGCCACACGCCTCAACCTGGACAACTTCCCCCAGCAACAAGGCGACCTTGTCCAGCGTGAGAAATCGATTGTGGGCAACCTGCAACAAGAGTTGGAACAACCCGGGGTCGAGCGGGCCAATGTGATCGAGCGTGAAAGAAAACGCCTGATCTATGCCATTAATGCACTGGAACAAGCGCCGCTGGAAAAGTTCGGCTCCCAGAAAAACAAGCGCCGCCAGGTCGGTTATTATAAATATCGCCTCGACGAACTGCAGAACAATCCAGACGCCTATTTTCAATACCCCCAGTTGGATACCGATTGACCCCTATCGGTTTTCATTCATAAAGGTTCTTTGCCTCAAAATATCGGAATCGGTTTGAGCGCCTGCTGCACGGACACCGGGGCTGGCAACTGGTTCTGTTCCAGCATGATCTGCTCAGTCTGTTTCCAGGCGTCGGCATCGACCTGGCCGATGGGAACCGCCGGATCCGGCTGTACGAGTCCCCGGGTAATCTCCAGTTGCTGCCTGAGGGTGTCAACGGATGAATCCCGGTCAAAGCGGCGCAGGGTCTCCACGGCCTGGACCATATGATTCGGATCGAGCGCAGAGTGCCAGGCCCGCAGCAGTGCGATGGTAAACTTCCGCACGGTTTCCGGCTGATTCTGGTACATTTCCCCGGAAGTCACCAGGGAGTTGGCAACGAAACGCACACCGTAATCGACCGGGTTGAAAAACGCATAGGCCTCTCCGGCCGTGTGCAGTTTATTGCCGAGAAAGACCGCCTGGGCATTGCGATAAACCGGCCAGAAATTAACTTTATTCTGAAAAAACGGTGTATAGTCGTAGCGCACACCGTATAAGATCACATCCTCCACGGAGAGCCCGCCTCTTGCCAGCAGGGTCCGCAGAATGGTCTCATCGTTGCCGCCAAACGTCACCCCCAGGATCTGGCCCTTCAAATCGGAGAGACTGTTGATTTTAATTCTGTCGGGGCGGTAAATCCACTGCAGGGGATTAACCTGGAAAAACTGGGCAATGACGACGACGTTGGCTCCTTTGGATAACGCCCGGATCACCTGGTCGGCCGAAGCCACGCCGAACTGGGCCCTTCCCATTTCCAGTTCTCGGATGGCATCCCGTTCCGGACCGCCCTCCTTGACAACAACCGTCAGTCCCTCGGCTTTAAAAAACTGATGAACATCAGCATAAAGATCACCCACAACGCTGGTGTTGAAGAGCCATTTCAGCCGGTAAGTAATGGTGTCAGCTGCCGCACAGGCTCCGACACTGCCCAGTTCGATCAGAACTGCCAATACAAGGGCCGCCGGCAATCCGAAATTCAATCGTTTTTTATCATTAGCCAATATTGCTCATCCTTTTCCTTATCCCGCTTATTCCACGGAAGATGATGATTAAAGCGGTTTATTTTCCGGTCCAGGTCCTGCGGATCAGGACGCCGGAAAGCTCCAAAACGCCCTGATAAACCGATAGGGTGATGCCGATCAGGAAGAGCGCCACGAGGATTTTGGCCAGATCGCCCTGGTACAGCGCAACCCGGATACTGTAGCCGATCCCGGCGTTGGCGGCAATAAACTCGGCCACAATGGTGCCGGCCATTGCTAGCGTAGCGCTACCGGCAATCACCGTGGTTAATTTGTTCAGATTTTCGAAGGCCCGAATCTTGACCTCCAGCTGCCAGCGCATCCGGCCGGTCGTCCGATAAAAATGCTCGATATCGGCAACCGGTTCCGACATGATGCCGATGATGGACAGCAGCAGCGGAAAATAGCAAATCATGGCGGCAATCAACAAACGGGTCAGGAGACCGTCGCCCAGAAGGATGAAAAGAATCGGTGCAATCGCCACGATCGGATAGGCCTGGACATTGTACGCCGCCACCTTGATGAATGATCCCAGCCAGGTGGCCTGCCGGCCGGAGATCCCGACCAGAAAGGCCATGAAGATTGAGATGATTTGACCGAGAACCGCCACCACCAGGGTGTTCATGACATCGATGAAATACCTTCGGTACTCCGCCCCGGCGGTATGCAAAATATCGGTCGGACCGGGGACAACATAGCTGGACAGATTGAACCCGTACTTGATCAGGAATAAGAAGCCAACCGCCATGAAATATATGATCAGAAACTGGTATATCCGCCTATGAAGAAGCATTGACGATTTCCAGCATGGTCCGGTCCAATTTTCCCGGATCGATCTCCTGACCGATCCGGGCGTCCTGCCCTGGCACGATGGCTGACTGTGGTTGTCGCCTCGACCCTCTCAACACTACTATATCATTACAAAATTTGGCAACCTCAACCACGTTGTGCGATATGTATAGAAAGTGGGTGTTCGGAAACATGGCCTTAATCGTCAGAAGAATTTTTTCGCGGGTTATCTCGTCGACGTTGGCAAGGCTTTCGTCCATGATCAGCAAATCGAATTCCTGCAGGAGATAGCGTAGCAGGTTGACTCGGTTTCGCTGGCCCAGGGAGAGTTGGGAAAATCGCTGTTGGAGGCAGTCTTCGAGACCGAAAACACTGACCAGCTTCTCTCTGCGATCCTGGCGGTCTGAAGGGGTGACCTTTATGAGGTGCTTCCCGACACTGGACCACCCCGGTAGACGTTCCAGGTTGTAGGAATAGAGAAAAGTCGTCATTCCCCGATGGTCTATTTTTTCGGAGAAACCCGGTATGTCACCGGTAAGAATTCGGGCCAGGGAAGTCTTACCGACCCCCGAAGGTCCAAAAATGGAGTTGAACCCCGGTGCTTTCAGTTCAAAGTTGAGGTCTTTGAAAACGGGATTCGGTGCTCCGGGGTACTTCAGGGTCAGATTGTTGACCTGCAATTGCATAGGCAAAAGGGTTTGTCCGGATCTCCGGCCGCTCAGCGGAAGTCACTCTGTCCGTTCCATTCCGCTCTGGAGGTATATGGCTGTGGTCGCTGTGTCGATTCACATTCGGAATCGAAGGTGTGTGAACCCCATCACCAATCATGGAGGAACACTCGATTATTTGGCACGCCCTTCAGGAGTGATCAATTGTGAAATCTTTGCCCTGACGGTTTCAAGTATCGGCCGCCGGATATTCACCTTCAGGTAGAGATCTCCGGTCTGACCTCCGCCTGACCCGCTGTGCCCCATACCGGTCAGGCGGATCCTCTGCCCGTTGCGCACGCCCGGTGGAATTTTTACCACCAGTTTTTTCGATTTTTCACGCAGGAAATAGGCGTAGGGTCCACCGGTATGCGCCAGTTGCGGGTCGATTCGAATGGTATCGTTGACATCCCCCCCTTTTTCCGAAACCTCAGCACCGCCGAGGTTTTTCAAAACCATACGGGCGAGTTTGCCAAGGGGACCCGGATGCGGCAGCTTGAGATCGTGGGGGGATTTTACAGGACCCATGCCCGTAAAGACAAACCCCTTGGCAAAGAATCCAGGCCGTGTGAAGGTAAAGCCTTGATATCCCGGACCGTAAAAATCGCGAAAGACCTCGTCGACACCCCTGAATCCGAAACTGCGGGCCATTTCTTCGAAAACCCGGTGGATCTCCGAGTTTCTGAACACTTCCTGATCGGTGTAGGACTGTCTGAACCGGCTGTAGGCAGCATCGCCGAAGCGGTGGCGCAGGGAATCGTATTCCTGCCGTTTTTGCGGGTTGGACATTACGGAATAGGCCTCGTTGACCCGTTTCATCATCTCCGCCGCGCCGGCATCACCCGGGTTGCGGTCGGGATGGTACTGGTAGGCCAGCTTGCGGTATGCTTCCCTGATTTGCCGCAAAGGTGTATCTTTTTCCACACCGAGAATCTTGTAATAGTCCCCGTTTGTCATCTTGAATCGTATCTCCCTCAGGCCGCAAAAATGCGTTTCTGTTTCCGGCTAAGGTAAAACAGTCCATCCCGAAACACAAGCATTCCTTATGCTGCTGGCGCTATATGCTTTCATCCTTGAAGGCACATCCTTGCAAATGCTATATTATTGAATACGCTGAATGTTTCAGCGGGTGCAAGACCCAACCAAAGGGAGGATGTTATGCCCCGAGCGATTCCCGCCGGCGCGGACTGTAAGCACGACGTCATTATCGTGGGCGGCGGCCCGGCCGGGCTGTTTGCCGCCTACTACCTCTGCGAGCACACGGATTTGGACATCTTGATAATCGAAAGGGGCAAAAGCCCTCTGAAACGCAGATGCCCCATGTCCGAAAACCATAAGTGCCTTGACTGCAATCCCTGTAACATCCTTTCGGGAATCGGCGGTGCCGGTCTGTTTTCGGACGGCAAACTCAACTATATCCACAAACTGGGAAAAACCGATCTGTCCCAGTTCATGCCGCGTTCCCAAGCCGAAATCCTGATCCAGGAGACCGAGTCGATTTTCAACCGTTTCGGCATGGACGGGCCCGTGTATCCCACAGACATGGAAGAGGCCCGCACCATCCGCAAAAAGGCGAAGAGGCACGGCATCCACTTGCTGATTATCAGGCAGAAGCACCTGGGGAGCGACTGCCTGCCGGGGCATATCGCCGCCATGCAGGACTATATCAAATCCCGAAAAGTAACCATACATACATCCGAAGAAGTCGAGGATATCGTCGTAAAAAACCAGCGCGTGACCGGGATTGTCACCGATCGCCAAATATACCGTGCCGACAACGTGATTCTGGCACCTGGCCGGGTGGGCGCCAACTGGATCGGTGGTCTGGCACAAAAATACGGCCTCAATCTCAAACAGCGCGGCATCGAGGTCGGTGTGCGGGTAGAGGTGCACAATGACATCATGCAGGATCTCTGCAATGTCATCTACGATCCCACCTTCTTCATCCAAACCAGCAAATACGACGACCTGACGCGTACATTTTGCACCAATACGGGTGGATTCGTCACCCAGGAAAACTACAGCCGCTTCGTCTGCGTTAACGGCCATGCCTATCGCCATAAAAAGTCTGAAAACACCAATTTCGCCTTTCTATCAAAAGTGGTTCTCACCGAGCCGGTAACCGACAACCAGGCCTATGGGGAGGCCATCGGCAGCCTGGCATCGCTGATCGGCGGTGGCAAGCCGATTCTCCAGCGTTTTGGAGATCTCAAGCGCGGGCGGCGCAGCACCTGGAACCGAATCAACAAAGGCTATTTTGAACCGAGCCTGACCGATGTCGTTTGCGGCGACATCGCCATGGCCCTGCCCGAGAGGATTCTGACCAATATCATCGAGGGTCTCGACAAGCTCAACCTCGTTATACCGGGTGTTTCCAATGACGAAACCCTTCTCTATGCCCCGGAGATCAAATTTTTCGCCACCCAGATCGAGACGACGAGCAACCTGGAAACGAAGATCAGCGGTATGTTCGTGGCCGGAGACGGACCCGGCGTCGCCGGTAACATCGTCTCGGCCAGTGCCACCGGTTTGATCCCGGCCAAAGCGATCGCCGCCGGCTGTCTGCGGTCCATTAAACACAAAAAGAAGAAAAATGCGCGATAAAAGCGGCCTTTCTTTGGGCAACCGCATTTGGGTCGACGTTTCAATTCGGCTTCCATCACGCTGAAAGCGGACAAGTCAACCGAATCGTTTGTGCAGCTCACACACGCGCGCCTCCGTGCAACCCCCTGATATCCTTGACTTGTAAAATTTGACCATTTCTGGATCGGAATCTGATCCGTGCGCTGCATTAAACCGTGGGTGGGCCTTACTCAGCGACCAAGCGCGTGCAGTGGATGGCCCTACTTGAAAAGTTTGCCGCCGTAATGCGCCGTGTACGCATCTATTTCCCTGGCAATATGCTCGATGAAAGCATCCACCTTGTTACCTTCGGCCCTGATTATTTTCCGGCTGATTTCGGCGGCTTTCGCGTATACCTTATTGAACTCGCTGTCATCCAGTCCGCTGATTTCCTGGGCGTCTTCTTTTGAAATGTAACCGGTATGGGAAAAAACGGATGCAATAACCCCGTTTATTCGCCTGACTTTCTCTTTGGCCATTGACGTCTCCTTTCCGATGGTATTTTTCCAAACGCAAATATTATCCAAAACGTCGCTGAAATCAATTTTATCCGACGGGTTGCCGTAAGCCGCAGCTGCAAAATGGTGGAGAATCCCGCCATAGGCGCGACCCAGTGTTAAAATGGCATTTATGGATATTATGACAACACTTCAATATCACAAACCCCATCACTCACGGGGCAATTTGAGCACAAATGGTATGCCCGCCAAACCCAATAAGGCGCTCAGGAAATAGGTGCCCCGCAGTCCAATCTGATCGGCGATAAATCCAACCACGACCACCACGGCCGATCTGGCCATAAACGATATCATAATGAAAAAGCCGTTAGCGGCCGACGGACTGCTGCCGGCATGCTCCTGCACAAGGGCCAACATAACGGGCGTTGTCGAAAGCAGGCTGAATCCCACCAGTACCAGAGCGCCAAAACCAAACCACCCGCCGAGGGCGGTAAACAGAAACAGACTGACCGGCGCACCCAGCAGGGACATCAACAGGATCCGCCGTCGTCCGAAACGGTCGCTCAATGAACCGGCGGCAAGCACTCCGGCGACCCCGGCGGCCTCGAAAACGGTGAGACCAATTCCGGCCAACCAAAGATTTCCAGTCTCAAGGTTTATGTATGTCGGTAGAAAAGCGGTGATAGAGGCGTGCATGAAGCCGCGGAAGAGAAGGATGGCGGAAAGGGGACGCAAAATATGCCGCATCTCCCGCCATGTCCTTGTCACCGAGGTCGGTTGACCAGTCTCCGTTCGTATGGGAATATCCCTGAACCGCAGGAAGAGCCACCCAGAGGCCAGCACGCCCACAATCATGACCGGATAAAACCCTTCCATTCCCAGCAGCGAGACCGCTCCGACAGCCGCCAACGGTCCCAGCGACCGCGCCAGTTCCCCGCCGGTCATGAAAAAGCTCATCCCCAGGCCTTTTTTTGTACCGGACAGGCGGGACACCATCACTGGCGCCGGTACGTGGAATATGGCGACGCTGATGCCGGCAATCAGCAGCAATACCAGCAGAACGCCATAACCGGGCGCCAGACCGATAAGGCTCATGGAGACCGCCGTTATTCCCGGAGCCAAAATGATGAAATAGCGGACGCTGATGCGGTCGGCCAGGGTTCCGAGGTAGGGATTCAACAGCGCGGGCAACTGCATGATGGTGGATAGGAAACCGGCCTGAGTCAAGGTCAGCGAAAGCTTCTCGATCAGCAAAGGCAACAACGGCGCCAGAAAACTGGAATACGCATCATGAATGAAGTGACAGATGGACAGGGCGACGATCTTACCGGTTTCGAATCTGTTGGCGGAAGCACGAACGGGGCTGATGGTGGTATCTGGGGTATTTGAATCCATCTGCAGCGGGTCTTTTCTCGTTCGGGATCGTGGTCTGAAATTCAGCAAGTCATTCAGTCGAGGAACCAGTACAGCGATGAAATCCATCCTGAATAACGAGAAGGCAAGCCTTACAGTTTCATCAAATGTTAAGGCTTACGCGCGACCTGCCGCGTAATTGCGGTCAAGTCTGCCCTCGATGGTTTTCAAATCTTCGATATCCGGCGGTTCGAATCCGTAAACCCAGTTCAGAAAATTGACCGTAATCCGATAAGTGGCGCCCCAGAGTCTCTCGGTGCGGCCGTCCTGTTTGTGAAGAAAACAAGGGAATTCCTTTATTTCTCTGCGGCGGCGACCTTGGCGATGGTTTTCTATGAGATCGATTTCAAGTCGATAGCGGGCATAATTAGCCGGTTCGAGCAAACGACGCAGCGGTATGGTCACCACTTTTTCCACTTCCCAGTTGGGATAGAACCGTCTCTGATGCGAAATCCAGCATGCTAAGGGATATATTTCCCTTTCAAACATGACCAGTCGCTGCGCGGGCAGCACCCCCAGAAACCGGACTCCCAGGGGATTCAGGCGCATTTCCTCGAAACTCTCCCGCAATCCGGTTGCCAGTAGAAGCGCCAGGTTCAGGGCTTCATTTGGCCGCCGGCGGCGCCATATGGGCCAATCGGCCCAACGAGACAGTGGGGACCTCCGGATCTTGAGCAAGCGGGCCAAGTGGACATCCAACCAGGGTATAATACCCCCACCGGGGCAGCAAAGGTCTCCCGGCTGCCGCACCCTCTGTGAGCGCTTGTTGAGAATCAAGCAATTTTCAGCCCTGCCGTCGCCGCATGCCCGGTGTCCGAGCAGGAAAAGAACCGCGGAAGCCTGGTTGGAATAACGCATGTTTTCGCTGAACGGTGTCACTTCCCCGGCCCGTTGGCGAAGTTTGGCTTCCACATGACGTTGCAGCGCCGGCGCGCCGCCCGGCACCCTGGATAAACGTGCAAGCAGGCGTGCCATCGGCTGCTAAAACTTCTCGATCTTGGCTTTTTTCCGCAAACCGTCTACGTACTGTCCTACCGCCTCACGCGTTTTCTGTTGTTTCAAATGCTCTTGGAGTTGGTCTTTCACTTCGCTGTATGTGGCCGTGCTTTCAGGCTTTTTCTCGTAGACCTTGATAATATGATAGCCGAATTGGGTCTCCACCACCCCGCTGACCTGCTCGACGTCCATCGAAAAGGCGACCTCCTCGAATGGTTTGACCATTTGTCCGCGTTGGAAGAAACCCAGGTCACCCCCCCGGCTGTTGCTTGGCCCTTCTGAATACTCCTTTGCCACGGCGGCAAAATCATCACCTTTTTTCAGCTTACCCTGAACGGCATCGATCTTCTTGCGTGCCTCGGCTTTCTGTTCGTCGGTGGCATCGGGCTCGACCTTGATCAGGATGTGGCTGGCCTTCACCTGTGCAGCCTCTTTGAATTGATCCTGATGCTCGTCATAGTATTTTCGGCTCTCCTCCTCTGTCACTGCGATGTCTTTGACGACCTTGGTCTTCAGCAACTCGTCGATGGCCAGGCCTTTCTCGAGCTGCGTCCGGATCGTCGTCTCGGTGACATCCATTTTCGCGATAGCTTCCTTGAATTCCTCTTCGGTCTTGAAACGCTGTTTAATGGAACCATATCTCTCTTCGATGGTCTTCTGATCGACTTTTATTTTGTTTTTCTTGCTGGCCTGAAATAACAGTTCTTGGTTTATCAGGCTATCCAAGATCTGGTCCCTGACGGCGGGCACCTGAGCAGGCGGTAACTGGCGGCCTTGACTGGCCATTCGATCCGTCCACAGCTTCACCTCCCGATCGAGGTCGGTTCGTGAAATGGTTTTCCCATTTACGTCAGCTACCTTATCGGCTGGTGCCTTCTGTGCCACGGCCGTCCCGACGCTCACCAGAAGGTAGACCACCAAAACGGTCGCCACCGCATACCAGCGGTTCGTGAAAATCATGATGTTTTTCCTTTCAATTAAAAAAGCCCGTACCAGGGCAGGTAGAATGTTCAGCGCGGATTCGGGAATCATGGCGCTGCCCGTAATATCGAACCATCAATTGTTTTCATAGGTTACTTTATGCTATAGCATAAGCTTAAAATGACAATTTTTCAACCAAACATCGAACGATTGAA